>Ga0209230_10001049_pt1 | contig 11019 bp, 12 predicted proteins | sample LakOntMetagenome_FD_187467 | JGI IMG/M metagenome (GOLD analysis project Ga0209230, IMG submission 187467) | Freshwater and sediment microbial communities from Lake Ontario - Sta 18 epilimnion Metagenome (SPAdes) (version 2) | ecosystem: Environmental > Aquatic > Freshwater > Lentic | place... | reverse complement strand
AGTGTTCCAAAACCGTTGGAGAAGTTGATGAAACCACCGAAGGATTTAAACGTAATAAAGATTTACGTGAGAAAGGTGAGATTACTTATCAACAACTAAAACGTATGAAAAATTGGTTTGATAATTTCAACGGACACCAAGACGAAATACCTCATATATTAAATGGGGGTCACTATGTTAAAAATTGGGTGGAAAATACTTTAAAAGGTGATAGGGATACAATAGAAACTAATAAACAATCAAAATCAGAAGTATTACCAAATCAACATATAAAACCACACGAAAAGGATGGTATGGTTAGTATGAATAGACCAAGTCAAAGTCATAACTCATCAATAAACAAATATGATACAGCAATTACCGAAAGCTTAAAAAGAATAAACGAATTAATGAAAAAAATATAATTATGGCAACAATAGAACCATTAAATTTTGAACAACCTGAAAATGATTTGTCTAAAATCGCCGAAATGCAAAGAGCAATGTTATTCCCAAAAAACGATTTTAAAAAAACCGCTAATGAATATTCATCTGTAAACCCTGACGCTCTTGCCGATGGTGATAGAGATGGTAAAGGGACTGGAAACTTTTTAGATGTTTATAATCAACAAGCAGGAGCAATTCAAGATATTCAGGAAAGAAACGCTGAATTAGTAATTAATGAATATAAACCAAACGCACCTTATACAACTCCAAGTGCATAATGAAACTTTACAACACAGTTAAATCCCTTATTTTAGAAGTAGCGTCAATTGACTCTATTGTTAATTCTATTAAAACTAAGGATAAGATTATTATCTATTACGATGGTGATGAACCGGGAGGACGTGGTTTAAGAAATATTGAACCCGTTTGTTTCGGATATTCAAAAGCCGGAAACCCTGTGTTAAGAGCTTGGGATGAAGAAGGAGCTTCTCATACCGCATATAAAGGAGAACAACCTTTACCGGGGTGGAGATTATTTAGAGTGGATAAAATACAATCTTTTAGACCTTCAGGTGATAAGTTTAATCAACCAAAACCGGGATACAATCCAAGAGGGGATAAAAGTATGACAAGAGTCATTATAAATGCCGTATTTGATAATCAACCCGCACCATCACCTTATACCGACATAATTACATCAGTAGTTACCGGAATGTTACAAGGGATACAAGATAGAAGTGGTGTTGATTTATCAAAAGCCGCTGAAACATATAAACGAATTTATAGTGGTATAGAATCACAAACAGGTCAACAATTAACAAACGATGAAAAAAATTCATTACGACCTCAAATATCTGATATTATAAATCAAATACAAAATAGTTAAAATATGACAAACGAATTAAGTTTAATGGAAAAATTAGCGGTGTCTAAAAAAATAATGGATGCTCACAATAGAATACCAACAGGTGGTGGGTCACAATCAGTAAATTCATATAACACACATCAAGTTGAAAATTATGAACCGGTAAGGGGAACATATAATATCCCTCAAGAATTTTTACAAGAATCACAACAAATAGACCAACCCTATTTATCATCAATACCAAAAACTCCTACCGCACCTCAAGCTATGACTACTGATAGAGTTATGGCATCTAAATTACCAGACGCAATTAAAAGATTAATGATTGAACACCCAATCGAAGTTCCTAATTCTATGGGTGGGGGTGGTTCAGTATTATCTAATGAATTGGTTGAGAAAGCAACTAGACTGATGAATACAGACGCTAGAGGTAACCAAGTAAATCAACCAAAACAAGTTGTTAGAGAACAATCTCAACCACAACAACCCCAAGTTAATAACAAACAATTACGTGAAATGTTAAAAGAAGTTGTTGAAGAAGTTTTATTGGAGAATGGTATTTTATCGGAATCAACTGAAAAATCAAATGAACAGTTTACTTTTAAAGTAGGGAAACATATATTTTTAGGAAAGATTAGTAAAGTTCAAAAAACTCGATAGTTTATTTACTCAAAAAGAAATAACCCTCATTCGTAAGATTGGGGGTTTTTTAATATAAAAAAGTTTCCTTTTGATTAAACCTCTGATATTTATTATAAACAAATAAATTATATGGATATTAAAACTGAAAAAAAAATTATTAGAGAATATAAAAAAGGTAAGGGGTCAATAATTATTTCCCGTATTGTTGGATTGTCTAAACCCACAATACTTAAAGTCTTGAATAAACATAATCTCATTAGAAAAAGAGATAGATGTTCTACATTGGATATTAAAAAAGAAAGTGACAAATATTATGTAACTCGTAAATGCCCAAGTTGTAATAAAGACATTAAAACAACCTCAAAAGATAAAACTATTGCCTGTAGGAATCACTTTAAAAAAATAAACGGAACTTCATTATGCAAACCCTGTTCGTTAAAGTTACAAGTTGGTAAAATGAATCCTTTTTATGGTAAAACACATACCAAAGAAACCGTTGAGTTAATCTCAAAAAAAATATCCGAAAACCCACCAAGACAAAGTTCAGTATCTAATAAAGAAAAAAAATTATTAACACAAGTTAAAAAATTAAAGTATAAACCAATTGGTTCGTATTCAGTTGGTAGATATGTTTGTGACATTTATATTGAATCGTTAAATTTAATAATAGAATTTAATGGTGATTATTGGCATTGTAACCCTAATAAGTATAATGGGGGATATTTACACCCACATAAAAAAAAGACAGCCAAAGAAATTTGGGATGAAGATGATTTAAGAGTTGATAATATTAAAAAATATGGTTATAATTTAGAAGTTATTTGGGAGTGTGATTTAGACAAACCTAATAATCTTAAAACTATATTAGAAAAATATGAAAGAAAAAATTAACGTTTTAGTGACCCCCAGTGACAAAACCGGCGTGGGGAAATTTCGCTCTGTCGACCCCCACGTATTCCTACAAAACCTATATCCGGATGACTTCCACGTAGATATTGACTACGAACCACAAATAAATAATATTGAATATTGGAAAAAATATCAGATAGTTCACGCCCATAGAACAATTGGACAAGATTATAATATTGCTCCTCAAATAATCGAATGGTTAAAGTCGTTAGGCATTATTGTTATTGTTGATTTAGATGATTATTGGTTACCAACCAAAGAACATCCAATTCACGGTATCATCGTTCAAAATAAAATTGATGAAAAAATCAAAAATAATTTGAGAGCGGCAAGTTATGTAACAACAACTACCGAAATATTTGCAGAAGAAATCAAAAAATTAAATAAAAATGTAATTGTATTTCCAAACGCCATTAATCCAAAAGAATTACAATTCAATCAACCAACGCCTCCATCTGATAAAATCAGAGTAGGATGGTTAGGTGGGTCTTCTCACTTACACGATTTAGCTTTACTTGGAGATTTTGTTCAAAAAAATACTGATATCAACGATAAATTGCAATATGTTATTTGTGGATTTGATACTCGTGGTACTGTAACAGAAATTAACCCTCAAACTAATGAACAAAAGCAAAGAGATATCAAACCGGAAGAAACTGTTTGGGCTCGTTATGAAGAAATATTCACGTCAAATTACAAAACTATTGATGATGACTATAAAAATTTCTTATTACAATTTAAAGAATTAGAATACAATTCAGGTAATGTTTTACCATATGTTAGAGTTTGGACAAAACCTGTGACAACATATGCTATGAATTATTCAAAATTTGATATATCTTTGGCGCCAATTAAAAATCATATCTTTAATCGTATGAAATCACAACTTAAAGTAATTGAGGCGGGTTTTTATAAGAAAGCGTTAATTGCGTCAGAAGTTGGTCCATATACAATTGATTTAGTACATTGTTTGAAAAATGGTGAGTTTAATGAAGAAGGTAACGCAATTTTAATTCCTGAAAGTAGAAATCATAGTGATTGGTCTAAGGCAATTAAAAAATTAGTTCAGAATCCTGAGATGATTAAAGAACTTGGTGAGAGATTATACAACACAGTAAAAGATAAATATGACCTTAATAAAGTTACCGATGACAGAGCAAAATGGTACAAATCAATCGTTAAATAAAATTTGGGATATTGTTTTAATTAAAAAAAGTGATGATAACTATATTGTTATGACCCCAAATGGTGATGTTCATAGTATATGCGAAGACACATTTCAAACTTTTGTTAAAGCAGACAGAGTAAGTTACAATAAAGAAAAAATAAAATGATAAAAATACCCTTAACCAAAATATTGTTTCTTGATATAGAAACAGTTGGTGGATGTAAAAACTATACCGAGTGTAAAGTAAGTAACCCAAATGTTGCAAAACAATTTGAGAAATATTTAGATTGGTTCCAAAAACGATTTCCAGAAGACGCCAAATTTTCCCTTGATAAAGTTTTTGAAACGAGAGCGGCTTTAGTTCCGGAGTTTGCAAAAATTGTTTGTGTTAGTGTTGCCTTTGTTATGGATAATGGAGATATTAAAAAACAATCATTCTCAGGTGATGATGAAAGAGCATTATTAAAAGATTGTCAATCATTACTTAATCGTTGTGGTAAATTAGATTTTTATCTATGTGGTCACAACCTTAAAAATTTTGATATTCCAATGTTGGCAAAACGAATGATTATCAACGGATTGATGCCACCAACACTTTTACCATCTTACGACACTAAGCCGTGGGAGATTAAAGCTATCGACACCAAAGAAATTTGGCAATACGGGGCATACACCTCAATTGGTTCGTTAGACTTAATGTGTTCTTGTATGGACGTTCCTTCTCCAAAAGAAGGTGATGTTACCGGAGATAAAGTTCACGACGCGTATTGGAATCAAAATATGTTACCTGAAATCACGGCTTATTGCGAACGTGATGTATTAGTTTTAATCGATGTAATAAAAAAATTAAAAGAATTAGAATAATGGATAATTTTGACGAATTAACTAAATTAAGAGATAAATTACTTAATTTACAAGAAACCTTTTCATCTGAAACGGGTGAGGTTGATTATGAAGACATTTTGAAAGAAATGGATATTGACTTAGAAGACATTGAACAAAAAATGGTTGAGAGTAATGGTAAATTAAATTTACCTTATCAAATACTTCATCCGGAGGCTGTTCACCCAAAATATAATTATGGTAGTGATTCAGGTTTTGATTTACATTCTGTTGAAGATATAGTTATACCTCCCTTTGGTCGAGCATTGGTTCCTAGTGGATTATGTTTCGACATTAAAGACGGTTTTGAAATACAAGTTAGAACAAAAAGTGGATTGGCTATCAACCAAGGACTTATGGTTTTAAATTCACCGGGAACGGTTGATAACGGATACACCGGAGAAGTTAAAGGTATTATATTCAATACAAATCCAACCGAAGTTAAAATACCTAAGGGTATGAAATTTGGACAAGCGGTTGTTTGTCCGGTAGTTAACGGAACTTGGGTCGAATTAAACCAAGTGGAACAAATAAATAAAAAAGAACGGGGACAAAATGGGTTCGGTAGTACTGGTTTGATATGATTACAATAGTTTACTCAACACATAAAGACGAACAATATAATAACAAATTTAGACAACATTTGTTACAAACGGTTGGTTTAAAAAATGTTCAAATTTTGGAGTATGTTAATCACAATCAATTTAGTTTATCTGAACTATATAATAAGGGTATATCAGAATCAATCTATGATATTATTGTTTGTTGTCATAATGATATTAAATTAGAAAATGGTTGGGGTAAAAAATTATTAAAAGATTTTAATGGTAACCCTGACTTTAGTATTATTGGTAAAGCAGGGTCTTGTTATTTTCCAAAATCAGGAATTTATTGGGATAAAATGACTCAAACAATGGTTGGTCAGGTTTATCACCATCCTGAAGGTCAAAATAAATGGTTAAGTAAATATTCACCAAAACTACCTTTTTTAATTCCAGTTGTAACCATTGACGGTGTGTTTATATCATTTGATAAAACAAAAATAAAACACACTTTTGATGAAACTATTGGTAAGTTTCACTATTACGACCACCCATTTTGTTTATCAAATTATTTGGATGGCATTAAATTGGGAATTACATCTTCATTTGAATTAACCCACCAGTCCGTTGGGCAACCAAACCAAGAATTTTTTGATTCTAAAGACGTATTTTTAAAAAAATATGGTGAGTATCTTCCTTTAGATTTAAAACCGTTAAAACCATACTATACAAGTCAAAAACAACCACTACTTAAAAATGTTGGGAAGACCGCAATATTGATTGGGTATAATGAATTTGATACCTATAACCAAGATGTAATTGACTCAATTTATTCTAATTGCAATGAAAGTTTATTTGATGTAATATTATTCACCTATGGTAAGTTAAATGAGTTATCAATCACAACTCAAAAACAAAATATTATTATTTTACATTCTGATAAAACTTATTTAACCTCGGCATATAATGATATCATTAAAAATAGAATAACAATTACTTATGATTTTTTATTATTCATTAAAAATAATATTGTAATCCTAAATGACGTTATTACCGGAATGGTTAAAAATTTTAAAACAAATCCAAAGTGTGGGACATTAAGTTCTAGAATCCATTATCAAGATAACACAATTAAATCCTGTGGTATTGAAGTTGTTAATAAACCACAACCAATTTTAAACTACTCTCAAAATTACTATAATTTTCCAATTTCAACGGACGAGGTAAATTGTAATCAATTTAATTTGACTATGGTTAGAACAAATGTTTTTACAAATCAAGGAATGTTTAATGAAAATAATATTTCAGGTTTTGAAGATATTGAATTTTGTATTAAAATTAGAGATAAATTTAAACATTATGTTGACAATACTTTAGTTGGTAAAGAAATTGTTAATGATAAACCAAAAATAAAAATTATCACCGGATTTTCAGATAGAGGAGGTTCCACATTCGCATTCATTAATTTAGTTAATCAATTAAATGAATCAGGAATTGATTGTACATTATACGGACCACATAAATGGCATTTAAATAAATGTAAATCAGATTTATTAATTAATTTTAGATTTGAACCAAATGACAATATAATTTCTCATTTTTTAAATTTAGGTAATCGTCCGGATGTAAAAAAAATAATATTATCTTGTCACGAGAAAGATTTATTTAAAGTTTGGGAAGTTCAACAACATTGGGATGAGGTAGTGTTTATCAATGAAACACATAAACAATACCATAATCAATATAATGGTGATTATACAATCATACCGAATTTAACTCAAAATTTATTAAAATCCGACAAAACTGGTGTAGAAAAAATCTCAGGAATTATTGGTTCGTTTGATTATAATAAACAAACACACATATCAATACAACGAGCCCTTAACGATGGATGTGAAAAAGTATATCTATTTGGAGAACCTAACACTGAATATTTTAATCAATATGTCAAACCATTATGTAATGATAACGTAATTGTTAAAGGATTTATGGACGATAAACAAAAAATGTACGATATGATAGGTAAAGTTTATAGTTCATCATTAAGTGAAGTTGCATCGTTAGTTAAAGACGAATGTATTTTAACCGGAACAGAATTTGTGGGAACAAATTCTACATCCCACGAAAATATTTATTGGGGTAATGAAAAAATTATAAACGAATGGAAACGAATTTTTAAACTATGATTATTGTAACCACTTTATACAACGCAAAAAATTACATTGAGAGATGTTTATTCTCAATTAAAACTCAAACATTTAAAGATTTTAAATGTTATATCACAGATGATTTATCTACCGATAACTCTGTGAATTTGGTTAAAAATTTTATTAAAACCGACGATAGATTTATTCTTATTGAAAATTCAAAGAAACTATACCAACCCGGAAATTATGACCAAGTTATAAGAAATAACCCCAACATTGATGATAATGATGTTATTGTTGAAATTGATGGGGATGATTGGTTACCAGATTCAAACACTTTAAATAGAATAAATAAAACCTACTTGGATAAAAATGTTTGGATAGCTAATGGAAGTTTTAAATATTCAAATGGGTCTCCCGGATTTTCAAGTAAACAAGAAATAACACCTGATTTAAGAAAGATACGATTTACAGCGTCACATATTAGAACTTGGAGAGCTTTTTTATGGAGAAAAATAAATGTTGAGGATTTAAAAGATGACGATGGAGTTTATTGGAAAGTAACAGGTGATTTATCTTTTATGTATCCAATGTTAGAAATGTCAGGAGATAAACATTACAAATTTATGGAAGATATAAATTATGTTTATAATGAGGAAAATCCAATAAACGACCACAAAGTCGATTTAACATTAGTTAATGATATTGCGGTTAAAATACGAAATAAAGAACCATATGATAAGTTGTAGTTTACAAGGAGGATTAGGTAATCAAATGTTTCAAATATCGGCAACAGTCGCCTTATCATTACGAAATAAATGTGAGTATGGAATTAATTTAAATAATTGTTATACGCCAAATCAAGGTCATTTATCAAACATATACTCCGACACAATTTTTAAAAAAGTTAATAAATTGGATAATTACTCGTTTAGTAATTATTATAATGAACCAAATTTTAGTTACAATGAAATACCTTACCAGTCTGATTTGTTAATTAGAGGATATTTCCAAAGTGAAAAATATTTTGAAGTTTACAAAAATGAGATTAAAGATTTGTTTTATTTTTCAGAGGAACACAAGTTAGTTATTGAAAATTATTTTAGTAATAATGATTTAAATGATAAACCCATCACATCAGTTCATATTAGACGTGGTGATTACCTTTTATATAGTGATTTTCATTTAGTATGTACATTAGATTACTATAAAAAGGCGATAAAAACAATTGGTGACTCTTACTTTGTTTTTATCTCCGATGATATAAATTGGGTTAAAGAAAATTTTAAATCAGATAACTATTTCATTCCCGATTTTAATGATGAATTATTAGATATGACTTTAATGACAATGTGTGATAACAATATAATATCAAACAGTTCATTTAGTTGGTGGGGAGCATATTTAAACGAATATCCGGAGAAACAAATTATAACACCAAATAGATGGTTTTCCGCAAAAGGTCCGTCAGATACTCAAGATGTTATTCCAAATAATTGGATAAAACTTGACTATTGAATTAAAAAAAATTAAATTTAAATAAAAACTATATTATGAAAGAAATTGATAGAATATTATCAGAATTAACCGAACACTTAAAAGACAACAAACCAAAATACCTGTATAACAAATCATTTATTCCGGGTAAAAGTCAAGTTTTATATTCAGGACCATATTGGGATGAAGAAGAAATTATGGCAGCAATTAAAACATTCATCACCGGTAAATGGGTTGTTGCTGGTGAAAATGTTCGTAAATTTGAAGATGCTTTTTGCGAACTTTTTGGTGTTAAATACGCACATATGGTTAATTCCGGTAGTTCCGCTAATTTGGTTTTAATCGCGGCACTTAAAAAATATTTTGGGTGGAATGATGGAGACGAAGTCATTGTATCACCAGTAGGATTTCCAACAACAATATCCCCATTAGTCCAAAATAATTTAGTACCGGTATTTGTTGATATTGAATATGATACTTTAAATTTTGACCTTACAAAAATTGAGGAGAAAATTACCGACAAAACTAAAGCGATTTTTGTATCCCCTGTTTTAGGAAATGCTCCTGATATGGATTATTTGGTTGAGTTATGTGAAAGACGTAATATTAAATTAGTCGGTGATAGTTGTGATAGTTTAGGGTCTAAATGGGACGGAAAAGATTTAAGTAGTTATTATGTTGCTTGGACCACTTCTTTCTATCCAGCTCACCATATATCAACCGGAGAAGGTGGAATGGTATGTACAAATAATCCTGAGTTAAAAAGATTATTTGTAAGTTTTTCTTGGTGGGGTAGAGATTGTTATTGTGTTGGTGCAGCTAATTTATTATCTTGTGGAACTTGTGGAAAAAGATTTGATAATTGGTTAGAGTCATATGATGGAATAATTGACCATAAATATGTTTTCACTAATATGGGTTATAACTTAAAACCTATGGATTTACAAGGTTCTATCGGAGTTGTACAATTAAAACGATTTAATGAAATTGACACAAAAAGAAAAGTAAGTAAAAAGACAATTGAAAGTATTTTATTAAAATATGTTGACGGATTAAGAGGTGTTAATATGTTAGAAAAAGCGGACACTTGTTGGTTTGGAACCCCTTTTGTATGTGAGTCAAAAGAATTAAAAGATAAATTAGTATCGTTTTTAGAATCTAATAAAATTCAAACAAGAAACTATTTTGCCGGTAATATTTTAATGCACCCGGGATATAGTCATTTAGATGATTTGAAAAAATATCCTAACGCCAACCAAGTATTAGATAAAGTATTCTTTTTAGGTGCAGCTCCTCATTACGATGAAGCAGTATTTGAGTATGTTGAATCAACCTTTAAAGAAAAATGGGAAAATTAATATGAATAAAGTTCTTGTTTTAGGAGATGGGTTGTTAGGTGGAGAAATTGTAAAACAAACAGGATGGGATTGTGTTTCAAGGAAAAAAACTAACTTTAATGTTGATGACCTTGAATCATCAATCCCTTCGGGTTATAACATAATTTTAAATTGTATTGCAAATACAAATACTTATTCCGAAGATAAAAAAGGTCATTGGGACCTTAATTATAAATTTGTCTATAATTTAATAAACTATTGTAATTCACATAACATTAAATTAATTCATATTTCCACCGATTATATTTATACCGGTTCAGATATAAACTCCTCCGAAAATAATGTACCAGTTCATTGTAATAATTGGTATGGTTATACTAAATTGTTAGGAGATGGATTAGTTCAACTATTATCAAACAATTATTTATTATGTCGTTGTACACATAAACCCAAACCTTTTCCATATGAAAATGCTTGGGTAGACCAAATTGGTAATTTTGATTATGTTGATAAAATTAGTGAATTAATTATTAAATTAATCAATGATAACAAAAATGGATTGTATAATGTTGGTACCGAATCTAAATCTATGTATGACTTGGCAA
>Ga0209230_10001047_pt1 | contig 11023 bp, 10 predicted proteins | sample LakOntMetagenome_FD_187467 | JGI IMG/M metagenome (GOLD analysis project Ga0209230, IMG submission 187467) | Freshwater and sediment microbial communities from Lake Ontario - Sta 18 epilimnion Metagenome (SPAdes) (version 2) | ecosystem: Environmental > Aquatic > Freshwater > Lentic | place... | reverse complement strand
GCATCGTATTCAGTGTCAGTATGTAATTCATAAAAGTATTTAAATACGCGACCGATTTCTCTAAACTTATTGATGTTATATATACTGTATTCCGTTATCGATTTAATTTTATGTTGAATATTTCCAAGTGTGTTCATTTTTGTTGTGAGTTCCAGATTGAATCCTTCGTGTGTAGTTAAATCTTTCGAATATAACAAGTAGTTATTCATCGACTCTAGTGTGTTATCTAAATATATACCAATATCTCTAAAGTGGTTATGGATTATTTTCATATTATTATTGAATCGTACACACACCATAATATTTTGGTAAATTGAAAACAAATAAAAAGCAGCGGATACAAAAATATATAGCCGTTCCTGTGCGTTTATTTCAGCGAAATTTACCGTAAATAGCTTACCAATTGCGTTGGTTTCTGCCACGACCTTTAATACATCAATGTACTCATTGACTGACAATGGTAATCCCTTCATTTTCAAAATAAAAAACGGTATTATCAGTATTATAACCGGGACTATGAGAGACATTAATGGCGATAATAAATTATAAATGCTCATTATTTGTAGGAACACCTCGGATGTATTTAAAAATTCAAGCATTTCCCAATCAACGTAATAATACTTCTCCTTAAACCCGGATTCTAGTTTTAATTCGCTCCATATGTCAACTATGTTTTTATAATTTGGCGATAAACTTGTATATCTAGTTTGTGGCGCTACATATGTTTTAATAAGTTTTTGATTATCTTTCAGGAAATTAGTATCGGTTGTATAATATTTCGATATCTGTTCAGTTATCTTGTTTGATACGTCGTTGTCGTTATTAAAGCAAAACGAATATATAGGATTACATGACGCGTCAACCGTATTTATTAATTCTAAATCTGTGATAATGTTCTTTTTCAATTCTACCCGCTCATTGTTATAATAGATTGGGAGCTTAAAATGTTCATTAATATTATAAACTATAGTAGAGGGTACTTCTTTATTTTTATCGGAATCCATTATATTAAAAATTAGAAATATAATGGAGTATTTTTACGAATCAATTTGTACAAATTTTTAAGGGATAACAATTAACGACTTGTCAAACAAGAGAGGTCGGAAGGCATCTCTGAAATTTGAGTTGAATAGTGTGATTCAATCTCCTTCATTTTTGGAAGATCGCGCCTAGTAATAAGATTGAGTCCGACACCCTTTCTACCCCATCTACCACTTCTACCGATTCTGTGGAGGTATGTGTTAACACACTTGGGGATGTCAAAATTAATTACAATGCTTACTTGCTGGATGTCGATACCGCGCGCAGTTACGTTGGATGAAATCAACACACGCGAACGCCCAGACTTGAAATCCACAAATGCGCTATCTCGCTCACTCTTCTCCATACCACTATGAATGCGGCAAACAGGGAATTCATCCTCCTTCATCGCCTCATACAAATCTTGGACTCGCTTGACGCTGTTGCTATAAATAATACACTGAGAAACAGACAAGAAGGCAAAAAGGTCCTTTAATGTCAAATATTTCTGTCTATCGTCCTCGACGGCAATATAGTATTGTGCGATACCCTCAAGTGTAAGCATTTCGCGCTTCACGCTAATTTTAATTGGGTTGCGCATAATACTACCAATGATACTATTCATACCTTCGGGCAATGTTGCGCTAACCAACACAACCTGTATATCCGCATTTAAATATTGGAAAATATTATACACCTGTTCCTTAAACCCAGATGACAACATTTCATCGGCCTCATCAAGAATGATAAGCTTAATTTTTTTACTTGACAATCTTTCTCGTCGCAACATGTCATACACGCGACCCGGGCAACCACAAATCACATGAGGTGTGTTTTTATTTGAAAAGCTGCTGGTTTCTTCGACAGCCGAACCGCCATATGCGGCTTGAATTTTTAACCCTTTGATCATACTACCAATACCCTCAAAAACCTTTGCTGTTTGACGGGTTAGTTCCTTGGTAGGAGACAAAACTAATACTTGCGTGGAATTGTTGGTTACATCCACGTTTGAAAGCGCACCGATTGTAAATGTGGCCGTTTTACCGGTTCCAGATTGTGCTTGCGCAATAACATCTCTCTTAAGAGTAATAGGCTTGATGGCCTTTTGCTGAATGGGGCTTGGATTTTCAAATCCATACGCATAAATACCTCTCAACAAATCGGGCGCCAAGTCTAACTCATCCCAAGTTTTTATATCGAACGAAGACTCACATATTTCTCCGTTCCCCTCCAATGCTTCGATAACTTCTGAACTCATAGTTGTCATATAGTATAATATTAGAAAATCTATTTAAGCATATTTATAAAGATAATTACAATTATAAAAAAATTGATATAAATATTACCTAGCAAGTATATAATATCTGTATGATGGCAACCGCAACAATGAGATATACTCTAGAAACTATCAATTCGATCCTTTTCAACGGATTTGATTACAAACTACCTGATCCTACGCTTGAAACCATCTCGAATATCGCATTACAAGTGGGCGCGCCAGATTATGTTAGAACACCGGTATTTCTGAAACGAGAAAATCCCATGAAGGTTGAGCCAATAGCAAAGGATGGTGGGTTTAAGCGAGGTAAGCGCAACAAGGCACACGAGGTTATTGGCGATGATGACTGGAGCTCGGTTAAAACATTTCAACCTACAAAGCTCGAGGAGAAGGTTGGTTTGGCCGCACAAATCGATAGTATTAGAACATTATTGAATAAAATGTCGGACAAGAATTATATTGACATGCGCAACAAAATTATTGAAATCATCGACAAGTTGGTCGTGGAAAATATTACGCAGGACGATATGGGCTTGCTTAGTGCGGCATTATTTGAAATCGCATCCAATAACAGATTTTATTCCAAGATGTATGCTGAGCTATATTCCGATTTGACTTCAAAATATGATATGATGCTCAGCACATTCGAGGCGAATTTTGACCATTTTATCGAATTGTTTAATGTGATTGAATATGTAGACCCCAAGGTTAATTATGATAAATTTTGTGAAATTAATAAGATCAACGAAAAGAGGAAATCGCTTGCGACCTTTTATTTGAATTTGATGATGACAGGTGTTATTCCTAAGGCTCAAATTATTCAAATCACTAGAAATTTACTCGATCAAATGTTTACATTTATATCCGTCGACGATAAGAAGAACGAAGTTGATGAACTTACCGAGACTGTCGCGATTTTGTATAAGAAGGATATGTATGGGGAAAATGATTACGAATTAATTGGCGGCATGACAATCGTTCAAGTTGTCGAACACCTCGCAAATAGTAAGGTGAAGGATTATAAAAGTCTTACGAACAAGTCACTATTTAAGTTTATGGATCTAGTTGAAATGTAAATTGCTGTAAATATATTTATTAAAAGCGATAAATTATAAAAACATTATAAATATTATACACTTTTTTACATTTCCTAGTTAGTGCCTTTGGTAACCGCTGACATTAACATATAAAATTGAAACATATATTATTTTATTGTATTATTTTAATATAATAAAATGAGCGGATGGATATATTGCATAACAAATTCATTATATAAAATGGATGATGTGTATAAATTAGGTTATACGGCAAACAAAAAAACGCAAGAATTAGTAAAACAACATTTAATTCAAAGATATGGAACATATTTTCCCGATGTTGAATGTATAGATTTATTTGAAGTTAAACAACCTGTTCAAGCAGAAAAACAATTATTTGAATTATTGAAAGATTATAAACATAATAACGAAATTTATAAAGCGGATTACGAAATTACTATAAAACCGCAGTTAGAGTTCATTAAAACCCAATATTGCTGTAATAATGAGCGAATTGTTGCAGAACAAGAAAAACAAAAATACAGAACAAAATTATCTAAAAAAATAAATAATTTTACCAAACATTCGGTTCAAATACAACATTATATATTAACAAACATGCATAAATTTAATAAACACAACTCAGAATTAATGTGTAATGCACACAATTGTTTATCTTATTACAATGGACAACGTTTTCCTATCCAAGATAAGAAAATGATGAAATTTTATAAGCAACGTTTAATTACAGACATATCTTTTCATATTCAACAATTTGATTATAATGATTTGGAAACATTATCTTTGGTAGAATATGTTGTAAATTTGGTATAAATTATTGTTAATCGGCGTTTGAAATATTAAAAAGTATAAACCATTATAAAAACCTGAAATTTGCCCTATTTTTTTATAATGCTTAAAATACCATTTAAAAAAATAGAATAATTATATTGTATGACTACTGATAATATGAATGTTGTATTTTCTCTTGAGGATGATTCGAACGCAATTCTGGATCAATGTGGCGACGAAGCCCTGAATGAATGGTTGAGTAAACACGTTGATAATATAGATATGTATCACGATATTATGGTTTCGCACACAGTTAACTATACTGAAAACTATACTATCAAGGATTTATTACTAATTTGTGAATATTATGGTTGCTCAAAAGGGTTGAAATCCAAAAAGCGTACTAAGGAAGACATTGTAAATTTTTTGGTAGCGTTTGAAACAAATCCATCAAATAATGATATTGTTTGTAAGAGGAAGAATGTGTGGTTTTACATTAGTGAGTTAAAGAATGATAAGTTTATGAAGAAGTATGTGTTGTGGTAGAATTGCGTTTCATTGTTTTCGTCGGTTTTATTATATGTTTCGCAATAAATATATAATAAATATAAAATATTATAGTAAAATATAAATGGTATTATCAAAAATAAATAGTAGCGTAAGTTATCACGAACTGAAAAGTGTTGACTCGGATGATTTAAAAACAGAGGCCAGTTTGTATCAATTAGAAATTAAAGGCGTCGATCTAATTATTGCGATTGGAGGTGCAAAAAATACATTTGAAGATAAGAATATAGTTTATTTTCCCATTTATTTAGTTAAGCACAACAATAAGGTTGTTCAAATCGGTTTGTATGAAATAGAGGCCTCGAATTATTTATCGTATCTTGATGATAAGAATAACCTTGATGTTGAGAAGATGGATTATCCTCTTGTATATTCCTTCGCAACTAAAGAATTCTTACATAAGCTTAGATTGAAACCTGATGTTCCGCTTAGAAGAGTTGCCGAAAAAGAGACAGATAAAGAGGCCGAAAAAGATGATAAATCTGATAGTGACGAAGAAGCGGATGAGCATGTGGAATATAATGAACATTATGAAATTCCCAAGGAGAGAGAAGATATTTTTGTTATGACAAAGGGAATCCCGCTACCACCGTTGCTTAAAGAGGAGACCAAGACAGCTGCTAAAACTATTAGAGAGAAATATCATAAGGCACCTGGCGATAGCTGGATAGAACAGTTTATGGAAAATAATAATTATACTCTTACGGATAATGAAGGTGGGGGAGACTGTTTATTCGCAACTGTTCGCGACGCATTTTCAAGTATTGTACAGCAAACATCCGTGAATAAACTCAGGAAAAAGCTTGCATCTGAGGCCACTGAACAAGTTTTCTTGAACTATAAAGAACACTATGATATGTATTCTGCCGAATTAATCAAGCAGACCAATACCATAAAAGAATTAGAGGGTTTATATGTTTCGCTTAAAAAACGGTTTGCTGAGATTATCGATCGAAATGAACAGAAACTGATTTCCGTTGAGGCCAAGAATGTAAAAACGGAACACGATAGACTTGTTAAGGAGAAAAAAATCACAGCTGAAATGCTCAAGGAATTTAAAATTATGAAGGGAGTTGATTCACTTGATGCGTTTAAGAGCAAAATTTCCAAGTGTGAATTTTGGGCTGACACGTGGGCTGTCTCTACATTGGAGAGAATATTGAATATCAAATTTATTATCATGTCTAGCGAACTGTATAGAGGTGGAGACTTGAAAAATGTTCTACAATGTGGACAATTAAACGATAGTATATTAGAAAGTCGTGGTAGATTTACACCTGAGTTTTACATCATTATCGACCACACAGGAACACATTATAAACTCATAGGGTATAAGAAGAAGCTTATATTTAAATTTTCTGAAATTCCGTATGACATAAAGAAGCTAATTGCGGAACGATGTGTTGAAAAGAACGCGGGCCCTTTTTCGATTATTCCTGATTTTCAGAAATTTAAAACCGAAAATATTAAAACGCCGACAAAAGAGCCGGAATATGAAGACATTAGTGAGAGCAAACTGAGAGGGTTATATAACGACGACATTGTCTTCCAATTTTACTCTAAATCAGTAGATAAACCTCTTCCTGGAAAGGGAAGCGGAGAGAAAATACCAAATGAAAGGATGAAGGAGTATACTGAGTTAGCCACTATTCCACAATGGCGTAAAAAATTATCGAATTTTTGGGTAGAACCCTTTGCTCTAGATAACCATAAATGGGCAACAGTTGAACACTATTACGAGGGATCCAAGTTTAAGACGGGTCATCCTGATTTTTATTTGAGTTTCTCTCTTGATTCGGGAACAGACATGTCAAAGGATCCGCTAATGGCGAAAGGAGCTGGAAGCAAAACGGGTAAGTACAAGGGTGAACTTTTACGGCCAGTTGAAGTATCAGTTGACGGTGATTTTCGGGGACAGAAAAGTAAAAAGGCAATTTATAATGCCCAGCATGCCAAGTTTACGCAGAATGAAGAATTGAAGGCCCTTTTGTTGGCGACAAATGACGCAAAATTGGTGCATTTTGTAAAAGGCGCAGAGCCAGACGTATTTGATGAGCTCATGTTGGTCCGCGATAAGATTCGGCGCGAGAAAATAGTATAATTATTCGCTGTATAATAAAATAATGTTTTTCAATATTTTATCATATTAATTTACTTACAGAACGGTAGGCAGCATCCTTTAATGCTAATCGCAGCTTGAAAGCTCAACAAGCTAACACACGAATCAATCAAACAGTCGATTTGATTGATAAAGATGTCTCTGTACGCTTCCGCAACAGGGATTTGTTCATCCAATATCAAAAAGTGTGATATAAACTTAAGGACTTCCGCGCAAATTGTCGCCTTCGCCTGGGTATCAAAATTGAACTCCCGTATGTTATGTACAATTTCATACAAGTTCTGGATGATAGAAATAAAATGAGGAATGTCATTCGAGTCGATTTTACCGTCGCTAATTACTTCCGTTAGAGAATTTTTAATGTTGTCCAACACCAAGGGTGACGATGAAACAATGGATAATATCATATTGGATGCATTTTTACTGAGAACAATCTTCATGTATTTCTTCGAGTTGACGGCTTCTGCGAGTAAATTTGCGAGCGTTTTTGCGGCCGTTTTAGAAAGCGAGTCCGCCATATCAGTTACGGTTTTTACGGCATCTTGTGCTTGTTCCACGGCTGCCGCCACTTGTTCAGAGACCAGTTCCGTTACTGCGGCTACTTGTTCTGTTACAGCGGCGACTTGTTCTGCAACTTGTTCAGTTACCAATGAAACTGCCGAATCTTTGGCGAGCGCGACTTGCAGAGTAATAGCGCCAACTTCATCTGTTACCGCAGTTTGCGCATCAGAAATATTTTCAGCGGCGAGCGCTAGCGCCTCTGTCACAGTCTCAACACCACCTTCGGGTGTAACAACGGGTGCCTGCGGTTCAACGACCTTCTTCTTTCTTGGTTGAGGTGGCATTTTACAATATGTAAATATTTTGTTTTTAAGTATTTACTGTATTTAACCTTTACATCTAGAAACTATTATTTCGCACCTAAACAATTACTACCATTACTGTCTACTTTCGAGGTAGAATTATCTGCGCAACAGCCATATCGTGTGCCCGCACATCCGCCAATTTGTTTTGACGGGTGTAAAGGATATCCAGGTCCGGGTCTATACCCCGGGCAGTTTGTTCCATAAAAATTCACTCTGGAATTTACGCCATCGGGGCAGCAACCAAACGCAGTTTGTGAACAATTTGCCTGTTGGTCGTTATGATTTACAATGACAGTTATATTATTCAAAAGAATCAATATGAAAAGAATAATTGCTAAAATGATAATTGTCGAGCTATCCATATATATATCTAGTTTACAAAATTATTAAGATTATAAAATTATTAAGAAAAATATAATAAAAATTAATAACGGAATATAATAAGAATGAAGGTATCCAAGCAGACTAAACAAATGATGTCGTTTTTTACAAAAAATAACCACATAAACATAGTCAAACAATCCAAACGAACCGACGATATACTTACCGAGTTGTATGGCGATATTTGTGAGTCTCGCAAGTATTTAGAAAGTGTCAAGAAACGCAATAGCTATTATACCATTACAACCAGAAAAATCGAAACCGCAAGTCAAATTCCAATGCCTAAATATTTTAATTCAAATAGTTTCCCAGAGACGGTGCGCAAGCACATTGAACAGTTCGCAGCTACAGAGATTACCTATACCTTTTCTCTCTATAACCGTAAAATAACTCTTATTTTTGTAGTGGAAGAAGATGAACACCACATTAAGATTGAGACGTTTAGTAAATATGTTGACGCGATTATAATGTGGCTATATATTTTAAATCAATATGCTTCCAAGCAATGTGCCGAGTCACTTGTAAGCTATTTTTATTTTACCTCTCTTACCAAGAATCTCCCGGGTTCAAATATTTCTATACTCGATGAAATACATGTGAACACCGCATTCACGCGCACATGTCCAAGAGAGTCAGAAATTATTGTATTCCGAAAAGAGGAGTGGTTCAAGGTATTTATTCACGAAACATTTCACAACTTCGCATTGGATTTTTCGGATATGAACAATGACACTGTTCACAGGTGTATATTAAATATTTTCAAGGTCAAATCAGATGTAAATTTATACGAATCATATACCGAGTTTTGGGCGGAAATAATGAACGCTCTCTTTTGTAGTTATTTTTCAATGAAGGACAAGACAAACGTTGCTGATTTTCTCTCTACTGCGGAATTCTTTATTAATTTTGAAAGGACCTATAGCTTTTTCCAGCTAGTAAAAACCCTAGACTTTATGGGGCTATCATACAATGATTTATATTCGGATACACATTATAGCAGGGTACTTAGAGAGAATTTATACAAGGAAAAGACAAATGTCCTATCTTATTATATCCTTAAAACTGTACTTATAAACAACTATCAGGATTTCCTGTTTTGGTGCAAAAAAAATAATTACTCCATCTTACAGTTTAATAAGACAATAAGAAATCAGACGGCACTCTGTAATTTTATTGAAGGTAAATATAAAACCCCCTCCATGCTAAATGGTGTAGCCGAAACCCAACTATTTTTAAATAGAATCTCATTCAAACAACCGAGTCCAAATATAAAATACATGATGAACAATTTGCGCATGAGTATTTGCGAATTAGGCTAATAATGAGGAGATTAGCGTTATTTTATTGTGTGCCCTACAATATTTGGTCTCGCATACAATTTGTCTGCCACATTTTTTGCCAGATTTGTTCAACTCACAGCAAATATATTTATAACTGCCGTTGCCAGTTCGTTTTTTGTTATATTCCCACATCCGACTTGCTTCATCAAAGTCAATATCTACTTTGTAGATAGCCGCCGTTGTAGGCACCCACGCGGTTCTAATTGGGCCTTTAGTTTGACTTCTAGTCAGCATCATACGGGTTTTGATGTATTGGTCTATGACAAAATCGGTTGTCATTTTTTTTGTAAAATAAAATTGATATTGTTTTATGTGATATGATAAAACAATAAAACTACGAATACAAAGATGGGGATCCGGTATTTAAATAAGTTCTTCAGGGAACATGCGCCAAGTGCGATTAAGTATATTAATTTGGGTGAATTATCAGGTAAGAAGATTGCGGTAGATATCAGCATTTATATGTATAAGTATGCCTCTGATGAGGTTCTTATTGAAAATATATATTTAATGCTGTCCGTCTTCAAACATTATAACATAACACCTATATTCATATTCGACGGCAAACCTCCTGCTGAAAAAAAGGAACTTTTACAAAAGCGTAGGGAGGACAAAAAGAGCGCGGAAGAACAGTATAATAGTCTGCGAGCTTTGCTGGAAAATAATATAGATATGGATGATGCTGAGAGGCAGGAAATACTGTCTAGTATGGACATTCTAAAAAGAACGTTTGTTCATATTAGTAAAACAGACATTGAGGCGGTAAAGCAGTTAATTCGCGCGTATGGAGCAACGTATTATGATGCTCCTGGGGAGGCAGATGAGTTATGTGCGCTGTTATCGATTAAAGGAAAGGTGTGGGCGTGTTTAAGCGAAGATATGGACATGTTTGTTTATGGATGTCCACGAGTAATAAGATATCTAAGCCTATTGAAACATAGCGCGGTTTTATATGATATGAACGGAATTCTGGGCAATTTAGATATTACTCAGCAAAACTTGAGGGAAATTTGTATATTATCAGGCACCGATTATAATGCCGAAGTTTGTGCTGAGAACGAGATACACAGTCTTTACGATAATATGAAATATTTAAAAAAATATCGGAAGGATAACTCATCAATGGAATTCTGTAATTGGCTTGGAGAGAAGACAAATTATAAGGTCGATATGGATACATTGTTGAAAATAAATGATATGTTTGATTTAACCAACACTCATTTTAATATTAAGAAATTTGAAAAGATTAAAATTGCCAATTGTGCGATACAAAGAAAAGAGTTGAACGACATTTTAAGGCGAGATGGATTTATATTTCCTGTGACATAACTCAGGAAATATAGTAGAACTTTTATTAATAAATTTGTAAAAATATAAGAATATTAACTTATTACCTGTTTTCTTATTATTTTTTTTCGAGGGCAATTTGCTTCAGGTTCGTCGCAGGTCTTGTGTGATGGTGATGCGCACATTTTACGACGCGCTTCTTCATCCTCCTTTTCCTCGGTTTCATCCATAAACAAATAGTGTTTCCCTTCTATACATATATCGTCCCACGTTAAACTTTCTATAACCGGTTCATTATTATTATCAACTCGGCCAATCCAAACTCCGGCGAACCC
>Ga0209230_10001046_pt1 | contig 11043 bp, 1 predicted proteins | sample LakOntMetagenome_FD_187467 | JGI IMG/M metagenome (GOLD analysis project Ga0209230, IMG submission 187467) | Freshwater and sediment microbial communities from Lake Ontario - Sta 18 epilimnion Metagenome (SPAdes) (version 2) | ecosystem: Environmental > Aquatic > Freshwater > Lentic | place... | reverse complement strand
TATATATTTGCTATTCTTATCAAATCTCTTCAAAGAAACTTCCAAAGAATATTTGTACATTATTTTGTACAGCAACTACATAAAATCCCAAATCAATCTGAAACTTTCAGATGCTATAGACTCGGGTAACGAAATCAAACTTGAAATCGATGAAGAGTAAAACATGCTATTTTATTTTTTAATTTTTTAGTGGCATTATAATTTACATATCTTCTTTTACAGATCTTGCTGTCAGAATCATGGAAGAAATTACAAGTATAATGTTTCCCGAGACTATTAATGAGAACGTCTACAATGAGATGCTGAACATCACAAAAGCTCAGATGGAATTTCACAGAAGAGATCAACCATACGAAAAAGGAATACAAATATTCTTTAAAATGATCAAGAAAAATATATTTTTTTTTGAAGAAGTAGCAGGAGTAACAGTATCAGCAAACTACTTAGAATTCCTTAGTATTTTTGGACAAATGAAAAATTCTTTTTACATAGTATCTGAATTCTATGGCTACATCGATGAAGAAAAGATAAGGAATATCGAATTATTAATTACACCTAATCTTTCGCAAAACGAAGTTGTAATCGCGAAATCACTTAATATACCCGAAGACAGTGTGTTAGCTTTTTTCCACTCACACAACTGGATAAAAGGATCATACATCTACAGATCTCTGAATGATTTAAAAACTGAACCAAATAATGCAGTGATTAATTTCTTCCAGATAGGGCCACGTGACATACGGAATAGTATACTGATGGAAATGCTTACTTTAGCTTGGAACAATATATTTTACTATGAATTTATAACATTTAAACAGTTGGGCTACGTACTATCGGCACAGAAATATATAAAAGATAATTATATGTACTTTGTATTCTTACTGCAGGGATCAAAGAGCTTACCGAATAAAATGAACAGTGATATAGACGAGGTTCTAAAACTCGTCGACAATATGTTAAATAAATTAGATGATGATGTAGTTTCGGAATCCAAAGAGAATTTGGCGATGCTATTGATAAGACCTAATATTAACCTTAAAGAAAGTAGCGAGCAAGTTTGGCAGGAAATTATTAATGGTAGTCATGAATTCAATCGCAAATTTGAATTATTTGACGAATTAAAAAATATTCAAAAAGAAGATATGATTAAATTTTTTAGACATGTTTTTTATGAAAATGTGCATAAGCTAAGTATTCAATTATTTTCACAAAATAATGTTGAAGATGCCGTTAAGCTGATATTGGAGAAACAGGAAAATTATAAATTGAATTCCTCAATAAAGTCTAAAATCACAAATAATTTAAAAATTTTCAAATGATTATATAGAGTCATTTGGGGATAATATTTGTCTATTTTAAGTTAAAAAGAATTCTCATTAAATCAAAGATAAATTTAAATAAATAAAATATATATAATAAAAATAATTTTTTAATTATAATATAAAAAGTTTCATGTTTAAAGATCTTATAGTGAAACGAATGGGCAAAGACAAGGAGCCCATTCTAAAGATAAAAACTCAAGATTTCAAAAAACTATCAAAGCAATTCGAAGACGAAGCAAAGAAAAAATCAGAACACAAATTGAAAGTTAAAAAACTAAATCTGAACATCCATAGAGGTCTGGAAAAGCCGATGATAATCTATGAAGGAGAACCTAACAGAGAATACGCTACAGTACATGAGGAAAAGAAAACATTCACAAAATTCCAAAATGACGAGAATAGTTTGTTATTGAAGTACAAAATGCTAATGTCGAGGAATACTAAAAAAGAAATAATAGCATTGACCCCAGAAGAAAACAGACTAGAAAGAGAAAAGGAAATAGTAATCAACCAATTAAAACAATTTTTCACAAATTACGAAAGAGAGTTCCACTATTTCTTCAACTCACGCTTACCAAGGAAGAAATACCAGATCACAGCATTTACAGATAATACTGAAATTCAAACAAGTTTCGAAGAGACAATCATCCTCGAAGAAGACTATCTCAACAGTTATGACAAGCTCCTATTGGGAATAAAGAACCTAGCTAGGTACGACTGTTGGGAGGATAAATCACCTTTTGAATGGGTCGAACTCTGCAAACGGAATGGAGAGGACGAATACGACGGGATTAGTCCTATCTATGGAGAGAACGGCTATGAATGGCGAAGAGTGAAGGTATTGGACTATGATGATATCAAATGCAAATACAAGATTTATTTTTCGACATCTGATCAGGAGAAGTTTGTATCTCGTTTAAGCTTAAGATTCTTTTGCGAAAATCAGGCTGAATTTGAATACAGAAAATTTCTCTGTGAAATGAGACGAAGCATTGTAACTGACTTTCTTCTGTTCACTAGATACGTCGATAATGTACCGTTAGAATTAATTTCCGATTTAAACGAAAGATATGAACATAAAATACTATCTTTTGTCCATCACTGCACTAAGAACCTCAGTATAAAGTACAACTACTTGTTCAATCCTCGCAGAGATAAATTAGTGAGAGAGTTAACCATTGTCAAGCAGGATTACATTAGACAGATGAAGAAATGCAGACTTTTAATCGAAATGCAGGAACCTGATAATAAAGCGGCTTTTAACAAGAGAAGGTTACAAATAAGGAGCTTCTATAGAAAAGTAACAACTCCTATTTGTGGCATAGAGTTACCCGGGAATAGAAAGAGCAACAGTATGAATTTCAAAAACACTTTTCATATTTTGAATAAAAAATCCTTTTTCGAAGATCAAGAATTGACTAAAGTAACAGTGGAATTCCTCAAAGGCTGTGAATTTCTCAAAAAGATAAAACTTCTCCCATACAAATTTCACTCTAATACACTCCCACTTACAATTAGTAATTTTATTCTCATTAGAGATGAGCATATCAAGAAGGCAGACTATAGTATAAATACCAAGTGTATTTTCGACTTGAAAAGTTTGATAATGGATTCATTGGGAGACATCGAAACTGAAACTAACAAGAAGAAAAATAAAAAATATAATTTCTTTATGGTGGAACATAAGAATTACCCTGACTCTTTGGTCAAGAAAATCTTACAGTACTTCAATTTGATTTTACAAAATAAAATCAAAGACTTAATAGAGATTTCTATTTCAGATTTTATGGACTTTATGAAGAGATTTACCAAAAGCGAAAGAAAAGAAGTCAATCTAGAAGGTTACCTAGAGTCTACAGTCCCTCTGTTTGTAACTGAAATAAAGTCAAAAGAGTATGACACTAAAGAAAAAACAGCCCCTCGTAAGGTCCAAATAATATTTGAACCGAAATTACAAGAATTCTCAAACAATCTTTTTCTCTCTTTTAGACAAATTAAAGATGTAATCAACAAAATATCGGATTTAATGTCACAATCTATGAGAGTAATTGAACTAGACAGAAAAAACATTTTCGAACTAAACGATGACTATGAAATCTATGCGAACAGTTTGAAGGAATTAAATTTCATTTATGAGCAAGGTGAAACAGAAGCGAAAGCTGTCAGAGAATCTTTTAAGAAATACGAAAAACTCCTTGCCAGGTCTGTCGACAGTTACATCAACAAAAAGTTAGGCACAAGAGAAAAAACTGATAAAAATTTAGATATCGAAAAATGTAAGCAGCTACTTGAGAAATTCAGTTCCAAACTACGGGAAGTACAATCTTTAGAATCCGAAATAAATCTTCGACTATTTAGAATTCGAACAAACGATATTAAAGCTTCACTTGTAGATAAAATTACTCTAATAAAAAACGGTATTGTTGAAAGAATGACGCATTATTCGCTATCTCGAATGAAAGATCTTCACAACGAGTCAGAGGAGAGGAAAAAGATTCTGAATGAAGATCCAGGAGATATCAATCATTACAAAATTCTCTATGACATAATTCAAGATACAGTATATTTTGTGGAAACTAAGAAGAAAGAACTTTACAACATCGATCAGATAATTCAGATAAACGAAAATCAACTTAGCCCTGTAAGTAATATTCTCTTCGAAACATTAATGAATTATTGGAATCTTCCTCAAATTCTCATGGAAGCTCTTTCAAAAGGTAACGTCAACATGGCAGCCAAGAGGGAAGAACTACAGGAAAAACTAAAACTAAAAAACGAGGTATTCTGTAAGAATGTTAAGAAACTAGAATCTGATTTCGATTTCATTCAGACAGTAAATTCGTTCGAATATTCCGATGATAAGAGCAACAATTTCTATTATGTAATTACAGATTTTGCATCGACTTTACAAGAAGCAAATAAAGATAAAGAAGAAATTAAAAAAGCATTTAAGATTCTAAACCCGGAAATGGCTCAGGAAATAGACGAAGGATACGATCCTGGGAAATTCGAGAAGTTGGATCAGATTAATAAGGAGTTTACTGGCTACAGGATTGTTTGGGAAGAAAAACAAGAAAAAATTGATAATTACTCAAGAAACGTGCAAGAACAGCCTTTATCAATGCTCAAAGATCAAATTCTACAACAAGTAAATTCAACTAAAGAAGTTTTCGCTTACGTAAAGGGATTAGAAGAATCCCGTATGAAAATTGATGAAGTTGCCAAGAAGAATTCTGGAGATGCTACGTTGATTTCCCTAACCAATAATTTAAAAGAACGAATTAAATATCTTGAATCTTTTAGTTGGATTGTGCAATCTCTTAATTCTAATTTTTTACATGAGGAAGATTTTAAAGAGATTAGGGCAATCATGAACGATAACACAATTACTCAGAAATTAACACTAGAACAGTTGAAAAACAAAGGCATTAATGATTATAAAGAAAGGATTGAGATGATCCGTAATAAAGCTGCGAGAAGACATGGATATTACATCGATTTGAAGGAGCTGAACGTGGCTTACGAAGCGATAACTTTCATAGCGCCTAAAGATGATAAAAGGATATTAAAGGGTATCGATGATATACAAATCATGCTTGATGAGCAAACTAATAAATTGATAGATATTCTCTCGAATCCTGTCACACAATCTGACGCAAAATTAAAATACGAAACAAGACAACAATCTGAAAAAATAAAAAACGTACAACTTGTTTTAGAGGAAATTGTTAAATTTCAAAATAATTATTTCTATCTAGAACCAATATTCAAGGTAGAAACAACCAAACAATTAAGTGATTATTATATGGATTTTCAAAAAGTCGATTCCTTTTGGAAAGCATCGTTTTCCATAATAGAGAACTCCGGATTTGTTTTATCATCCTATATGGAGAAAGAAAATGTCTCGAATATGACCAAAAATTTTTCTGATAAAAATGCTGACATGGGACAAATTATAATAAAACTTAACATTTACTTAAATGTTAAGCGAACATTTTTCCCTAGATTTTACTTTATTTCAGACGAAGATCTAATGAAAATTTTGGCGCAGAGTAAGAATCCCCTACTTATTCAGCCACATATCAACAAATGCTTCGAAGGCATTTACAGAGTGGTATTCAATGAAGACAGTACAATAATTTCTGCGATGGAATCATACGGCGGGGAGACAGTAGAATTAGAAAAAAAGATAAACATAAATGACGAAATGACCAGGGGAAACGTAGAAATATGGTTGGGACAATTAGAATCCTCAATGAAGATGACAGTAGAAAATCTTACAAGAAAATCCCTTGAAGACATTCAGCAGAAAAAAAGAATCGACTGGATCCAGAGTAACTGGCCCGGACAAATTGTGCAAACAGTCGATCAAATAATGTGGACGAGACAATCAATAGTAGCAATTAAGAGTAACATGCTGGATGATTTCCTATTCCAGTTAGATGATGATATAAAAGACATCGTGGGATTAGTTCGGACAGATGTGTCTAAATCCTTGTCCATTACCCTATCAGCTCTTATAGTTGTATCAGTTCATAACAGAGATGTTATTGAACACTTAAAAAATAAATACATCAATTCAACAGAAGAATTCGATTGGATTGCACAAATGAGATATGACTGGAATGAAAACCGAACGAAAAAGAAACAGAGCGATCAAATCTGCCCGCTTGTTATCGAGATGGTTAACTCTAAAATAAATTACGGATTTGAATACCTAGGAAACATCAGCAGATTGGTAATTACTCCATTAACAGATCGTTGTTTCAGAACTTTAGCAGGTGCTTATTCTGTTAAGTATGGTGGAGCGCCAGAAGGTCCTGCAGGAACCGGAAAAACAGAATCAGTTAAAGATTTAAGTAAAGCAGTTGGGATAATGTGTAATGTTTTCAATTGCACTGAAGGAATAAAAATTCAAGGAATGAGTAAATTTTTCAAAGGTTTGGCATCTTCAGGATGTTGGTGCTGTTTCGACGAGTTTAATCGTATTGATACAGAAGTACTCTCTGTTATCGCACAGCAGATTTTATCAATTCAGAATGCCTTAAAAGCAAATATTTCGAATTTCCTGTTCGAAGACTCCGAAATGATTGTTCTCAAAGACACATGTGCTATTAACATAACTATGAATCCATCCTATAGCGGAAGAAACGTTCTCCCAGACAACCTCAAGTCTTTGTTCAGACCCTGTGCAATGATGATTGCGGATTACAATCTTATAGCACAAATAAAGTTGTATTCATTTGGATTTGAAAACGCAAAAATCCTCAGCAACAAAATCGTGTCTTCTCTTATGCTTTCCTCCCAGCAATTATCAACACAACATCATTATGACTTCGGTATGAGATCGTTAAATGCGATTTTAATAGCAGCAGGTAAATTGAAAAAGAAAAATCCGAATTTAGATGAAGATAGAATCGCTCTGCGTGCCTTGATCGATGTGAATATTCCCAAGTTCACCAATAATGATTCCCCACTATTTTTCGGAATTATAGGAGATCTCTTCCCCACAACGAATGTAATGGAAAGCGACCTATCAGTTTTAGAAGATGAGATTAGGAATAACTGTCGCCTAACAAACCTTGTTCCTACTAAAAGCTTTGTGAAGAAATGTATCCAACTATATGAAACTATGAATGTAAGACATGCTTTAATGGTTGTGGGAAGATCAGGAATGGCAAAATCCAAGGTGCTACAAACCCTTAAGCAATCAATATCTGATCTTAAAGGCTTCATCGGGTATAACACTGTAGAGGTTAACATTCTGAATCCGAAGTCACTCGACCAGAAATTGTTATACGGTTATTTCGACATTAATAAAGAATGGAAAAAAGGTTTACTACAAGTGAAAATGTCAGAATTATGTGAAAAAGAAAAAGATATATTTAAGTGGCTGATCTTCGATGGTCCTGTAGACACTTTATGGATTGAAAATATGAATTCTCTCCTAGACGACAATAAGAAATTATGTCTGGAGGATAGTTCAAGTATAAGCCTCGGTCAGAACATGAATATTATATTCGAGGTTGACGACCTAAAAGAGGCCTCACCAGCTACAGTTTCCAGAAACGGGATGGTTCTATGCGAAAACGACATAATAGACATATCCGACCTAATCGAATCGTATTCTTTTACCCTCCCTCAAATTGTATTCGATCAGAAATTATCTAGTGCTTTCAAAGACATATCGGGATATATTTTTAGAGCAATAATAGAATATGTTTTCAAATACGGACAATTTGGCCTTCCCACAGATAAATTCCATCTCGTAAAGTGCTTTTTGGACATATTCGAGAGTTTTATTTGTGAATATCGTAATGCCGATATGATCTTGACCAAAGAAAAGGAGATAGGGTTTGAAAAACTGGAAAACTTGATAATATTCTCCTCGTTGTGTGGCATCCTAGGCCCTGTTAAAAGAATGCCTAAAATTCAAGAATTTCTTTACGAATTAGCTTTAGGAAACGATGTAAATATACTATTTGATTTAAATATTCCTGAATGGACTCCTAAAAAATTAATTGCTAAAATTCATGATTTTGAAGATATTCAGGATATGGTTTATATTCTCGGACAAAATAAATGGATAAAATGGACGGATCTTCCCAACCGCATTGAGTTTAAATTATCAGAAGATCTCCGATTTAGTCAACTGGTTATTCCGACGACCGATACGATAAAAATGAATTGGTTGATAAACGAGTTAGCTCCATTAAAAAAACATATTTTAATTACCGGAAATACAGGAACAGGAAAAACACTGACTATTCTTAATACTTTGACTTCGACGTACGAAAACGAGCATCGCACATTTATCAAAATGAGTTTCACTGCACAGACATCCGTGAAATTCGCGCAAGAAGTAATCGAGGGCAAAATGCAAAAAAGTTACAGAAAATTCTCTCCAACGAATTCAAGAAAAGGAATCATATTCGTCGATGATTTGAACATGCCTCAAAAAGAAAAATTCGGAGCTCAGCCCCCAATAGAGTTGCTTAGACAATGGATGGATTATAACGGTTGGTACGATAACAACTCGGATACAAAAGATTTTATTCAGATTGTCGATGTAAGTTTTATTGCCTCGATGGGATCGGTTGCAAGTGGACGTACTATCAGTCAGAGATACCTTAGACATTTCGTGGTGTTATTTACCGAATCATACTCTCAACAAACAATGAATAAAATCTTCAGCAATGTAGTCGATTGGTTTTTTTTAAAGAATAAAAACCCTCGATTCAACAACAGTATTACTTCATTCAAAGATTCTCTCATCAACTCTACTATTCAATTATATACTTCTACAAGCAATCTTTTCAAGGCCACTCCCGCAAAAACTCACTACACTTTTAATTTAAGAGATTTAGGAAGAGTATTCCAAGGAATTTCACAGGCTACATCAATCTCAATAACAAATGAAGTCGATCTTATCAAGTTGTGGATACACGAATGTGATAGAGTATTTAAAGATCGTCTCGTAAACGATATTGATCGAACAACCTATGAACAAACTCTGTCAACAATAATGAAGTCTTCTATGAAGAGAGATTACCTATCATATTTAAAAGATGGTTCGATTATATTTGGAGATTTTGTCCCGATGATACGTTATGACAATGATCCGAAAAAACCCTTTATTAGAAAGCTTTATTGCGAACTCAGTGATAGACAACTACTCAAGAATGAGTTAGAAGATAAATTAGAAAAGTATAATGAACACATGAAAGGTGAAAACTCATTGAATTTAGTATTATTCCCATATGCAATCGAACATGTCACGAAAATACTGAGAATCTTAGGTACACCTAATGGAAATGCTTTACTTGTTGGAGTAGGAGGCAGCGGAAGAAGATCACTCACTCAATTGGCTACTTTTATAAATGAATACACTCCATTTAGTGTAGGCTCGAATGATATTGTCAAATCGAAGTGGAGAGAACAACTAAGAGAGTTGATTATAGATTATGCACTGACTGGGAAGGAAACAGTATTTTTCCTATCTGATTCACAAATATCAGATGATTTTTATCTAGAAGATATAAACAACATGCTTAATAACGGAGAGATTCCAAATTTACTTGACTCTAATAATCTTCAGACTTACAAAGAAAATATTCCCGCCGAATTTACAATGAATAAGAAACTGAATTCTGATTCAGAAATTCTTGCATCTTTAGTAGAATTATGCAAAGCGAAAATTCATTTTGTGATTTGTATGTCGCCTATCGGCGAGTCGTTTAGAAAGAGAATCCTTATGTTCCCTTCTCTAGTAAATTGCACAACTATAGATTGGTTCCTCCCATGGCCTGAAGAGGGTTTGTCTGCAGTTGCCGAACATTATCTGGCTGATTACAAAGACGTAAACCAGAGTTATTTGAATAATATAATTAAGATCTGTGTCGACATGCAGTCGAGAGTCATTAAATATTCAGAAAAATATATGCTAGAATTGAGGAGACATAACTATGTTACACCAATGAGTTTCATAGAGTTACTAAACCTATTCAAAACTCTCCTATCTAAAAGATCTTCAGAGATAAAGAAAGAGATCGTTAGCTATGATCGGGGTTTGAAAATTCTTGAAGAAAGCGAAGAGATAACAGCAAAAATGTCGAATTATATTAAAGAAGAACTTAATCCTACATTAGAGAGAGAAAAGAAAAATTGTGAAGAAAAAACAAAAACTTTGAATGAACTAAAGGATAGATTAGTAATAGATGAATTAGAAGGACAGAAGGCCGAAGAGGAGGGAATAATTTACGATAACGAATCCCGGGAAAAGAACGAAATCGCAACTGAAAAATTGAAAAACATAGAAGGGTTTAGAAACGAATCTCAAGAGAAGGCGAATTCTATTAGACAAGACGATTGCTCTCTTTTACAAAAGTCTGCTAATGACCCTATTGTATCTGAACTCTGCAGATTTTTATGTATGCTAATGCTTAAAAATCCTCATCCCAAGCCGGTTCAGAAATCATTGAATCCTAAAGATCCTCCTGTGAAAGATTATCACAATCATGCGGTTACTGGTATAATTGCGAAACCACAATTCCTAAAACGATTAAGAGAATTTGACTCGACTAAAATGCTGAGGGACAATATGCTTGAACTTCAGAAGGAGATTGAACTCGCCACTTTCAACCCTTTGAGAAAATCGCAAGAATTCCAAAACTTGTATGACTTCATCAAAATCCAGAATAGAATTTTCTTCATTAATGAGGACTATTTGCCTATTAAAGAAATGGCTGAAAAGGCTCTAAAAGAATACTCTGAATCACAAGAGAGTCTAAAAAAAGTAAGGCAGAAATTGGCAGACACCATCAAGCTAAAGGCTGATAAAGAAGACGAAAAAGCAGCTACAGACAGGAGAATAGAAGAATTGAATAAAGAATTAGTAAGATGCAATAACCGTTTGAATAATTCAAAGGATTTACTATCATCTTTAGCAAACGAAAAAGAAAATTGGAAAAAGAGAAAAGAAGAATTAGAAAACTTTTATAAAAATATTATAGGAAATATTCTAATATCTAGCGGTATAATTGCTTATCTCGGTGCTTTCACCAAATCTTATAGAGAAGAGATAATAGAGACCTGGGCTGAACTAATACTAAAACAGAATATCCCTCTTACCACAACAGAACCACCTACTTTAATAATGCAAAAAATTCTCTCTGATAATATGGAGATTGAGACTTGGAAAACACAAAAACTTCCAAATGAC
>Ga0209230_10001042_pt1 | contig 11057 bp, 15 predicted proteins | sample LakOntMetagenome_FD_187467 | JGI IMG/M metagenome (GOLD analysis project Ga0209230, IMG submission 187467) | Freshwater and sediment microbial communities from Lake Ontario - Sta 18 epilimnion Metagenome (SPAdes) (version 2) | ecosystem: Environmental > Aquatic > Freshwater > Lentic | place... | reverse complement strand
AACTTTTGGTGTTCTGCCTATACTTATTGATAAAGCAATTCGTGAACCTTTGTTGGAAATTAGTGTAGTATCAGAATCAATACCACATTTGCGTAGAGGTGCTTTAAAAGACTTCTTAAAAATAATGATGATGACAAACAGGTATAGAGATATACAGTTTAACAAGTCAACATTAAAATATACGTTTGCAAACGGAAGTTATATTGAGTTCTTTTCTGTTGACCAACCCGATAAACTAAGAGGTGCAAGACGTAATATACTTTACATAAACGAATGTAACAACGTACCATTTGAAGCATACAATCAACTTGCAATAAGAACAAGTAGCGATATATGGTTGGACTATAACCCAACTAATGAATTTTGGGTACATAGAGAGGTTTTAAAGGACGAAGATTCTGAATTGATAGTACTTACTTATAAAGACAACGAAGCGTTACCACAATCAATTGTAAAAGAAATTGAACTTGCAAAAGCAAAAGCAGTTGATAACGAATATTGGGCGAATTGGTGGCAAGTATATGGGCTTGGACAAGTAGGTCGTTTAGAAGGTGCTTGTATTCCACATTGGTCTGAAATAGATTTACCACACGAAGCAAGGTTGTTATGCTATGGTATGGATTTTGGTTATAGTGTAGACCCGACTTCATTAATAGCTTTGTACAAATATAACGATGCTTACATATTTGACGAATTGATTTACCAAAAAGGTTTGTTGAATAGTGATATAAGCGGTATTATAAAAGGAAACAATATAACCGATATTATTTATGCTGATAGTGCAGAGCCGAAATCAATAGCAGAGTTAAGTTCGTATGGTCATATGATATTACCTGTAACTAAAGGGCGTGATTCAGTTGTATATGGTATTAATCTTATAAACCAAAATAAGATATATGTAACAAGTAGAAGCAAGAACTTGATTAAAGAATTAAGGAGCTATATTTGGATGCAGGATAAAGAAGGCAACACGTTGAATAAACCTATTGATGCTTTCAATCACGCAATAGATGCTGCACGTTATGCGTTTACTTCACAATTAGAAAATCCACACAAAGGAAACTATTATATTTATTAATTTGCAACGCAAATAAAAAATGACATACGGGGAAATTATAGCCACTATTGAATGTTACATTTATTTGGTAACGAATAACAATGTGCAAATAGGTATGCCAAGAAACGTAGGGGAAATAAAGAAAATGAAAGCTATGTACGAAGTAGCTAAACAGAATGTTGCTTATATGGTTCAAGTATAAATTTGTTAATTTTATGTTAAAGTTTGTCAAAAGTTTTGTATGTTTAAAACTTTGTGTAATTTTACACCATCAAACAATAACAAATAGAAATTATGACAACAGAAATCAAAAGAGGAGACAAAATTACATTTAAAGTATTTGATTACAGAACTGAGCCTGCAACATTTAAAACTGTAACAAGAAAAGTTCAAGATGTAGTAATTCATCACACAGGTAGAATCAGCGGTTATAATGTTAGACCAACAGGAAGTGGTGGTTATTACGAACAAGTTTCACCTGAAGATGTAATAGAAGTAAAATAACAATAACAGGGGTGCGACTGTAACGCACATTTTAAAACAAATAGAAATTATGAGAACAGTATCAGGAGTATTATCAGCATCAGTAGCAATGGCAAGTAACGATTATTTTGTTCAAATAGCTTTTGCATTATTAACCTTTTATTTAATCTACCGTGAGCTTAAGAGCGATAAAGAATTGTCTGAATAACGGAATAACTATTTATCCAATAGTGATAGACGATGTTTATTTTGTAGGCAAACGAAAAATCAATTACGTTAAAATAGAAATAAACGTAAATGGTGCAAAGAAAATAGGAAACGATAAATATAAACAAGACGAAACTTTAACAAATAAAGTATTTGAATTGTATGAAGTATTAAATTTAAAGTTAGTTTGATAGTTAATAGGGCGTGAGTTCAGCAGTCCACCCAATTACACGCTTAGTGGTGGTAATTAACTAAATTAAAGCAATCAGAAATGGTTGCTTTTTTTGTTTTATACAATTACTACTTTACTTAATTTTTAAAATAAAATATGAAAGTAGATATTAATATTCCTGATTCTTTAAACGAAATAACTTTACTTCAATATCAAAAGTTTGACAAACTTATAAAAGATAACGATGCAAGTGATTTTGTTAATCAGAAAACTATCGAAATATTTTGTGGAATAGACTTAAAAGATATTGCTAAAATTAAAGTAACTGATGTTAACGAAATATTAGAACACCTTAATACAATACTACAACAAAGAACACCATTAAAAAATACTTTTAAATTATCAGGAGTTGAATTTGGTTTTATTCCTAAATTAGAAGATATTACTGCAGGTGAATTTATAGATTTAGAAAACTATTTAGGTAGTGTTGAAACACTTCATAAAGCTATGGCTGTTTTATTCAGACCGATTAAATCTAAAATAAAAGATTTATACACTATTGAAGAATACGAATCAAGCTACCAATATGCAGAAGTGATGAAGTATATGCCTTTGGATATTGCATTAGGTGCTATGGTTTTTTTTTGGACTTTGCTCAACGATTGCGGGAACGCTTTGAGCCATTATATACAGAGCGAAGTGGAACAGTCGGAACAAGCGAAGCAGGTTTTGGCAAAAAATGGGGTTGGTATCAATCAATTTACGCAGCAGCTCAAGGGGATATTCTCCGATTCAATTCAGTTACCAAATTACCAATCACAGCATTAATGACTTGGTTAATGTTTGAAAAGGAAAAAACAGAAATAGAAATTAAAAATATAAAAAGAAATGGTGTATAGAATTATTAGAGAAATCAAAGAAGCGTTATTAGCAGAACCTTTTGTAAACACAGTTACCGAAGGAGATATATTTGCAGTTGATTTAAACAAACAAACAATGTTTCCTTTGAGTCACATTATTATTAATCAGGCAACGCATCAAGGCAATGTGTTATCTTTTAATATTACAATGTTGTTAATGGATATTATCGACCAAAAAGAAGAAGTAGATAATAAAGTTGATATTTGGAATACTCAAATGTTAGTAGGTACACGAGTTTTAAATAGATTGAATCGTGGTGATTTGCGTAGTGACTTTTGGGAGTTAACAGGTAGTCCTACGTTTGAACCATTTACTGAACGATTTGAAAACGATTTAGCGGGTTGGGCAGTTACGTTTGATGTATTAGTAAGAAATGATATTACTATTTGTTAAATGCAAGATAAACAACAAACATATAAGTATTTAAACGACTTTGCTAAATATGTAATTCAGCAGAGTAGAAGTAATTTATCTAAACAAGGTAAAAGTTTTGAAAAAAAATTATATAATTCACTTGATGCTGAAATTGAAGTAGGTGCAAATAGTTTTCGTTTAACTTTTTTAATGGAAGATTACGGAAAGTTTGTTGACAAAGGAGTTAGAGGTAAAGACCCAAGTAAAGTTTCTCCTAATGCAAAAATAAAAGGTCAACAAGCACCACAATCAGAATATAGATTTGGTAGTGGTAACTTCAGCGGTAAATGGGGTGACTTTACAAACAAATTAGAAAAGTGGGTTAAAGCAAAAGGTTTAAGGTTTCGTGATTCAAAAGGAAAATATAAAGAAGGTAATGCAAAATCAATGGCTCAAGTAGTTGCACGTAATATTTATTCTCGTGGAATTAAGCCAAGTTTATTTTTTACCAAACCATTTGAAAAAGCATTTGAACGTTTACCCGATGAATTAGTTGAAGCTTATGGTTTAGACGTAGAACAATTTTTAAAATATACAATTACAAAATAATGAAGAAAATATTTATCAGAAGCCCGTACTTTATCGAAGTAGATGAGCCTGCACAATTAACAGGAAAACTTGAAATATTTATTTGGAATAAAGGGGACAGTGTACCTGCTACTCCAAATTATACTTTGACTAAAAATGTACCAAGTGCAAACCAAAACAAATTAGCTTGGAATGTAGCAAACTATGCAAGTGAATTTATCAAACCAATTTCACCTGTAACTGTTAGTGTACCTACTGAAGAAAATGTAAATACTTGGTGTTATATGCAAGTAGTTTCTTATTCAGACGATGTAGAAATTAACGATGAAACATTTGTTTGTTTAAACGGGTATAACAATTATTCAGGCGGATTTAATCAAAGCAATACTAATATAGTTGTGCCTTTAGTTAACCCTGCTATTACTTTTCAAAAAACAAATGCTATTGTGCCTTATGTTAATGTATTCTATGAGCAAGGTACTTATGAAATAACAGATTATGGAACATTAACTGTTCCTGAAGAAAGTATTTATAAGATACCACTTACTGAAGATTTGATTTCAGATGAGTATTATGAATATTATTCAACTGAAGTTTGCGAACCTAAATACACACCAATTACTTGCACGTTTGTAAATCGTTTTGGTGGTTGGCAATTCTTAACGTTTTTTAAAGCATCTACGGAAGCAATAGAAACAGAATTTAAAGAATTTAATATGTTACCTTCAAGCATAGATTATAATGTCTTACAAGGGCAGAGAAAGCGTTTTAATCATCAAGGTAAACAATCAATAAAATGTAACACAGGTTGGGTTGATGAAAACTACTTTGAATTAATACAAGATTTGCTTTTAAGTGAAACTGTTTTATTAGGTGGTAAACCTGCAGTAGTTAAATCAAAATCAAGCGAAAAGAAAACAAGTTTAAATAATAAGGTTATCAATTACGAAATAGAATTTGAATACAACTTCGGACTAATTAACGATGTAATATAAATGGAAGTAGCTTTATATATTAAAACTCTTAAATATCAGAACACAGACGAACTAACATATAATAACTTTTACAAAAGAGTTAGAGATAATGGCGGTACGTTTGAAGCAGGTAGTTGTTTAAGAAGTACAATAGAATCTTTAGGAAGTAGCTTTGACACTTTAGATACATACAATCGTATTGAGTTATTTGAAGATGAAAAGATATCAGTTACTTCATCGATTCAAAACGTTAACGATATTTCAAAAGTATTTACCGATTACTCACAAAGTTTTACTATTCCTGCAAGTGCAAATAATAACGAAATATTTAAACATTGGTACGAAAATAGTTTAGACAATGGCTTTGACCAACGATTAAGATACGATGGTTACATTGAAGTAGATACACAAACTTTCCGTATCGGTAGATGGCAATTAGAATCTGCAACTATAAAGAACAATCGTGTAGAAGATTATAAAATAACTTTCTATGGCGAGTTGAAATCTTTAATGGATAAATTCGGTGAAGATAAATTAAACGATGTACGAGAAATAAACGATTATACTTTTGAATATAACGGAACAAATGTTAGGACTTTAGTTCAATCTACTACTGCTCAAAATGTAATGTTTCCTTTAATTACTTCAGATAGAGTTTGGCAATATAACGGTGGTGGTGCAAATGATATTTCAACAAGTGGTGGAGCTATAAATTTTAACGAACTTTTCCCTGCATTAAAAGTAACAAAAATATTTGAAGCTATTGCTACTAAATATAACTTAAACTTTAGCGGTACATTTTTAAATCAAGAAAAGTTTACAAAAGCTTATTTATGGTTAAAGGGAAATGATTCAAGAAGGTTTGTATCTACATCACAAAGAAAACAACTTCTTTTTACAGATAACACTACTTCTTTACCAAGAATTTTTAACATTCAGGATAATATTTATAATTTATTAAATAGTAACAACACACATTTAGGTTCTAATATTTATTCAAGTGAGCCAAAATTCACAGTAATAATAAACTTTCCTGCTTCAGTAAATCATAGAGTATTTATTTATAAAAATGATTCTTTGTTTACTACTTTAGAATTTACATCTGCTTCTACAATAGTTACAATACCTAACACATATAGAAACGGTGCTTATAAGATTTTTGTAGAATCTTTTACACCAACAACTTACACATATAGTTATTCGTTTACATATAGAAGATTAAATCTTGTTACAGGAAATTTAACTTTTCCTGTTATTTCGTTAGGTTCAAGTAGTGGTTCTTTAAATTCAAATATTAATTTATTGAACTATTTGCCTGATATGAAAGTGTCAGACTTTTTTAGTGGTATGTTAAGAATGTTTAATCTTACTGCGTATAGTACCGACGGAGTTAATTTTACATTAGAGCAATTAGAGAATTGGTATTATCTCGGTGGGATAAAAGATTTAAGCCAATATTGCACAACTGATTTAAACTTTGAAAGAATTAAACCATATAGAAAAATAAATTTTGAATATGAAAAAAGTGAGAATGTTTTAAGTAGAGAGTTCTTTGCAAACAACTCAAGGGAATATGGTAATTTAAGTTCTACTTTCAACACCGATGGTAGCGATTATTCAATTAAGTTGCCTTTTGAGAATTTATTGTTTAGCAAATTTACAGGAACTGATTTGCAAGTTGGTTACGCTTTAAAATCAGATTTAACTCCTTACGCACCAAAACCAATTATTTTATATTTAACAGAAAACAAACCGGGAACTTTATATTTTAATAACGGAACAACGACTACAAATATAAATCAGTTTATGAACTTTGGTCAAGACTGTATCGATAATGTTGATTTAACAAGAAACACTTTGAATTGGGGTGTTGAAATTAGTTCTTACTTTTTAGAACCTATTAACAATTCATTATTTAATAATTACTATTTAGCTTACTTAAATAACTTGTATAGTTTAAAATCAAGAATGGTAAAAGTTAAAATGCGTTTGCCTTATTTAGAATTATTAAATTTAAAATTAAACGACAGAGTTGTAATTCGTGACAAAAGATATATTATAAATTCTTTTACAACTGACTTAATAACTTTTGAAAGTGATTTTGAATTAATACAAGATTTTAGAAGTATAAACTTTGATAATGGTACTTCAAGACGCGTAAGTAATCAAGCGGTTATATTTGATGTATTTTTAACTTCAAAAGACTTATTGACTTGGACAATTATAGACGATGTTAGTAGTATGTTAAACGGAATTACTTTTAACGAACTTACTCTTAAAATTGATGTTAAACAAAACACAAGTGGTGTGCAAAGAACCGCAGCAATATTAAGTAATAAAAATGATTTAATTACAATAGAACAAGATGCTTAAATTAATATTAGAAATGCTACCCTTGTTAAAAGAACAAGATAGTGAAGCGATTGCAATAGCAAAAGGAAAATATAAAATGCCCGAAACCTTTAATGAATTAAAACAAACAATAAAATGGCAATTACAAAGACAATAGAAATTGATGTAAACAGTCAAGATGCTACAAACGGAATAAACAACATAACCAATTCTATTGAGCAAACTGATAAAGCAACTCAATCTTTAAGAAGTCAATTAAGACAAGCACAGTCAGACGTTGCTGAACTTTCTGATAAATTTGGTGCTACTTCTAAAGAAGCTATCGAAGCAGCTAAAAGAGCAGGTCAATTAAAAGATGCTATTGGTGATGCAAAAAGTTTAACCGATGCGTTTAACCCTGATGCTAAATTTAGTGCTTTATCAGGTTCATTAAGCGGTGTTGCAAGTGGTTTTAGTGCCGTTGAAGGTAGTTTAGCTTTAGCAGGAGTACAAAGTGAAAACCTACAAGAAACTATGGTTAGGTTACAAGCTGCTATGGCACTTTCACAAGGTTTACAAGGTTTGGGTGAAAGTATAGATAGTTTCAAACAAATGGGTGCGGTTGCTAAAAACGCATTAGCAGGAATAAGAACAGGAATTGCTGCAACAGGTATTGGTTTATTGCTTGTTGCTTTAGGTGCTATTGTTGCGTATTGGGACGACATTAAAGAAGCAGTTGGTGGTGTAAGTAGCGAACAAGAAACTTTAAACCAACAATCTCAAACTAATTTAGATATTGAGCAACAAAAATTAGATACTATCGGTAGCCAAGATAATGTTTTAAAACTTCAAGGCAAATCAGAAAAAGAAATATTAAAAATAAAACTTGCACAAACAGACCAAGTTATAAAAGCGTCTGAAATTCAAATTGAACAATCAATAGCTACTGCAAAAGCACAAACTGAAGCAGCTAAAAGAAATCAAGAAATATTAGCAGGAGTTTTAAAGTTCCTTTCTTTACCATTAACAATGATTTTAAAAACAGTTGACGCTGTTGGTGCTGCATTAGGTAAAGATTTTGGTTTAGAAGATAAAGTATTTAAAGGTTTAGCTTCATTTGTTTTTGACCCAAAAGAAACTCAAGCCGAAGGTGACAAAGTTGTTGCCGAACAAAGAAAGGCATTAGCAAAATTAAAAAACGATAGAGCAGGTTTACAATTATCAATTAACAACATTGATAAACAAGCTGCTACAGATGCAACAGCAAAAAGAAAAGAAGCTAACGATAAAGCTATTGAATTAGAAAAACAAAAAGCAGATGCTTTAGAACGTATTAGACAAGGAGAAATTGATACCCAAGCAGAACGTAGAGCAGAAGAATTATTTCAAATTCAAGAACAATATAGATTGTTAATTGAAGAAGCTACAAAATTTGGTAAAGATACAACTGCATTAAAAGAAGCACAACTTACAAAAGAAAAAGAACTTGCTGCTAAATTTAAAGAAGAAGATAGAGTAAAAGAAGAGGAATATTGGAATGCTGAAGCTGAAAAAGCTATTGTTCGAGATGAAGAAGCAAATAAAAAAAGAGAAGAAGATGCTGCTAAAGAATTAGAATTTCAACAATTAAAAAATGAAGCTATTGCAGCTTCAAAACAAAATTTAACTAATATAATATCAGGTTTAGAAGAATCAGGATTGGCAAAAACAAAAGCAGGTCAAGGTATATCAAAAGCTATTGCTTTAACTCAAATTGGTATTGATAGTGCGGTTGCTATTTCTAAAGCGTCTACTTTGGCAAATGCCGAAGGTGTTGCTGCTCAATTAGCTTTTCCAACTGTTCCCGGAATTGGTACTACTGCAAGAATAATTTCTTATGCTTCAACTGCTTTATCTGTAGTTTCTAACATAGCAAGAGCGAAAAAATTATTATCAAGTGGTGGTTCATCTTCAGGTGGTGGTTCAAGTAGTGGCGGTAGTTCTGCTCCAAATGGTGCAGCAGCAGCCCCAACCTTTAACGTAGTAGGCAATAGCGGTGTAAATCAAATTGCTCAAACGTTAGGTGCTCAACAACCCGTTCAAGCGTATGTAGTTGCAAACAACGTAACAACACAACAAGCGTTAGATAGAAATATTGTAAGAAACGCAAGTATAGGATAATGTAAACAAATTTGTTTACAAAACAATTTAATTAAAACTTAATTTTTAAATAAAAACAAATGGCTTTAGTATATAGACACCTTAAACCAAACGGAGAAGTATTTTATATTGGTATTGGTGTAAATAAAAAAAGAGCTTATTCTAAACACGGTAGAAACAGGTATTGGCACAACGTAGTTAACAAGTATGGATATGAAGTGCAAATATTAACTAACGGAATAGATTATGATTTTGCTAAAGAAATTGAAATGCTTTTGATTGCACATTATGGAAGACGTGATTTAAACAAAGGTACTTTAGTTAACTTAACTGATGGTGCTGAAGGCAATCAAACATTAAGTGATTTGCAGTTAGAAAGTTGTAGAAAAAGAATTATAGAATACAATAAAACAAAAAAAGACTATTCTTTTACGCAAGATGAATCTTATAAAGCTAAAATGAGAAAATCTTGTTTTGGTAAAAATTATAAAAAAGTAATAGATACAGAAACAAATGTTATTTACGATTCATTAAGAGATGCAGCTGCAAAAAATAATTTAAATTATAGTTGTTTAAGTGAAATGTTAAATAATAAAAGAAATAATAAAACAAATTTAAAATGGCAAAATTAGATATTATAGAATTGTTGATTGATGAAAATAAATTAGAAGAAGGAATTGATGCTATTTCGCTTGTTGAAAGCCCTGCTATTGAAGAAAACTTTATAGCATTAAGCAAACAAGAAATTCAGTTAAAAACTATTGATGAAGAAAAAAGAATCATAATAGGTTTGGCTTTAATTCCTGATTTAGAAATTTACAGAAGACAAGGTGAATATGAGTATAACATAATATTTTCAAAAGATACAGTTAGAAAAGCATCTGAATTGTATATGAAAAGATTAAAAGTTCATAATAGTACTTTAGAACACAAAGAAAAAACTGATGGTGTTTTTACTATCGAATCTTGGATAGTTGAAGACCCAAAAAATGATAAGACAAACATTTATGGTTTAAATGCAAATGTTGGTAGTTGGGCAGTAGTTCAAAAAATAGAAAACGATGAAGTTTGGAATGATATTAAATTAGGAAAATACAAAGGGTTTAGTATTGAAGGAATTTTTTCTGAAAAAGAAGAAAAGAAAAAAGAATTATCAAAGGTACTTACTGAAGAAGAAGAATTAATTGAAAAAATAAAACAAATCTTAAATAAAGCGTAATGAGTAAAGCTACAAAATCAAAAACAAGTCCACAAGGTGGTAACAGAGGTTGTCTTTGTAAAGATAACACTTATAAAAAAGAATGTTGTAATGGTGATTTACAAAATCAAGGAATAGGTGCTACACTTTCACAAGGTGGTGAATCTTTAATCAACAACGTAAACGAGCCAAGAACCATAGTAAGAACAAGTAACTAATAAATAAAATGAGTACATTAAAAAACGTAGGAAACAAACTTTTTAAAACTGAATTAGAATCACACAAAGTAGAATTAGGTTTAATTCAAGACTTAAACAAGGAATCTGATAGAGTTGCATTAAAAACAAAAGAAATAGCATCTGAAGGTCAAAGAATAGGCAGAGAATTATTTAACTTTAGAGATACTTATAATGTTGATGCAGCTAAATTAATAAACTTAATAGCTGATTATAAAAAAATGTCAAAAGAATTAGGTATTGATATTGATGCAAAGTATGATAAAATACTAAATGATTTATCAGAAGCAAAATCTACATATAGAGATTTAATATCATAAAAAATTAAAGCACCTTAACGGGTGCTTTTTTTATAGTATTCTTTTTCTTGTTGTTTAGCTTCTTTTATTAATTGTTT
>Ga0209230_10001041_pt1 | contig 11057 bp, 10 predicted proteins | sample LakOntMetagenome_FD_187467 | JGI IMG/M metagenome (GOLD analysis project Ga0209230, IMG submission 187467) | Freshwater and sediment microbial communities from Lake Ontario - Sta 18 epilimnion Metagenome (SPAdes) (version 2) | ecosystem: Environmental > Aquatic > Freshwater > Lentic | place... | reverse complement strand
TTGCACAGTGGTATTTCAGTATATCAAATAACTCTATACCGTTATAACCAGGGAGATTTAAACGAATTGTAAAGCGACGATGGAGACCCTTATTTTGTGATAAAAAGCAAACTTCAACATCTTCTTCATATCCAGCTACCATTACCATACAATCTCCTGGTTTTTCAGACATGTGTTGTAGTAATGTGTCGATACACTCTTTGGCAAAGAAGTCGCGCTTGTCAACGTGTCCAAGAGAATATACTTCATCGATGAATAAAATACCACCTTTAGCTTTTTCGATTACCTCTCGTGTTTTAATCGCTGTTTGTCCCAAGTATTGACCAACGAGATCTGAACGCTTTGCAAAAACGACATGATTCGCTTTTATTTGTCCAGTTTCTACAAACACTTCTGATAGAACACTTGCTAATTCTGTCTTTCCAACTCCTGGAGGACCCGTAATGATGATGTTGTTCATGCCAGGCTCTTCTTTGCGTTGAGAGTGTTTTACATGAAGTTGGTGTAATATCATCTGAAACAATTCTTTTTTTAATTCTTGAAGTCCGACCATACTATTTAGTTTTTTAAGTGATGGTATAAGCTGAAATAAAGCATTGAATTTTTTATTTTGCCTTAAAGACTGAGCTTCTGGCAATAATTCTAACTTTAAAATATCAGAAATGTTTTCAAGTGATGATAATGTATCGACGAGAATAGATGTCAATTTTGTTAAAGGAATGAGGTCAGTTTTTTGAACTTTGTCACCTTTTAAAAAAACTTCTAAGTCAACATCTCGCTTTCTTTTTCGTCGTAATTGACGTTCAAAATTCTTAGTACGACGTAATGCATTAGAAACTTCTAGTTGTAGACGGTAATGATCTACTTGTACTTTTAATTCACAATTGCTTTTTAAAATTTTATCAAGAGATTGTTTATTTGGACAAGTCGACGAAGAACATACACTCTGCATTATAGTTTTATTTCTTATATTTAAAAAAAAAACATTATTTCAAATTTATATAAATTATTTAATATAAATATATAATATAAATTGGATATAATGATTTTTTTTATCTTTTCTTGTATTGTAAAAACAAAAACATGTTTCACCCTTTTCACAATATAACTTCTAACTTACCTCAAAGATTTCACGGACCTCACGGCTTTCACAGACCTCACGGTACAAATGTGTGTACTTGGAATACTGATTACTACGGTCGCAATTATTTAAGATGTGGAATTGTTCAACAAACGTCAAATCCTACTACATGTGCACATTTATTTTCCACGAACCAAGAAGTACCAGTTTCTTGTTGTGATGTATTCGGAATTGGTTGCACACCTGGTAATAATAGTCCTATATCTTATTATGGAGTACGTAACTTTTGAAAAAAACCCAATCAACCCCATTAAAATATATATTTATTTTAATGTGTATAAATTTGCATAAAATTTATTTTTTACAAGTTAAATGCACTTTATAAACAACTATTTATCATTTCTTTTTGTTGATTTCTTACACGCTTATGTACAATCAGATGAAGATTATTTTGCAATGCAAATACGGAGCAAAGTGTTGGGGTTTAAACCCCAATTCGAGGGTTACTTGTTCCGATCACGAAAAACTGCCGCCCGACAAGAAAAAAAAACGCAACGCGCCGGTCAAAAAACCCGAGGTTGCTCCTAAAGTTCCAAAAAACGTCAAGGAGATCAAAGTGAATTTCTGCATTGACTGCAGAAAAGTCCCGACCCAGCCTCATCAGAGGTATTGCAATAATTGTTTTGCATTCGTGAAACAATACATCATTCAACCAAAACGACCAAACTTTACACCGGAAAAGCTGGTTTTTACACCGGATGAGCTAGATTTCATCAAAAACATCACTAAAGGTTCACCCTCTCGAATCTCTGACCCTTCTCAAGGATTTCTCACACCCCAACAAGAGGACCAGGCGACTCAAACGGACCAAGAGGAACCGGTGCCTCCAGTTCAACCAGTTCAAAAAGTTCCATTGAAGACGTTGTTGGAGAACTATACAGTGGCGATTGTCGTGATTTCGTCATTTATTTCACCCCATCGACTTTCCACAGAAGCTCTGGACAATCTGTCCCATCAGAGACTTGACATAAAAACCCTCTGTTATCTCTTCAAGACAGGCGACTTTAAAAAGCGTCTTCAAAACGAGGTGAAGATGCCAAAGCATGATATCGACAACCTGTACGCAGCGATCGAGAAAATTCCCAAGAGCAAACTGGAGGAAATCATTCAGAAGATGGATCTTTAATAAAAAGAAAAATTGCATTTTTTTTGTCTTAAAGTTGTGTATGCGCGCTTGTAATATGAATCAATGGATATCTTTATAAAAATGAATGATAAAAAAAGAGAGAGATGAGCGATGTAGAGGAACAAAAAGGTGTATAGGGTGAAATGGTAAAGGTGATAAGATGGTGAAACAAAGATACAAGGATGGAAAATCAGAGAAAGATATAAGAGAAATAAATCATGGATTGTCAAAGGTGCTAAAAATTTTTCATGTGTTTTTGTAGTAGTGTTTTTGTAGTGTTTTCCAGAGACGATTTTAAGTGACCAGTCGTTAATCACCAGCCAAACAGGCTGGTGATTAGCGACTGGTCACTTAAAATCGTCTTCTGACCACTTAAAATCGTCTCTGGTTTTTGTAGTAGTGTTTAAAATTATATACTTAATTTTAAAAAACAAAATACAAAACTATGGGTAAAATGACAACTCAGCATTCTAAGGATCAAATTACCTTATCAAATAATACAGCATTACATTGGGAAAATTATAACAAATCAATTATCAGAGAAAATGAAGAACTTCGCTTCATAGTAAACTCTATTTTAAAAAAACCCTATTTAAAAATTATTGGAATTTTTTATTGAATCTTTTTAATTGAATTTTGCTGTAAATAAATCAAAATTTTAAAAGGATGAGTACGGTGAATAGTTTGCATAACCTGAGTATGGTGAGTATTGTGGAATGGTGTATGTTGTAAATGGGTAATAGCAGGGTGGCTTGCAATACTGTGGGAAATAAGATGAGTGAGGGTTAATACGGAGGTGTCTGTTTGGATAAGCCCAAGTTGAAAATCGATTGATTTGTCTACACGGCGAAAATTCTTGTTCTGTGTATTTATTCATATTAGTTTTTTATATTTAGAAAATATTTTTAATTTGTGTTTTTGTTTTAGTTACCTGCAAAAGATGGCTCAGCGTGATTACCCACTTCAACTACAGAATGCATTGGATAAGATTACGAAAAGGTTTACAACAGAGTGGTTCAACAAACATTTTGCATCAAAGGATAAGTTACGCAAGTTCGTAAAGAATGAACTAAAACATTACCACCCAAACATTGTTGGATTCTTCAAACTTGACAGGATGATGTTGACGTATGCTTTGTTTACATGCAACGAAAAGTGGCAAGTGAGAAGGCAATTTTTATTTGACGGATTAAAGAGTTTACTGTTTAACTTCCGCAAAGTTCATTTAACAATGACTCAAATTGTTGTTCTTGTGATGGTTACAAATTACGGAGTTTTTGTTAGTAATCAATTATCGTCGAATATGATTCAAGTTTTGTCTGAAATCGAAGTTCCTCACTGCGACTCAAAGAACAAATGGACTGATATTTTATGGAGTTGGGTTACGTTTTGCCAGACTTACACAGGAGGGGCGGCGAGTTCTTGCAAGGAGATGTCGATGGTCTTTATTCGGGTTGTTCAAATTATTATTGACACGATACAACAACGTAATAAGTTTGAAAAACATGAACCGTATCGTGTGGAGGAAACGGTATTATCTCCAAACGATGTCGTTTTGTCTGAAAATGAATATTGCAATATGTGCATTGGCATGAACGACCCGGAGGATATTGCACAGAATGAAGAAGAATTTAATTATTTGACGTTAGTTTTGGACTTTATGAAGGGCGACTTTACGAATTTAACATCTTTGATTTTGCAAATGCAGATTTCTTCTCGTGTTCTCAAAATCGCCTCTGATCCGCGTGCTTCTATGACTTCTCATCTCATTGAACATAATTTTTCATCTATTCGCTTGGAAGAGTTTCATTCTGCAGTTCTTGATCAAGATACGCGCTATGAAGTTTTTCGATATCCTCGCGTACTTTCTTTGAAGGAGACTCAGTACATCGAAGCACGCGTGAGCTTGGAAGATTGCAAAGACAAGCGTAACCGCAAGACTTATTCAATTTGTTTACCACTGGTCGTTTTTTCATTTGTATTTACGGATGCAAAAACAATCGACGGTTTAAAAGATCTACTTCGAGAAGAGAATCAAGTGGATACAGTCAATGAGTTATTTCAAGTGAATGACACCGAGGCTACGATATTATGCCAAGGGGTAAACATTCCACGTCGATGGTTGAAGTATCCAACAATCAAAGCACTGTGTTGACATTTTAAAAAAACAAAACCTTTTGTATTAATAAAAAATAATCATGACAAAGGAATTTGTGTGGTGTATGGATACGATCAATCGATCATTAAATCATAATCCAATAGATCCAAACAATCCAACAAATGATGTTGTTATACCTTTAAACTTGTCTATTAACCGTGTAGCTGTAGAGTCTATGGAGTTGGCAACACTTGAACTTCCACGCTCACAGCGTTTAATTGAAACAGAGTGGAATCGGTTTTTTGTTTGTGATAGCATACGTTTACAAAGTCCAGAATCTACAGAAAACTTTATATTTAATCTTATTATTCGTAATACTGGTTCTGTGGATTATCAAGCTTTTGTACCTAACGCATTAAACAAAATTGTAAATGTGGACAATTCGGATCCTAGTATTGCAATCATCACAACTAAGTACCCACATCTATTAGAAACTCACGTAAAATACTGGATATGGGGTGAAGAAATTGAAATTATTGGCAATGACAACATATATACAATATCACAACACGGCTCTTTGGATGATGACGTTACAATATTAAGTCCAAATACCTTTAGTGTTGTTGTAAACACAAATGATCTTGTTGGAGGATACTTACATTTCCCAGATATACCGTCACCTGCATATCTCGCTACTATTTTATCAAAAGAACTGAGCGCTTCTTTTTATAAAATTGCAGATGCTTTTATTGTAACATTTGATCAAGACAAAGGTGTTTTTTGTATTACAATTTCACGTCATGCTGAGCTTATATTTAAAGATGCAGCACTAATTGTCAATAACACTTCAAGTCTAGCGCCATTTTTAGGATTTGGAAGTGTATGTAATCAAATATTTGCTAAACAAAATAAGCCATTTTCAATTTATGCATCTGAATCTCTTTATTGTATATCTTCAGTTGAGATTACTCCTGGTAATTACATAGCGCTCGATGTAGCCTCAGAGATTAATTATCAGTTTAATAAATTATATTTTGAACCAAATATCGCAAATGTTACATCAACAGATGAATATCGTCTACAATTTGGAACAGACTTGGGTGATATTCGAACGGTTTCTATACCGTCTGGTCTGTACAATCCTGTGACTTTAGCTGTTACACTAACAAATCAATTTAACAAAGTTTGGCCAGAAGGAAACATTTTAACGGAATGGCACCTAGAAGATCACGTTTTTAGCATATATTCTTTAAATCATACTTTATTTTCTTTAGAGTGTCAAACATCATCTTTAACAAACATTGCTAATAAATTGGGATTTGAACAAATTCGATACACTACAGATACAATATATATCTCTGATAGTCCAGTAGAGGTTTTTTGGTACCGCGACAGTCAAGGATTGGATCGATATCAATCTTCGATCTGTACTACTACTGTACATCAAACAGCTTTAAAGTTTTTTTATAATTTATCTCGACCATTGGGACTTTCCTATCTTTCAACAACTTGTAAAGTAAGTGGTACTCAATCGTCTATTACCAACGAAGAACGAGCTCATGGTTTCCAAGTCGGTGATATTGTCACTGTTTCGACAATGAATTTGTCAACTAACCAACAAATGCAAAGATTTCCAGTAATATCAGTTTTAAGTGGTACCACTTTTATATTAGATACCAGTTCTAGCAATATAATAGATAACAGCATTAGTCTTAATTTACGTACTTTTACTGGAACTAGCACAATTGTGATTTTAGACACAGTATTCCCAAATCTTACAGTTACGGATATTGTAATTTTTAAAGGCTATAGTGGAAAGATAACTGAAATTAATACTACTACTACAACTATTTATTTTAGTCCGAATGAACTACCACTAGAATATATAGGTATAATATTTACAATTGATGATGTGCTATTATTACCATTAAACGTGTTCTCCAATGTTGTTCCAAAACTAAACTTGATGTTTTCTAAAAAACTATGCGGTTTAAAATCGTACATACTGGGATTTCCAGCTTTAGATGTTTTATGGTCCGGAACTGATACGTATAGTTCCCCTTTTACGTATCGATTAGAATCTGCAAGTTATGTTCTTGTACAACTTCTGGAACCAATTTGTAGTGCACGCATTGAACATAACTATAAAGGAGATAACAAAATTAATATACTTGGAAAAATTGTCATACTACCTCACCCATGGTTAGACCGGTTTTATCCAATGAAAAGCACCTTTTTTACTGAAATTAGACTCGAACATGTACACATACGACTACTTAATCCAGATCACACTTTATATCAACTACATGGACACGAATGGAGTGCAACAATAAGATTAAATACTATCAATTAAAATACTATATAATTTATTATTTATTATTAAAATACTATCCAATAAAATATATAAGTAGTAAGTAAAAAAAAAATATATTTATATCTTAAAAACAAAAAAAGAAATAACAAATATGTGTAATAGAAATGATGGTGGAATTCAAAATAATGATGACTTTAACAATACATATTTTGCTTACCAAACTGATTTAGCTTCTAAACTACGATCAAGTAGTACATGTTTAGGAAGTGGATCTGGAAATGGTGTTTCGTGTTCTACTTATACTCAAGGTGCTCCACGAAAAACTGTATCAGATATTGGAGATCCAGTATTATTACATCGTTCAAATATCAGCTCCGCGTGTCCACCTTCTAGACTTAATTCATATGCAGAAGATACACTTAGTACACCAATAGACTTATCTCCAGAACAGTTACATTCTATGAATAAAGGTGTGGGATTATTTGGTTACCAGACACGAAGTGTTGCTACTACATCTCAATTGACTGAATATGACATGAGTCCATATCATTTATCTTTACCAGATCGCTGGCCAACACAATATCAAGGATATACACAAGGGATACCAGGTACAAATACACCGTCTAGGATGATGGCTCGTGATAGCGCAAACGCTAAATATAAAGACTTTAAAAATTCAGGACCCAGCCTGCGATCTTATGGAAGTTATGGACTTGCATAATGTTTGAAAATTCAAAAGTTTTTGTTTCATAACGCGTATCAAACTTTCATTAATTAATTACTAAATAAAAAAAACTGTTGATTACCCACGAATCACCTAGGTACCCCCTAATTAGTTACGAATCCCCAACTGAAAAGTTTGATATGTTTTTTTTTACAGTACAAAACTAGTATATTTACATCAAAAAATAAAATTTAAAAATTTTTGTGTTTTAGAAAACATTTAACTTTTTTTAAAATAGTACTTTGTAACTAAAATTTATTATTTTTGTAATACTACCCACGAGTCACGCTGGTGCCCCAAATATTTCACATTCAAGAGTTTGTTGTTCTAATTTTTACTATAATTAGTAAATGTTGATTTATTATGGAAAGAGTAATAAATTCTATATTATTTTTAGTTATATCCTAATATGTTCAGTTGTAACATATAAATGATCTAAATATAATTCCATAATTTGTTTGTGCAAGTCAGATTGTGTTGCAGTTATATAAGCATCCTGAATAAAAGGAAGTATTAAACTATTTATTGCAACATAGTGAGAAAATGTAGCTACATCTAAAACGTATTCTTGTAAAACAGGAAAGTAAAAACCAAAAATATGTGTTATTATGGTAGTTATTGTATCTCTATCTTCAGTGAGAGCATTTGTACAAATTTCAATTATTTGATTATGTATATTTGTACAATTACTTACGAGGTGTTCTATAGTTCGTTCCATTTCTCGGAGATCTTGTAACTCTTGAGTAAGCGTTCTTTGTATTTCTATTAAGGTTGTTTGTGCGTCTATTCTTTTATCAACTCCATTTAATTTGAACGTAATACCACAATCGCTTGTTTTAATGTATAATTTGTGGAGTCGTGTAAGAGAATTTTGTGATAATACCGTTCTAGTATATGGATTTATAAATTTTCCTGTTGAAATAATAGATTGAACTAATTGTTCTGGTATAAACCTATATATTTGACGATGTTCTCTTAATTTAAAAAGACACTGATTTGGTTCAAACTCTTCTAAACTAACAAAATCTGTGCTATTTACAAGTTTTAATGTACAAACATAAGAACGAAACCAATGTTGAAGACGAGAAGCTGCTTTGTGTTCTAGGTTTAAATGTTGTTGTACAAACTGTAACAGTTCAATTTTGTTGAATTTTGAATATTTACGCCATTTTTTACGTTTACATAATAGAGTGAGACGTTGTTTAGTATATAAAACAACATTCATATTTTTTTTATTGTATAAAAATATTTTATTATATAAAAAGAAATACAAACAAAAAGAAAAAGAAAAACAAAATGAGCAAATCTTATATAAATGCTTACCCATATGGACCAACACTACAATTTTTACCACTTTTTCAAGCAAACGCTTCACAAGCTCCAGGTTACTCACCAGCTTTAGCAGCAAAAGCACAGGCAAACTTAATTAACAATAATACAATACTAAATATTGATGGTCAACCAATTCAGTTTGACCCTTGTATGTATAAATGTAGTTTAGATCATTTAAATCAGTATCAACCCGTAATGTTTCAAACTGGAATGCCGTATACAAATCTTGGTGGTGTTATTACTGCTCCGCAATTTTATTCCGCATGTGGTAGAAAAAATTAAGAAGTTTTTAAGAAGTTTTTTTAATTATTGTATATTAATAAATAAAAAATATGCACTGTGATAAAATTGGAATTAAATGTCATGTAAAAGATAAAATTTTGGCACCTTTATATGAGTTTCGACGTAATAATCCTAACAACTTAGGTGAAATCGGAAATATAAAGTTTATGGAAGTATCTAATTTTTTCGCACAGGCTTCACTTGTTAAATATAAAAACGTGTATACATGTAGTCGCTGTGTATCATTTGGTGATATACATGCAGACTTCCTTGTGTTACTGACACTACTACGTTTAGCTAATTTAATTGATGATACGGGAAACTGGACTGGTTCAAATACAATTGTTGTGTTTACTGGTGACTTGTTAGATCGAGCTGGTCGGGAAGATCCCAAAAAGGGATCAAACACTAGCAATAACCACAGAGAAGAAGTAGACATCGTTCAATATTTATATTTTTTAAATCTTCAGGCAAGACAAGTTGATGGTGGTGTTGTAGCGGTAGTTGGTAATCACGATATTGCTAGAGTTTTTTGGAAAGAAATGAAAAATTCATATTCAAAGTACATTGGTGATCAGAACATTGGATGGGGTACTCATATGAATAAAATGTTTGAACCGGGTGGTTTAATGGCTGTGTTTATGGCATATAATTACCCATTTATTGTAAAAGTTAACAATTTCATATTCATGCACGGTGGACCTACTCCAGAAATTATTAATAAAATCTCAAAAAAAGTTCAACCAAATTATGTAATTTCCTTTTTAAACAAAACATTGTTTCGTATGTTTAATCTTCCAAATAGCAAAATATCAGAAATTATTATGATGTTAGTACATGAAAGACAATTTAGTAAACCTGTTAAAAAATCTATAGAAGAAAAAGATTGCATCAAAAACATACAAACGTTATTACATAATTTTGGAGTAAAAGATCCATTAAACGGCGGATTTGTCATTGGTCATAGTATACAAGAAAAAATTGAAACCTATTGTGATGGATTTGTTTGGCGTATCGATTTAGGAATGTCAGAAGCTTTTGGAAGAAAAATCGACGGTCTACATTCGTTGGGTGGCATTTTAATTAAATCTGATCCAACCGTTTCCGTTACAAGTTTCCAAACGTATTCTGGATCTGACGAAATTATTTTTACTTGTTATGATAAAGAAAAAAACAAATGTTACAGTATACCAAGTGATAAACTTGAGTTATTTCCATAATTACTAATTTAAAGTAACTTGAATCATATTAATTCTATCTTGAATACGTTCATTTAGTAAAACTAATTTTGCTACAGTGTGAGAATCTGTTTCATATGTAATAATAAGGTTTGAAATTCCTCTTTGAGCGTTTTTAATTTCTTGTTGTAAACGTTGAATTCTTTGATTTTTATCAAGTAAATCAGTATCATCACTTGTCTGTAGTCGCAATTTTACTAAGTGTTCACAACATTCAAAACTGCGGTTAAAAATTGTTTCTAAAGTGTTTGTATTATGGTTTCGATTTTCAGAATAAAACCAGCGGTATATTGGTTGCAATCGATTATGGGAAGAGTCGACAAAAATTCCTTTTTTTGTAGAGATGCGATCATTCTCTTTTATTGTCGCAACAACTTTTAACGAATGTAATAGTTGCACATATGTTGAATCAAGCACTTCAGTAAACAAAGTACTACTCATATAAATCCTTTTTTTTTGTTTCATATCTATACATAACAAGAAGGTAAACTGTAACGTAGTGTTGTAATGTACAAAAATGTTATAGTGTCCATAGTGTATAAATTTACATCCCAACATTATAAAAAAAACTCTATAAAATATTTTTAAAGGTAAAAATCATTTTCAACGACATGGAGCCTGTTGACGGAGTCCTTCCTGTTGACGGAGTCCTTCCTGTTGACGGAGTCCTTCCTGTTGATGGAGTCCTTCCCGTTGATGGAGTTTTCCCCGTTGTTGGAGTTTTCCTTGTTAATGGAATCCTTCACATCAATGAAGAAGCCAAGGAAGCCAAGAGGGAAGCCAAGAGGCTAGCCAAGGAAGC
>Ga0209230_10001040_pt1 | contig 11059 bp, 10 predicted proteins | sample LakOntMetagenome_FD_187467 | JGI IMG/M metagenome (GOLD analysis project Ga0209230, IMG submission 187467) | Freshwater and sediment microbial communities from Lake Ontario - Sta 18 epilimnion Metagenome (SPAdes) (version 2) | ecosystem: Environmental > Aquatic > Freshwater > Lentic | place... | reverse complement strand
ACCCCCGCCTCGCCGGGGGCCTAAAACAAGACAGGCGACCCGGATGGGCCGCCTGTCGCGGAGGAATCTAAGCGAGACTTAGAGCTTGGCGGTGACCTTACCCAGGAGCTCGACGACGCGGTTGGAGTAACCCCACTCGTTGTCGTACCAGCTGATGAGCTTGAAGAAGTTCTTGTTCAGCTCGATCGAGGAGCCGGCGTCGAAGATCGACGAGCTCTTGTCGTGGATGAAGTCGGAGGAGACCACTTCTTCGTCGGTGTAGGCCAGGATGCCCTTCATGTAGGTCTCGGACGCCTTCTTGAGGGCGGCCTTGATTTCGGCGAGAGAGGTTTCCTTGACGGTCTTGACGGTGAGATCGACGACCGAGACGGTCGGGGTCGGCACGCGGAAGGCCATACCAGTCAGCTTGCCTTTCACTTCCGGGATCACGAGGGCGACAGCGCGGGCGGCACCAGTGGCGGACGGAATGATGTTGATCGCGGCGGAACGGCCACCCTTCCAATCCTTCTTGGACGGACCGTCGACGGTCTTCTGGGTAGCGGTGTAAGCGTGGACGGTGGTCATCAGGCCTTCGGCGACGCCGAAACCTTCCTTCAGCAGCACGTGAACGAGCGGCGCGAGGCAGTTCGTCGTGCAGGAAGCGTTGGAGATGATGTGGTGGACAGCCGCGTCGTACTTGTCGTCGTTGACGCCGATGACGACGGTGATGTCTTCATCCTTGGCCGGAGCGGAGATGATGACCTTCTTGGCGCCGGCTTCGATATGACCCTTGGCCTTGGCGGCTTCGGTGAAGAGACCGGTGGATTCGATGACGACCTGGACGCCGAGGGCCTTCCAAGGCAGTTCGGCCGGGGTGCGGGCGGAAACCACGAGGATTTCCTTACCGTTCACGACGAGGACGTCGTCTTCCAGCTTGTCCGGGGAGGACTTCTTGGAGGAGACGGTGCCGTTGAAGCGACCCTGCGTGGAGTCGTACTTCAGGAGGTAGGCGAGGTTGTCCGCAGGGACGATATCCCCGACGGCAACGACGTCGAAGGTCGTGCCGAGGTGGCCCTGTTCGACGAGGGCGCGGAAGACGAGACGGCCGATGCGGCCGAATCCGTTAATAGCTACTTTGGTGGCCATGGTGTGGTGTATAGAAGAGTGGGTTCTCGCTTGAGCGGGAAAGGGATGAAAAAGGCCCTGCCGACCCCCATTGGCAAGCGAGAATACGAATCAGGCTCCGGCCGACCAAACGGCGCAGGCCAAAGGCGGCAAAACCACCCTACCCGCTTCGATTCGCGGAACGGGCCCAGGCGCATGGAGGCAGGAGGGGAACGGCGAGACGACCACGGGCGTCCAATTTCCGGTACGCGGGAGATCGAGGCTGACCTCATGATCATGGGGATTGCAGGCCAGGAGCACGCGGGCTGCCCCGAGGGCCCCATCAGCGTTAAGGACCGCGACGAAGGCCTCGCCGCCCTCTTGATGCGTGACTTGCATCCAACCAGCCCTGACCGCTTGGCGTGGGCGCATGGCCGCGCCCGCGGCCGAAAGGCGGAAACCCACGAGCCGGGCCACGAATTCGTGCTCGGCCCGGAAACGCTCCAAGCGAACGGGATCCAGTCGGTTCAGGTCGCCGCGACGCCACGTATTCCCGACGCCGCGCTTGGTCATCAAGAAATCTTGCCCAGCACAAAGCATGGGCACGCCCGCGGAACAAAGGAGGATGACGTGCATCATGCGCGTGCGCAGGACGTCGTTGGGCGCAGGGTCGAGCGCGTCGGAGCCGGCCCGCTCGGTGATGCGATCCAGCCACGCCATGTCGTCGTGCGACTGCGCGTAACGCAGGCGGGCCGACGGACGGATCGCGCAGGCGGCGACGTGATGCAGCAGGTCTGCGGCTTTAGCATGCCCGCGGACGTAGGCCGGCAGGAATTCGCGGAACGCATCATCCCAACTGGTCCACGTGCTATCGTCGAGGTCGCGGGCCGCATGGCCGCGGAAGCTCCACGGCTCGGCGATAAGAATCTTGTGCGGCGCGCGCACGCGGAAGTCGGCTTCGATCTCACGCAGCAGCGGCGTGCCGAGCAGTTCCGCCAGGTCGAGGCGCACGCCGTCAACGCCGAGCGTCTCGGTCCAATACCGCAGCGCCGCGTGCACGAGCCGCTTCAACATCGGCGCCTCGGCGCGCACATCGTTGCCGCAACCGCTCCAGTTCGTGAGTTCGCCCTGCGGGTCGATGCGATAATAATAGGGGGCGTCGATCGCACCGAGCCCGTTGGGCGAACCGAAATGATTGAGTACCACGTCCATAATGACGGTGAGCCCGGCCTCATGGCAGGCGCGCACGAGGTCGCGGAACTCTTCGATGGCGACGACGCCCGGTGCGGAAGCGTATTGGTTGGCGACGCCGAACGCACTGACGGGCATGTAGCCCCAATGATATTCCTCGGCGGTAGCATACTCAAACTCGGCGCAAGGCAGCAGTTCAAGGGCGTTCACGCCCAACGCGCGCAGGTAATTGCCCTGCGAGCGGACATAACGGGCGAGGTCGCGGTAACCGCCGGCGGAAGGTGCGCCCTCGGCGAGGCCGAGCAGATCGCGCAGGTGCCCTTCGAGTATGACGAGGTCCTCGACGGCTGGCGGCACAAACCCGTCCGTGAAAGGCGCCAATGATTCCGGGCCGATGATGATGCCGGCGGCTTGCTTCGGCCCGACGACCGCTCGCGCCCACGGGTCGACCAGCTGCGTCTCTCCGAAGCGTTCCTGCGAACCGGGCTCGTTCGAGGTGACGGCGATCCAATAATATGAGCCGGAAAGATTTTCCGGATGCGTGGCCGACCAAGCGCCCTGCCCTTCGGGCTTAAGGGCGAGCAGATGGTTCGCCCCACCGGCCGGGTTGCGCCAGCTGACCTCGACGGCGCGGGCGCGCGGCGCGAAGACGCGGAACTGGGTCGAGTGGACTCCGACGAGCGCGCCAAAATTGCCGGGCGGCTCGAGTACGTCGAGCGCATCGGAGGCCAGGATGTCACCGAGCTCGAGCAGGTCTGGCGTCGCGAAAATCATCCGCACGGGCGCAGCGGCCGGATCGGCGTCCTCTGCGTGGAAACGGAAGACATGCTTGTCGGTCCGGCGACGGGAGACGATCAGGTTGCGATGGTTGTCGGCGGAGCGACGGATGTTATCCGCGTCGTGCGGCGGTTCCACCCAGCGGCCGCCGTCGCGGAGGAACTTGAACTCAACCGCGTCGGCCGAGCTGAAGACGTCCTCGACGGCGACGCTCAGCTCAAAGCCTTCGGCGCCGGCGACGCAGACCGGGCTCAGGACCCAGCGCTCCATGTCGATGGCCTTGCCCCAATCGTTGAACGGGCCGCCCACGCTGACCGTACCGTCGGCCACTTCAGGGCAGAGGGCCTTCCAGAAAAAGAAATGCACGCGGCCGGCTTCCAGCCAATGACCGGAGCGCAGCGCCCAGGCACGCACGTCGGCCGGCTCGAGCAAGGATAGGCGGGCGGGCGGATTCAAGGATAGCGGAGGCAGGCCCGGACCCATCCAGTCTGCGGTGAGCATGACGAGGCCGGAGACCTTTGTCTCCCAGCGCGCACTGGCTAGCTCTCTCGTCATCAACGCCAAGAGGAAGGGCGGAAAAAGTTTTGGCGAGCAAAAGCGGGCTTCCCTCCCGGCCGAGGGCTCCCCACGATGCCCGCGTGGAAATCAGCGTACTAGTCAGCGACTGGGAGGGACATCGCCTCCTCGATTCCGGCGACGGGTTCAAACTCGAGGAGATCGGCGGCGTCCGCATGATCCGCAGCGAGCCCAAGGCCTGGTGGAGCAAATCCCTGCCTGCCACCGAATGGGCCCGCGCTGTCGCCGAGCACGAAGAAGGGGGCCGCGAAGGTCGTTGGAAGCTCAAGGGTAACTGCCCTAAGGAATGGGAGACCCAGCTCGGCAAACTCCGCTTCCAGCTCCGGTTCATGGATAATTCTAAGCAGTTCGGCGTCTTCGCCGAACAGTCGCCGCACTGGAAATGGGTCGCGGCGCGCCCCCAGAAGCTCGAACCCCGCCCCCGCTTGCTCAATCTTTTTGGCTATACCGGTGCCGCTTCGCTCGGCGCCGCCCAAGCCGGCTGGCACGTAACGCATGTCGACGCCTCCAAGCCCGCCGTGGCCTGGGGCCGTCGCAATCAGGAGCTCTCCGGCATGGCCGAGGAGCCGATCCGTTGGATCATCGAGGACGCGATGACGTTCGTGAAGCGCGAGGTGAAGCGCGGTAACAAATACGAAGCCATCATGCTCGACCCGCCCTCCTTCGGCCGCGGACCCACCGGCGAGTTCTGGAAGGTCGAACGCGACCTCGCCCCGCTTCTGCGGGCCTGCCGTGAACTCCTCTCCCCGCAGGCCCAGTTCATTCTGCTGACGGTCTATACCATCGATGCGTCTTCCATCCTGTGTCATAACCTGCTCGAGGAGAACACCCGCGGCTTAGGTGGTAAGATTGATATTGGCGAATTGGCCCTGAAGCAGGAAGACACCGGACGCCTCCTCCCGCTTTCGCTGTGGGGTCGCTGGACCGCACCGGGCAAGGCATAAGCCCGAGCATTGGGTCGCATTAGGAATGGAGGCGGTTTAAATGGTTTCCAACCGGTGGCCGATGCCTACTAAATGAGAGCGTGAGCCTTGTCCCTGACCAAGCTACCTTCCGCCAGTTGGCTCAGAAGTCCGACCTCATCCCGGTGTGCCTCGACATGATGGCCGACCTTGAGACGCCGGTATCGGTCTACGCCCGCCTCCGCGCACTGGGCTCACCCTTCCTATTCGAATCTGTCACGGGCGGTGACAAGCTCGGACGATATAGCTTCTGCGGCGCGGGCCCGGCGATGACCCTCACCGCGTGGGAAGACCGCACTGAGATCACCCGCCGAGACGGCTCGAAGGAGACCATCCCCACGCCGGCCGACCCGCTCTCGCTGGTGAAGAAAGAACTCTCTGGCCTGCGCGTCGCCAAGGTCCCCGGCCTCCCTCCCTTCGTCGGCGGCATGGTCGGCATGGTCAGCTACGAGTACGTCCACCGCATTGAGCCCACCGTACCGAAGCCCGCCAAGGATCCGGCCGGCACCCCCCTGCTCCACTTCATGCTCGTCGACCGCGTGGTCGCCTTCGACAACGCCCGCCAGACCCTCCGACTCATCGTCAACGCCCGCGTAAAGTCGCCGGCCGACGCCGATGCCGCCTGGGAGGCCGCGAAGCAGGAGCTGGAGTCCCTCCGCGCCGTTATCACTGGCCCGTGCGCTGCCGTTGCGGCTGAACTGCCCGCCGGCGCCGAGTTCGCTACGGGCAAGGCCAACGTCAACCAAGCCGACTTCGAAGCGGCCATCCGAAAGACGCAGGAATACATCCGGGCCGGCGATTGCGTCCAAGTCGTGCTCTCGCGCCGCACCGATGTCGCCTACAAGGGCGACCCGCTCGACCTCTATCGCGTGCTGCGCCACGTGAACCCTTCGCCCTACATGTTCGTGATGGAGACCGGCCGAGGCTTCGACGTCGTGGGCGCCTCCCCTGAAGTAAACGTGCGCCTCACCGGCCGCCTCTGCGAGATCCGCCCCATCGCCGGCACCCGCCCCCGCAGCGCTGATGAAGCTGCCGACCGCCAGCTCGAGGTCGAACTCCTCGCCGACCCGAAGGAACGCTCCGAGCACCTGATGCTCGTCGACCTCGCCCGCAATGACCTCGGCCGCGTCTGCATCCCGGGCTCCGTCAAGGTGCCTGACTACGCGATCGTCGAACGCTACTCGCACGTGATGCACATCGTCTCGCAGGTCGAAGGCCAGCTCTCTCCCGAGAAGGATGCGTTCGACCTCTTCCGCGCGACCTTCCCCGCTGGCACCCTTTCCGGCGCACCCAAGGTGCGCGCCATGCAGGTTATCTCTGAACTCGAAGGCGAACGCCGCGGCATCTACGGCGGCGCGGTCGGCTACTTCGGTTTCGACGGCGGGCACGACTCGTGCATCGTCATCCGCACCGCCTCGCTCCGCGACGGCGTAGCGAGCATCCAGGCTGGCGCCGGCGTGGTCGCCGATTCCGTCCCAACTTCCGAGTACGAAGAAACCATCAACAAGTCCAAGAGCGTCCTCCGCGCCCTCGGCCTTGCCTCCGGCCTCCGTTCCTGACGTACGCCTGTGCCTAAGTCGAAGCCCCAGAAGAGCGCCCAGAAGAAGGCGACGCCTTTGGCAAAACCGTCGAAGGAACCCAAGAAGCTGCCTTTGCCTGCTAAGCCGATCGCGCGCATGGTGCCCAAGCCTGCCCCCGCAAGGCCTACCCCTACCCCGGCCCCTACCCCCGTCCCTATCCCTGATCGGGACACCGATCCCACCGAGCCGGGCCTGCCCTGGGAGGAACTATCCACGGAAGAGCGTTCGCCGATCCGCTATTACCTCGATCAGATCGGCAAGACGCCGCTGCTGACACTGGAACAAGAGACCGCGCTGGCACGTCTCGTCCTCAAGGGCGATGAAGCCGCTCGCCAGAAGATGATCCAGTCGAACCTCCGCCTGGTCGTGCGCATCGCCAAGGACTACGATAATTTCGGTTTGTCGCTCATGGACCTCATCAGCGAAGGCAACTTCGGGCTGATCAAAGCCGTCGAGCGCTTCGACCCCGACAAGGGCGGCAAGTTGAGCACCTACGCCTCCTGGTGGATCAAGCAGGCCATCAAGCGCGCCTTGGCCTCGAACGGGAAGACCATCCGCCTCCCGGTGCACATGGTCGACCGTATCGCGCAGATGCGCCGCGTCACCGCCCGGCTCACTGTCGAGATTGGCCGCGAGCCGCATAACGATGAAATCGCCATGGCGATGGAGATCCCGCTCTCGAAGGTCGTCCACATGCAGTCCATCGCTAATCGCGCCGCCTCGCTCGACCAACCAGTCGGACTTGAAGGCGACGCGACTCTGGGTGACTTGGTTAAGGACGAGTCCGAACGTACCCCCTTCGAGACCCTTCGCGGCAAATCCGACAATGCGGAGATCGCGGAGATGCTGGCCGTCCTGGATCCACGCGAGTCCGAGATCCTGACCCACCGCTTCGGCCTCAACGGCGAAAGCCCGCTCACGCTCGAGGAGGTCGGCGAACTCTTTAAACTCACGCGAGAGCGCGTCCGCCAGCTCCAGCAGTCCGCCCTCATGCAGCTCCGCCGCATCATGACCGAACGCCAGAAGCTCCTGACTCCGGAAGACGTGAAGAAAAACAAGCTAGCCGAAGCCCGCTCTGGGGTGCTCAGCGAGTTCTTCCGCTCCAAGGGTATCGCCGCACCGCCCAAGGGGCGTGCTGGCCGCGAGGGGCTCTGAGCCTGTCTGGGTCAGGTCACCGCGGCCTGACCGATATCCCCTGAAAACAAAAAGGGCCCCGTTGCCGGGGCCCTTCGTTGAGCTTCTAATCCGAAGATTAGAAGTTGTAGCGAACGGTGAGGTCCGTGGTGCCGGCAGAACCTTCGGTGTCGGTGTAACCGACGGCCAGCTGGATCTGCTTGCTCACGTTGTAACCGAGCTCAGCGGTCAAGACGGTCTTGTCAGCAGAGTTACGGCCGACGGAGGCAGCGCCTTCGAAGTTGTTACCGAGAGCCTTGCGGAGGCCAATCGTGTAGGCTTCGTCGGAACCAACGGAGACCGTGGCGTCAGCGCCAGCGATGGCGTTGGCGAAGAGGTAACCGATAGCAACGGAGTCGCTGCCGTTACCGAGGGTGTTGCCGCCACCGATGGTGGTGCTGGCACCAACCCAGAAGTTGGAGCTGCCGAGGACGGCGGTCGCGGAGAGGCTGTAGCCCTTGGTGTCGGTGTTGTAGCCGAGACCGACGCGGTTGTAGTTGAGACCAGCAGCGGCCGGAGCAGCAACCTGGGCGGAGGCGGCAGCGGCGAGGGTCGTGAGGGTGAGGATCGGGAGGATGTTCTTCATATGCATGTTTGGATGTAAGCACGATTGACCCTAAAACAACAAAAAAGTGCATGTTTGACATCTTTCCGTCACAATCACCCCAAGGGGCCTTCCACTTCTAAAACAAAAAGGGCCCCGTTGCCGGGGCCCTTGTGATCAGCCTCTAATCCGAAGATTAGAAGTTGTAGCGAACCGAGATGTCCGTGGTCGAAGAAGAACCAGCGGCGTTGGTGTCGGAGACACCCACGGCGACCTGGATCTGCTTGCTCACGTTGTAAGCGAGCTCGGCACCCCAACCATTGACCCCGTTGGAGCGGGCGTAGCCGACAGCGAGTTCGATGTTGTTGCCAAGGTCCTTACGGACGTTGAGGCCGTAGGACTCGTCGGAGCCGACGGAGACGGTAGCGTCAGCGCCGAGGGCAACGTTCTTGAAAACGTAGCCAAGGGACACGGAATCAACTCCGTTGCCGGAGGTGTTGCCACCGATGGTGGTGTCGGCTTCAACGAGGAAGTTCGAGCTACCGATCAGGGCCGAAGCCGAGAGGGAGTAGCCCTTGCTGTCCGTGTTATAGCCGAGGCCAACGCGGTTGTAGGAAAGACCGGACGAAGCAGCAGCGCTCTGGGCAGAGGCAGCGGCAGCGAGGGTCGTGATGGTGAGGATCGGTAGGATATGCTTCATAGCGGGGATACTATTGATACAGGGCTGTTACAAAATCAAGCACCTTTTGCTTAAAATTCCCCTCCCCTGTTTTTACGTCTCTTTTACCCACCTCCATTCACAATGCCCTGTGAATAAAGCTGGGGGCTATTGATGATCAAGGGTTAGGGCTGGGAGCAGGGGGTAGGGTTGGGATGGGGGGAGCGGCAGTTATTTCCACCCTAACTCCCCCGCCCATGAGTCTGGACGCCCTAAAATAGGGATATTTGGTAGTTAAACGAGTAAATGCCATAAATATGCCCATATTCCCTGGGCCTAGGCCAATGATCCTACCCTAGGCCACATTCCCGCTCTATCGAGGACTGATCCGGCCAACAATTGCTTACCCCCCTCCCGCCCCCCTACTGGGGGGGGGCTTAAGCCCCGGCCAACAAAAAACCCGCTAGGCGAACCTGGCGGGTTTTGGGCAGGCCTCGGAGGAGGCTTACTTGCGACGGAACTTCGTGTTGAACTTCTCGACGCGACCGGCGGAGTCCACGAAGCGCTTCTCGCCGGTGTAGGCGGGGTGCGAGTCCATGGTGACTTCTCGGCGGATGACGAAATGCTCGACGCCGTCAATGAGCTTGGTCTCCTTCGACTTCATGGTCGAACGAGCCGGGAACTCACGGTTCGTGGAGACATCCACGAAGACGACGTTGTTATATTCAGGATGGCCTGCCTTCTTCATAAAATAGGGGGTTTGCTAGGGGTTAGCCCTGACGCGCCTTGTAGCGAGGGTGCGTCTTGTTGATCACGTAGATACGGCCCTTGCGGCGAACTACTTGGCAATTCGGGTGGCGCTTCTTCAGCGACTTGAGGGAGGAGGAGACTTTCATGGTCGGGAGAGCCGTTTAAGCAACGGCAGGTCGGCCAACAAAGGTAACCTGCGACCGACTGTCAACGGGATTTCCTGTGCTTGTTTAAGCTTTCGTTCGGGCTATGACTTCAGGGCATGGAAACGCGCGTCCGCCCCGCCTTGCCGGCTGATATCCAGGCGATCAACGCCATCTATAACCACTACGTCCGGACCAGCACCTGCACCTGGCACCTGACCGAGGAGACAGATAAAGGAAGGGCCACCTGGCTAAAGAGCCGCGGACCCGCCCATCCGGCCTTGGTCATCGAATCCGAGGGCAAAGTGGTCGGTTGGGGCTCACTTTCGACCTATAACAGCCGCCAAGGGTGGTCCGCCACGGTTGAGGACTCGGTCTTCATCGACCACACCCTCCACGGCAAAGGCCTGGGTAAGCGCATGCTGCAGGAGCTCCTGCTCCGCGCGGAGGCCATCGGCCACAGCTCCGTGATCGCCCGGATCTCGGGCGAACAGACCCCTAGCCTGCGCCTGCATGCCGCACTGGGCTTCGAGCAAGCTGGGCTCTTGCGCGGCGTCGGACACAAATTCGGCCAGAAACTCGACTGTGTCTACATGCTGAAAGCCCTGCGCCAGCCCTGACCTTGACAGAGCGGGGGCTAACCCTTTGCTCACCTATCCGCTTTAATGCTCAGGTGGTGGAATGGCAGACACGCTGGATTCAGGTTCCAGTGCCCCTAAAGCGTAAGGGTTCAAGTCCCTTCCTGAGCACCAAAAGCAAGACACGACCCCGGCGACCCCGGGGTCGTCCGTTTAATCCGATCTCCCATGTATCTACATATCAATTACAAACCCACCCCCACCCCCACCCCTGTCCCTCGTAGTTAGAGCCTTCCCCCCATGACATGGAGGATTGTCCCCCCGGAAGGGACCCTCCATGCTTCCCCTTCACCGATGGCGGACCTCACCACATTACCCGACCTCCTTCCCTGGCCCTTCCTGGTCTGCAGCCGCAAGGGTGAGATCCTTTTTGCCAACCCGCTCGTCGACCGCGCGGTCGGCCAGAAGGTCCAGGCGGGCATGAACATCGACAAGCTCTTCCTCGAACTCGAGAACGGCCTGGCCGCCTCCACCTTGCTCCACTCCGCCGCCCGCTGGTCTGCCTGGAGCGGGATGCTCGAGGTCCGTAACCTCAACGCCGGCGAACCGATCCGCGCCGCTAAGATCATCCTGCAACCCGATCCGAAGTTCGATCGCCAAGTCTGGCTCATCTTCGCCGAAGACCCGCAGGTCAACGGCGCCCCGATCCTCACGCCTCGTTCCGGTATGAGCCTCGCCCGCACGCTCATCGAGAATTCGCCCGACTTCATCATCCTCCGCGACCTACAGGGGCGCATCCTGCATACCAGTCGCAGCCTCGACGAGTTCCTCGCCCTGCCCTACCGCGGCTACGTAGCCGACCTCGCGCTGGCCGATATTCTTTCGGCCCGCTCGGCTAACCAGTTCCGGCAGTTCGACGAGGAAGTGATCCGCACGGGCCAACGGGTGCTCCATGCGGTCATGCACTTCGAGACTCTGGACAGCCGCTCGCGCCTCGTCCGCGTCGTCCACGAACGTATCAAGGGTGGCGGCGGCCTGCCGAAC
>Ga0209230_10001039_pt1 | contig 11061 bp, 9 predicted proteins | sample LakOntMetagenome_FD_187467 | JGI IMG/M metagenome (GOLD analysis project Ga0209230, IMG submission 187467) | Freshwater and sediment microbial communities from Lake Ontario - Sta 18 epilimnion Metagenome (SPAdes) (version 2) | ecosystem: Environmental > Aquatic > Freshwater > Lentic | place... | reverse complement strand
AAAATATCAGCTTTAAGCCAAATGAAAATAAGGGTCCTGTGGTTGTGTTAATAGGTAAGAGAGACACAGGCAAATCCTTTTTGGTTAGAGATTTGTTATATTATCAGCAGGATATTCCAATTGGAACTGTAATTTCGGGCACGGAAGAAGGTAACGGGTTTTACGCAAAAATGGTTCCCAAGTTATTCGTTCACCACGAGTACAATTCGGCTATCATTGAAAATATTCTAAAACGACAGAGAACTGTTCTTAAACAAATTAAAAAGGAAATGGAGACGTACAAACGCAGTAATATTGATCCCAGAGCATTTGTTATTTTAGATGATTGTCTCTACGACAACACGTGGTCACGAGATAAACTAATGCGTTTGCTTTTTATGAACGGAAGACACTGGAAGGTGATGTTGGTGATAACTATGCAATATCCCTTAGGTATTCCGCCCACACTAAGAACAAATATTGATTATGTTTTCATTCTTAGAGAGAATTATATCGCAAATAGAAAACGCATCTATGAAAATTATGCGGGTATGTTCCCCACATTTGAGAGCTTTTGTCAGGTGATGGATCAGTGTACAGAAAACTACGAGTGTTTGGTTATTAATAACAACTCAAAATCAAATAAATTGCACGACCAGGTATTTTGGTACAAGGCAGATAACCACGGGGACTTTAGATTAGGGTCGAAGGAATTTTGGGATTTGTCCAAGAACCTTAAGGATGACGAAGAGGAGGAACAATATGACCCAAATGCGGCAAAAAAACGAGGCGCAGGGCCAAAAATTAGCGTCAAGAAGGCGAGCAAGTGGTAGAAAGCTAAATTTCGCTTTTATAAAAATCGATTTTAGATAAATAAGCGATCTGGATGACTTAAAGAGTATCTTATAATTAATAGTATAATAAGATGCAAGAACTAAATATTGTCGAACTCATAGAGAAAAATCCAATCTCTAAGCTGTCAAAGGCTTATAATAACAAAATGCTAAATAAAATTAAAGATAATTTTACTGATTTTGAACAACAATTATTTGTAAGTAGTTTTTATTGCTACTTAAATTATAATACAAATGTAGATTTTGTAGTTGATTTAGATGATATATGGAAATGGCTAGGGTTTTCTACTAAACAAAATTCTGAAAGAGTGTTAGAAAAACATTTTAAATTGGATATAGATTATAGAAATCTTGCTTATCAATTTGGAACAGCGACTTCCGAACAAGAATCTTCCATTAAACAACACGGCGGACAAAACAAACAAACAATATTATTAACGATTAAATGTTTCAAGTCATTATGTTTGAAGGCTCAAACCAAAAAAGCATCCGAAATTCATGAATATTATATGAAAATGGAAGATGTTTTACATCAAATAGTGGAAGAAGAAACCGATGAATTAAAACTTCAATTGGAGCAAAAAGAAAATACTATTTTGGAAATAAAACAAAGTTCCAAAAAAGAAAAACAAAAAGCAGTAGAACAAGCTACAATTATTCAGTTCCCATTAAATACTGAATGTATATATTTTGGAACAATTGACAACACAAATGAAGATAATGAGAAACTAATAAAATTTGGTCACACAAATGACTTGGCAACCAGAATATTAGATCATCGCAAAAAATATAATAATTTTATTTTAGCAGAGGCATTTAGAGTTCAAAATAAAGTAGAAATTGAAAATCTAATAAAAACGTATCCTAAAATTAAAAGACAAATTCGTTCACTTGAAATAAATGGAAAAAATAAAACCGAGATTATTGCTTATGATGCTACAAATTTTACGATAGAAAAGTTATCTAAGCATATTAAGGACATTATTCATTCTAAAACATACAGTATAGATAATTTTAATAGATTAATGAAACAAAATGAAGAATTGGAAAATGAAAACAGAGAATTAGAAGAAAAAAATAAGTCCCAAGAAATAATGATTATAGAGAAAAATATTGAAATAAATAGATTGAGAGAGAAAATAGAAAACCAACAAAAGGTTATTGAGACTGTTAAAATTGAAACACAATCTGTTTATCAAAATGTATTATTACCCGAAGACGTTATGAATAAAAAGTTTAATGATTTTGTGAATGAAATATGTATTGTTAGAACCGATGTTGAAGAATTATCTGTCAATCTGGAAGGGCGGTACCGTTTATGGAGCCATGTTAAACCTACTAAAGAAGTATTTCACGCATTAAAGAATTATTTGGATACAAGATTTAAACCCAAACGTATTGAAAGCAATCACGGATATTTAGGCATCAAATTAAAAGAGGTTGAATATAAAAAGTCTAAGGAAAATTCATTGGTCGAAACATTTATATTTCAAGTATGTCAATTTTCTGATTGTAAAAAGGTTTTAAATTCAGTTTTATTGAGAGAATATCAAAAATGGAAGGTTTCTGTCAACAAAGAATTGTCGGATAATGATATGAAAGAAATTAAAGAATATTTAAATAATTCTCCTTACGCTCTTAAAGCTACAGTATGGACGTGTGAAGGAAATAATGAAGGATATTATGGTTTGTCTATAAAACAAAATGATTATAAACCCAAGCTTATTTCATCAACTGGTAAAAAGGTATATAAGAGAGAAGTACAATCAAATATTTTACTTGCAACATGGGATACAATAGCAAAGGCTGCCGAATTAGAAAAAATATCATCTGCTAAAATGAGCAGATGTGTAAAAAATAAAACTATAATAAATGATTATTACTATTCTACAAAATAGTTTTTTATTATTTAATGTATTTTACACCTTTTACATTTCAACTGATTCTTAGCGTCAAGAAGGCGAGCAAGTGGTAGAAACAATCCAATATATTCAAATATAATGTATAATATATTATCGCATAATATATCATATATGGTTGGCATCATAAATAAAAGTAAAGGTAATAAAAAGGGTCGAAACAAAACTATTAAACGGAGCACAATATCGCCACGCGCGACTCCATTTCCAATTGATGTGGTTTATACATGGAAGGGCGAAAACGCGTCAAATGATAGAAGATTGGGATATAATCACGAACTACAATATAGCTTGCGATCTGTTCATTTTTTCGCTCCGTGGGTGAATAAAATATTTATTTTGATGAATAATGCCAAACAGCCTAGTTGGATAAAGGACAACAGTAAAATAATAATAGTCGAGCATTCTGAAACATTCCCATCAGAAAAATATTTACCAAACACAAATTCAAACGCAATAGAAACCACCATCGCAAATATTAAGGGTCTATCGAATCATTATATATATTTTAATGACGACATATTTTTAGGTCGAAAAGTAAAATACACAGATTTCTTTACAACTGACGGCAAAGCATTAATAGATGATTACACTCTTCATACTAGAAATATAGTCAATGAGGATGGCGAACAAAAGTTGAAATTTGACTTGCCAAAAAGTGCGGACAAGTTATACAAACACATTCCTATTTCACTAATTAAAAACTTAGTATTAGATTTTAATAACACGTATTCTGATTATATAGATTGGATACGCATGACAAAAAAAAGAAGGGACAAAGGGTATGATATTTGCGAAAAGAATAATTTGCTTTCACCTTGTCAGCAAATACACTACCCGATAGCAGAATTTATGTATTTACATAAGAAGGCAAAAATCGTCGATAATGAAAATACTGCTTCGGTTTACTTGTCGTCCGCAATTGACGACTTTTCAGAAAAACTAGATGACATTATTACTAGACGGCCCAAGTTTTTTTGTATAAACGACGCAGAACCTGATCCGGTAAAAAGAAAAGTTATTGCGTCTCAGATGTTGACATTTTTTAAGAAATATTTTCCGAATAAGGCTGATTTTGAAAAATAAAATTGTTTGCACCCATTTAAGAATGGAAATCGCCCAACATTTTTTTACAAAACATATAATAATAAAACAAGTTATATAGATTGTTCTGATCTATTTCACATTTATCTAGAGACCAAGAATTAAATACAAATTTACACGCCTCGTAGCATTTTATATAATTTCTATTTTGAAATGAATTGTGAATAAAATTTCTGATTGGACTATTGGGTGAATCATATACGTGGTTATAATTTGTAATCATCTCATGATAATCCCCGTAATAATGTTCAAACAATTCAGGATGTTCAAAATAGACAGGACTATACAACTGTTCGTCAGCATGACCATAACCAAGCTCTAAATATTCTAAGAATTTATTCTCTAATAAATCGCAAACCTTGTACATATATTCTGCATTTCCAGTAAAAAACCCGCTACACATACTACATCTACCCCATTTAAAATATTCCTTGGTATTATTTATCAATATTTCTGGAATATAATCAATATAACATGTTGAAAACTTGTCTCTATTTATGGATAATCCCTCTTCCAATCTGATAAGATTTTTGAAACCCATTCTTTCAATACAAAAATTAATCCAACAAAAATGAGTTGAGTTAAAAGGATTTGTTTTTATAACTTCTTTTAACATTGCGTATCTTGCCATACAAAATAAATAGTAGCTTGCTGTATTCCTATTATCAAAATGATACGGATTTTTATTTCTATTTTCAATAATTTTAACTCTATAATCATCAAAACAGTCTGCTAACAAAATCCCATTCTTTTCAAACCCAAAACTGTTAAATTCCTTAATGATGTATATGGTTTTACTGTCTAAAAAAGCAGGTCGTATTTTCTTTATATAGCCAATACTATCTTCATCACAAAAAATAACCAGGTTATGTGGCAAATTCAGCGTTGACAGAGAATGACTAAGGTAGTAGTCGACGCCTTTGGCATTGATTTCAGGGCTTGCGTCATAACATTTAGTTAAATTAAAATATGCTGTAACCATCGTCCAATTAGACACAACGAATTTATCAAATTGTATATCAGGGTTAAAGGTGATAATTCCTGTCCCCGACCAATGACCAATATCCGTTAAGTCATACTTATACTTGTCTTCTATTTTATACCAAAAATTATCTCTCATTTCTTTAAAATACCATATATCGTCACAAATAACAAAGCCCTTGTAATCTATTTCTTTGAGCCAGCTAATAAATTCTAGTTCCATTATTCCGTTGTGAGGATCAACATCTAAAAATATAAATGGGGAAGAAATAATTACCTCTCTCCATTTATTGAAGATTTCTTTATCAAATAAATTATCCGTGCTGAAATGGATATTTTCAACATTTTTTACAGGAAGCGCCCCCTTGTCTACAATATCAAATGTATGTATTTTATTACTGCGGTTATATGACAAAGCAAGAGCCGAGTGCCCTTCATGTGTTCCGATATCTATAATATTTGAATTATTAAATAATGTTGAGAAATAGGAAAGTAATTTATAATGCTCTTTTCCCGGAGATGAATAAAACTCGTGATGGTCGCCTAATAAGGTTTTAAATAAATCATAGTTAATTTTGATTAAGTCGTCCTTATTTATGCTGTATTTCATATAATATTATTATTATTAAAATCTTTAAATTATTTTAGATAAAATAAATTGATATGTCAATCGAAAAATCAATTTATTTGTAATAAAACCCAAGTGGTAAATTATCACATTTAATCAACCTGCTCAAGGGTGTTTTTTTGAGCAAAGGGTCCACTTACTAGCTGACTCGCACCATTATCAGTTTTACCAGAAACAATATTTTCACCCTCAAACAATTCCATACAAATATCGGCAGTAGATATGTTATCTTGCTCTCTGAGCGCGGATTCTTGGGTATTCGCACTATTTACACCAACCAAATTGCCCTGTGCATCGATGGTTTGTGTTAGTGTATTTCCTGACTTCTCAGCAGCCTTGATATTTTCGTCGATTGCCTTTTGTTTGGTTTCCTTCACGCGCTGCTCAAATGTGTTCTTAGCGTTTGCCTCATTCTTTGTCTTCTCACTCATCAATTGATTTAGCTCATCCTCCATATATTCAACACGACCAGTCTTGTACGCTTCAGGGTCCCACGGCATCCACATACCAATCGGACCAACATACACATCGTGATTCGGGTCTGCCTCGCGTAACAACTTACAGCGCAACTCGGCCTCTTCTTGTGAAGGGTAAGAACCTCGAATTTTTAAGCCGCGTGTATTTGTTTGAAAGTTATGCGCAATATCAAATTTCTTCTGTAGCTCATCTTCATTCTTGTCGATAAATGTCTTGTAGTCGTCGTCCATGCTTGATTTAACAAGTGTTTCGCGCTCCTCCTTTACAAACTCCTTAAAATCATTAGAAACATCATCGAACGAAATGTTGTATTTATAAGAAACAAAGTTTAGAAACTGAACAAACTTCTCCATTGATTTACTGAAATCCCAGCCCTTTAGGAACTCTTCGAATAAGAACACCTGCTTTTCCTTGAGAATTTTTTCAGGAGAACAAAATGATATACACGCGAACTTTTGCCCTGCAATTGGTTTATCCTCCTCCAACAAATCAACATATTTGGGATTGGGCTTGCCGTTTAGTTGCTTTCTTTCAACACCTTTACCTTTGGATCGATCCATTTAGTTATTTAGAGTATTTAATTTTAAGTTTTTTATCGCAATATATATATTTTTTTCTTTTGATTTAGTATAATGAACGGATTGATTAACATCGCTGAACTAGTTAAGAGAATCATTAAGTATCTTGTTGAGGGTTTAATGGTTGCAATTGCCGCCTATGCTATTCCTAAACGTTCCTTGAATATTGAGGAAATCGTGTTGATCGCCTTGACTGCTGCTGCCACATTCAGCATTCTTGACACCTATGTCCCCAGCATGGGTGCTACTGCCCGCTCTGGTGCTGGTTTCGGTATCGGTGCCAACTTGGTCAAATTCCCCGGGGGTTTTTAAGCCAAACGAACTAACGAACTAAGCTTATAATATATTTAATCTATTGTTAATATATTATGACGAAACAAATGAGGAAGAAGTCTAACCGGCGAATATTAAAGAGTCGCCGTGGTAAAAAGTCTCGACGACAGACGCGTAAGCAGAGAGGAGGAAGGTGTTTTGGAAATGGAGTGGGAGCCAATAGTTCCAACCCAAATTTCTCTATTTATAACACCAATTTATTAAAATTATTCCCGTATAGACCAGAGAATTAAGACTCTAAAAACGGAAAACCGCCAGCATAAGCATCTACATCAACAATTGATCCGCCGTCAATTGAAAGAATAAATTTTTTTACAGTAAATGAAGGATATTTTTGTTGTATTGTTTGAGCGGCACTCTTTAAATTATCGCAGTGATATTCATATTCTTCAATGGCAGTAATGCTGCCGTATTTTGCCTTGTAGGCACCGCATCTCATGTGATCTACAAGTATTATTTCGGTTATTTCATGTAATTCGCGAGATAGTTCGATATGAGCATCCGCACATGGTTGCCAGTTATAATCGAGTAAACCATTGTACCCCAAGCTAGCACCCGCTAAAATAAACTCATCGTAATTATTTTTATACCCCATATGTGTAAGATTGCAGGCTAAATTGTCTCTCAATCTGAAATCCATACAGGATAATACAATTGCGGTACTACGATGTAAATCTATTTCAGTAAAATCGACGCATTGTTGGCATAATATCAAACCGGGTATAGGTTGTGTTGGCGCTGTTGATGATATAAGCGTTTGTTGTTGTGGTTGTCTTTGACCTATAATTCGTGGATTACGATTGTCAAAGTTGTAAACTCTTGCGCCTGCACGATTACATGTTGTATAGAAATTCTTAAATTTACCCATTTATATAGAAATAGTATTTATTTTACTAAATTGTAAAATAATATATAACAAGGCTGTTTTATATTATTTTGATTTGATTCGAGGTCGCCTTTTTATTTAAACGGTGTGAATAAATTCCCAATCAAGTTCCTTACATATTTGCTTCCAAATCGCGTCTTGTTCTATTCGTTTTTCCTTGTCTTTCAATAGCGGGAATAATGGTAAATATTTATCCTCACCCAATAATTCACAAAGCTTATACGCAGTATAATAATAATTTAAGAAATTGACTCTGTCATCCGGGCAGTATTTCGAATATGGTGCTTGTAGCTCAGAAAAAAGATTACAAAGAGTTTCTTCTAGTTCTGGAGACATTACAGGCGGTTTAATACCGAGTTTATCCTTAATAAACGGAATATGCTCATAATATTTATTATATCCCAGCTTTTTAAGAACCTCCTTGGTTTTTGCGTTAGTAATCTGTGATATGTCAATTCTCTCCTTCTTAATCTGAACTTTAATATCCTCAACAACTTCTGGTGGAATCTGTGTAGTCTCTTTCCCTTGAAACTGAGAGAGAATTTCCTTGAAATGGTTAATTCTTTTATAAGCATAAAAACATACTTCCTTGGGTGGCTCCTTGTATGACGGTTTTTCGTTTTCAATTAAATATGGGATACTTCTTGAGCAGTTGTTGCATACTAGAACGCCCTCATCCTCTAATGGTATTAATTCGCCTACGTGACAAACCTTGCATATATCTGTTTGATAAATGAACGAATTCACGTCGATAAACATGTCATCAATATTACTTAAATATTTTTGAACAATATTGCTGTTTTCAATATGTTCTGTATTATCAATAGCCGGTTCATCCCTAATTTTAAAAAATGAGTTGACTATTTTAGATTTATTCGTCGACGCAACTGCCTTATTCCCAACGGATATATCCTTTTTATTTTCAAAATATTCGAAAATATATTTGGAATTGTCAAGAAAATACTCCTTTTTCTTTGTTTTGAGACCCTTAATCCTTTCAGTCAAAACCTTAATCTGATCTTCCATGTCAAGCCGCGCCTCGAGAGAAGGTTCGCCGCTATTGATTTTACATTGTATTTCTTGCCTTTCCAATTTTAATTCGGGGATTGTATTGTAATCATCCTTCATGAAATCATTTAAAAACTCCTTGTGCTTGTTGTCAAGCGTAACCGCCGTTTTCTTATTATATTTTATAGTTTTGTTAGACTTCGGCTTGAAATTTGGCATGCCCCGGTTTGATTAATTTAATCACAAGTATTTAATTAATATTTTCCCTTAAATATATTTTGTATAAACGCAAAAACTAGACATTATTGGCAAACAACGGTTAATTAAAATAGTGTAGAAGATTTTTTGCTAATATTGTAGCACGAATATGAGCATTTATTGCTTTGTTTTTTGAATAATATTAGCACATCTGCCAGACTAGTTAAAAATATATTTTAGTTTTCTTTGAATTAATTAAAAATGGACATGAGGCTTAATTTAGAATCTTTAAGAGATTTAGAGAATGAAAATGTAAAAGTAGATGTGATAAAATTTCAAAAAATGATTTTGCTTTTTAACTCTATAGAGCAGGGGTGGTCTGTCAAGAAACGAAATAGTTCATATGTTTTTACTAAAAATCACGAAAATAAGAAGGAGGTTCTAGAGGACGCATATTTGTTGAAATTTATGAAGAGCAGTTTAGATTTCAATAAAATAATATCCTAGTCAAATTATTTTTTTTGTGTAAATTAATTTAATTTAATTAAATTTAATTAAATTAAATTCCAAAATTTTTTTTTCTTTAGCAACTATATAAAATGGGAGGTGGATTAATGCAACTCGTCGCTTATGGCGCCCAAGACGTTTACCTTACTGGTAACCCTCAAATTACTTTCTGGAAAGTTACTTATCGCCGATATACTAACTTCGCTATTGAATCTATTGAACAGACATTCAATGGTCAGGCCGATTTTGGACGCAGAGTCCAATGTGTGATCTCCCGTAACGGTGATCTTGCCTACCGCACCTACTTACAGGTGACTCTTCCTGAGATCAACCAACTTATGGGTCTCGGAAACTACACTGCCGGCTCCAACCAGGGTGTGTATGCCCGTTGGTTAGATTTCCCCGGAGAACAGCTCATCGCCCAGGTGGAGGTGGAGATTGGTGGTCAACGCATCGACCGCCAGTATGGTGACTGGATGCACATCTGGAACCAACTCACCATGACATCCGAGCAACAGCGCGGATACTTCAAGATGATCGGTAACACCACCCAGCTTACCTTCATCACTGATCCCTCATTCTCTGATGTTGAGTCCCCTTGCGACTCCTTGGCCCCCCGCCAAGTGTGCGCTCCCCGTAACGCACTCCCTGAGACCACCTTGTATGTTCCTCTTCAATTCTGGTTTTGCACAAACCCCGGTTTGGCTCTTCCCTTGATTGCTCTTCAATACCACGAGGTCAAGATCAACCTTGATATCCGCCCTATTGATGAGTGCTTGTGGGCTGTTACCACATTGAACTGCAACTCCAACCCCTACGGAGGACAGGCTGCCCAAATGTCCGTTGGCCGCCCCGTCCCTGCCACCATTGCCTACAACCAGTCTTTGGTCGCTGCCTCTTTGTACGTTGACTATGTGTTCTTGGACACTGATGAGCGCCGCAGAATGGCCCAGAACCCCCACGAGTACTTGATTACTCAGCTCCAGTTCACCGGCGACGAGTCTGTTGGTTCATCTTCCAACAAGATCAAGCTCAACTTCAACCACCCCGTTAAGGAGCTCATCTGGGTTGTCCAGCCTGATCAGAACGTCGACTACTGCTCGTCTTTGACTTGCGACGCCCTCTTGTTCAAGGTGCTTGGTGCCCAACCCTTCAACTACACTGATGCCATTGATGCCCTCCCCAACGCCGTCCACGCTTTCGGTGGCCCCGCTGCCACTGCTGCTGATTCCCGCGCCTACATTGATGCTCGCGGTCTCTTCCAGGATGCCGGTGCTCTTGATTACCAGCCGTCCGCTGAATTCCCCGGTTTCACTGGATACTGGCACGGACCTTCCAACCCCTACAACGAGGTCAACCTCGGAGGACCTTCTGTTCCTATCCCCCTTAACACCCCTGCCGACATTGCCGCCCTTCTCCAGAACGGTGGATCACACTTGGATAACTCCGGTGTGTCTGATGCCGGAACATTCGTGCTCACTGAGACCTCTTTGGACATGCACTGCTGGGGCCAGAACCCCGTCGTCACCGCTAAGCTCCAACTTAACGGCCAGGATCGCTTCTCTGAGCGTGAAGGTTCTTACTTCTCTTGGGTCCAGCCTTACCAGGC
>Ga0209230_10001038_pt1 | contig 11064 bp, 9 predicted proteins | sample LakOntMetagenome_FD_187467 | JGI IMG/M metagenome (GOLD analysis project Ga0209230, IMG submission 187467) | Freshwater and sediment microbial communities from Lake Ontario - Sta 18 epilimnion Metagenome (SPAdes) (version 2) | ecosystem: Environmental > Aquatic > Freshwater > Lentic | place... | reverse complement strand
CGGCAAAGTTCTGGATGCACTTGATGCCACAAATGGGTGGGATGACACCGCGGTTATTTTGTGCACGGATCATGGTCATTATCTGGGTGACCACGATGTGTATGGACGTGACGTGTGGGGTAAGCCCGGCCTACCCGTATACAAACCACTCGGCCATATTCCGATGTTGGTGTCGTGGCCCGGTATTGCGCCATCTACTAATAATGCGTTGACGACCTCAACAGATATTCACGCAACGATTGCTGAAATTTTTGGTACAACAATCAAGCACACAGCACATGGAAAGTCATTAGTCCCTGTGTTGTCTGAAGAAGCGACATCGGTGCGTGATTGGTTACTCACCGGTGTGTGGGGAAGAGAAGTGCAATTAGTAACGAACGAGTGGCGCTACACACGTGGACCACAAGGCAAGAACATGCCACAAACAATGTGGTCGAACAGATGGAGCACCATGCCGATTGCTTCCATGCCAGATTACAAAATGCCTACACCCGATAATCGTGCAGTGTTGGACTTCATGCCTGGCAGTACTGTGCCTGTGATTCGTCAACCATTCCGTGAGGGCGACATGTTGCCGTTTTGGGCATATGCCAAGCAATACGAGACAATCATGTTCAACCGAGCAGAAGATCCTGATGAGACAGTGAACCGCATTGATGATTCCATTGCGAAGGAAGCAGAAGAGTTGTTGCGTGTGGCGCTTCACAGTGTGGATGCACCGAGCGAACAATTTGAACGTTTAGCTCTGAACTAGTTCTAGTTGTCACCGTAGGGACAGTGCCTACATTTGCTGTCGCAACAAGAACCGCGTTCTTTGTGGTAAATCTCCGTCATCACCATGAGCCCAGTATCGGGGTCTGTATAGAAACGAAGACCTTGTGCCACTGCGGTGCTGTGTGCGAGTTCGGCTGCAGGCGACATGTTTCTATTGTGCCGTAAATTGAGGGAAAGCCTTACCGATATTGAAGACAACAATGCCACTGGCAAGAAATCCCAGAGCCAGCAGCACCGGTTGCAGTTCCAATTGAGTAGAGAGTGACAGGATGGCAACAATTGCTGCGCTCGGAACAATTGGAAAGTTCTTAATAGTAAATGCGATTCTGAATGGCCGATGCGCTTCTGGTTGTCTGTAGCGCAAGATGATCACAACAAGATTAACGCTGAGAAACATGAAATAGATGAGCGCATTGGTGGCCGATGCTAAGGATTGCAGACCACCGAGCAAACTAAGAGCAGCAGCAAGAATGGTCACAATGATGATCGCTTCACGCGGCGAATGTTGATCATGTACTTTTCCCCAACGACTGGGGAGTGGACCAGAGTCAGCCATGCTGTAAATCATTCGTGATGCAGCAGTTGTAGCAAGAAGTGTGGTGTTGGCAGTGGTTGCTAAAGCAACGAGAGCAACAATTGTCACCGCTGTTCCACCGATAGCTTCGCGCATGACATCTGTTAGCGGTTGAGTTGAGACGGCAAGTGCATCAACCCCAAGAACACTGACGGCCACAACGCTGACTCCGATGTAAAGAATTGTGGAGATAATTAGTGCAAGTAGTAGCGCGCGAGGGATTGTCTTGTGTGGCACTCGAGTTTCTTCAGCGAGAGTGATCACTTCATCAAAACCGATGTATGCAAAGAAGATGACAGATGCCCCGCCGAGAACACCGGAGAATCCATGTCCGGTAGTGAGGCTGACGTCGCCAATGTGATGAAAGCCAATTGCAATGACAAGTAATAGTCCGCCTATTTGAACTGCACTAAGAAGTATCACTAGCCACTTTGCGTGCTGCATGCCCGTGAGAGCGATGATGCCCACTGCGACGATGAGGGCAAGGGCCGCTAGTCGTTCATTGACATCCAAAAAGACATTGAGATAACGAGCGAAACCCAAACCGACGGCTGCTGATGCGACAACGAGCGCCATAGTCATTGCCCAGCCGGTGGCAAATGCGATCCAATCTGGAAAAACCTGGCGGGCGAATTCGTACTCTGAACCAGACTTTGGAAACATTGCAGTGAGTTCCATGTAGCTGAACGCGGTGAGCGCACATAATGCACCGGCCACCAACATGGACAACCACACGAGTCCACCGGCATGAGCGGTTGCAGGACCAACGAGAATGTAAATACCCGCACCAATTACCACGCCAATGCCGCTGGCTGTTACGTGGGGGAGACCAAGAACTCTCTCGAAGTGTTCTGTTTCTTGAGACTCAGTAGCGATAACTACATCGTACTCTTAGCAGCAAGCTTCTTTTCCTGTAAGCGCGGTGTATGTGGCTTGATTAATAAAACCCATTACTGCCAACTGTTTCTTTTGTTGGTATTTAAATACCGCCATGGCCATTGCCGGCCCAAAGTAACCGTCGACACTCACTGAGTAACCCTCTGCACGAAGCAACTTCTGCATTTCAGTAATGAGTGATCCTTGATCACATTTCTCAAATGGCAATGCAACCGCTTGGAAGTAACCAGTGCACTCTCCCTTAAGTCCATCTTCAATATCTGTTTTGCTTGGAGTGCAACCAGTTTCTTCTACATATTTCAATGCTCGATTTGTAATCCAAATTTGGCAGGCAACATCGCTTGGCGGAATTTCTGCAAGTGTTGCTGGGCCTGCGTTCGGTATGTAACAGTTCAGTGCGTATTGCGTGAGTGGTTTGTCGCGACGACATATTGCGGTTGTTGACCACTTGCCATCTGCAAGGTGATACAGACGTGTTTGTTCACAACCGGTCTTTGGGCAGTTCCATGTGTCGACGTCGGTATCACCCATGGCCCACGTTTCGGTGCAATATTCAAGGCGAAGTTTTTCACCATAGATGGCACCAATTGCTTTGTTGTTGCAAGCAACAGTCTTCTCACCGGACGGCGGGTTGCTAAGTGCAGGAAGAGTGGTGCTTGTGGGTGAGGTTGCGACAGTTGTTGTAGTTGCGATTACTGCGCCGGTGGTTTCTGTTGAACTACTTGCACCACCACATGATGCGAGACCTGCAACGAGAATGACGGCAAGGAGTCTTTTCATGCCTCTTGTCTACACGACTATGGAGCCCCAGACGAGAATCAAACTCATGACTTTCGTATTGGAGGCGGAGTGAAGTTCTTGTGTGGAATTTCGCCTTGTTGATTAACGGTTTCGATTCGCCATGTTGCGCGCCCTATTTGTGAATCCGACTATGAAGATCACAAGGCCGATTGGCAAAGTGAAAATCATCAGCAAAGGAGTAGAGCCAATGGCTGTGCTTTCATTAAATGCATCGTCAACGAAAATTGATGCCACAAGGCTGAATAGCAAAGGGGAGAATCCAAAAATCACTCCACCGAGCACAAGCGGAGATCTATGTTCTTTTTGACCTGAATGTGGTGGCGGAGGAGGTGGAGAAGGAAATGTATTCTCACCTGACATAAAACAAACCTAACAAGTCTGTGCGTGTAGTGAGTTCTATTGAAACCCTTGCTGCAATGGAGCCCAAGATGAGAATCGAACTCACGACCTACGCATTACGAGTGCGTTGCTCTACCGACTGAGCTACCTGGGCAAGAACTTCATTTTATCTCCGGAGAAGGGTGAGTGCTCAAGAGATAGAAGAAACTTACGCGGTGACTGTACGCCTTCTACGAAGGCGATTGGGGAGGAGTACTCCCAAAAGAACTGCCATCACAAGCGGAATCACAATCAAGATCCGTGTGAGAGTTGACGTTGTTTTGAGTTTTCCGACGACGACGCCCAATGTAAATGTTGCAGGTTTACCGTTTGTCATTTCAGCAACAACCGCCACTCGGTGGGGACCATCATCAATTTCGTTCGGCACTCGCACAACAGCAGACACTGTTCCGTCTGGTTTCACCTTGGCAGTCCCCAATTTGATGGGCGTTGAGAAAAACCAAATGGTCACATTCGAATTCGGCTTGAACCCACCGAGATTGATCTTCATGATGTCGCCAGAAACCAGGCGAAGATTGCCATCGTTATCAAGTGGAGCGGTGACGCCATTTGCATTTGTCTTTGAAAGTGTCGCAGAGAGCGAACCCGACTGAATCTGTAACTGGTTGTCTTTGCGGGTCAACGTTTGTTTCACGGTCTTCCCCGCGATATCAACGGCTCCTTCACCTGCAGACAGTTGTGGAATGACAGGCGCTTGGGGAAGGGCTGGTTTAGGGGAAGCCTCTGATGCGGATACATCTGAGGGAACAGTTGATGAAGTTGTTGTAGTGGAACGTTGCGGTGTAGTCGCGGCGGGTTGTGTGCCTGGAGCAATTGTTGCAATGGATCCTTGTCCGACAGGAAGTGTTGCAGTGGGGGCCTGAATATCTATTTCAATAACTCTTGCTGGTGCAGTCGTTGTTGTGGGAGGAACTGTGGTGGTGGTTGTTGTTGTAGTTGTCGTTGTCGGAGGGGGAGCTGCGCTAGTCAAAATAGATCCTGTTGCATCACTAGATGCGCTTGTACCAGCTGAATTTCGGGCGGTCACTTTGAAGTAATAGCGCGTGCTACCTAGGAGTCCACTAATTGTGCAAGACCTTGCAGATCCATTAGAGGTTGTGCAGGATTTTCCCGCACTGGTGTTATCGGATGATCGAAAAGCAGACGCGGTGTAATCGAGAATTGTCGATCCACCATCTGAACTTGGTGCAGACCAGCCAACAGTTGCCGACGTACCCGTTGCAGTAGTGATACCCGCACCAAGTGTCGACGCCTTCAGGCGAAACATCACAGCTGTGCTATCGGGGTATGCGAAGGCGTTACCTGCTTGACCCCATCCAACAGATGGTGGGTTATCCCACACTGCGCCAGTGAGTGCAGTTTGGACTTCACCGAGTTGTGCTTCGTATTGGCCGTAACAAACGGTAATTGCGCCACCACAATTGCCATTACTCGCCGCATCCCATCCGGTCAGAAATGGGTTAATAAGAAGGTATCCACTTTGCGAACTGCCTCCGGGCCGTGACACTGCTCGTTGTAATCCGTTTACCCCTGAAGAAATACCTGTGACATCAACGTTGTTTAACGTTCCGCCAATGTCTTCGGCACCGCCGCCACCCATGCCCATCAGATAGACGTACGTTTCACCTTCTTCAAGTGCAATCTTGTACGAAGACGCAGCAGCAATTTGGTCCCAAAAAACATCGTTGTTTTGTTGAACGAGGCGAGTGACATTGGTGGCGTTTCCTGCGAACAATGCATAGTCGTTGTCGGACACGATACGGATGCCTCCACCAACTGTTGGCGGATCAGGAACACTGATTGCACTAACGCGTGAGGATTCAAGATTGACAAAGGCAAAGGTGGAAAGCAGGCAAGTCACTGCCGCAATGCACCGCACAATGCGGGATGCTCCATTGACGGTGCGGACTGTCTCTCGGGCAACGATCACATGGACAGTCTATGTCTTTTAGTCTCTAGACGATTTTTCTTTTACTTGATGAAGGAGACATCACCAGGGGGCTGGGGGGCGCTGGTATCGGGGTTGGCTCGAGCGATACGCAACGCAACCCATATAAAGAGGAACTGAAAAGGCAACCGGCCATAGGAAACCAGCTGTTGGCTGATTGCTTCGTTGCGCCAATCCCAGGCCATGTAAATGTTTGCTGGGTACACCCCAATAAACAGCCACACGGCTGCAAGTGCACCCAGGCGGCGAGTAGCGGGACGAAGGAGAAGAACCGCGATCACGATCTCGGCAACACCACTGACATACGTCCAGAACGACTGCGATGGTGGCAACCATGGCGGAACGATGTCATTGAAAAATTCTGGACCAGCGAAATGCATGATGCCGGCAAAGCCAACGAATAGTCCAATGACTACGGCCATTTTGTTCCATAGTGACTGATTCATTCTTTGTTCTCCAATACGAACTGCAACGCGGCGTCGGCTTGTGGTGATGGTAGTGACCAAATGAGATCGCGCAACATGATGGCTTCATTTACGTTCAAGCTAAGACGGCGCATTCCTTCGTGTAACCGATTCACTGCTGTTACATATGCCTCCGGTCTGTGTATGTGCCCATTTAGTGCCAACTCATCTCGGTACACCGATGCAACTTCAGTAAGACCTGCGCGCAACTCGTCAGTGCGATAGCGGCGAATCTCACGCTTGTGTCTGTCTTCCAGAATCTTTTTGCCACCACGCTTCACGCCCATAACGGCAAGTGTCTTTTCCAAGTTGTCTATTTCAGATTCATGCGAACGTTGCATAGGTTCAACCGCATCATCAAGTAATGCAAGTATCTGTTCCACGATGGCTGCAACTGTTGCGCCTGTGCCATCAATACGTTTAGGAATGTTTGCAAAAAACTCTCGACGTTGTACAAGTTGCACATCGGAGGCCAACAAGCGTGCACGTGACAAACTGCCGTGTGAGGAACGCGCGGCAGTGCGTGCGGTAATTTCTGAAACACCGGCTTGCATAAGTACAGACGCAATGGTGTCGTCCTCCAACAAACCAAAATGCACAGTGACACAACGTGAGGCAATAGTGACAAGCGAGTCACCGATTTGGTCTGCAAGCAGAATAAAGAACACTCCTGGTGGTGGTTCTTCAACTGTTTTCAAAAGTTTGGCGGCAGCACCTGGCGACATGAGATTGACTTCATGCATGATGATGACTTTGCGTGATGCTTCCGACGGGGTGGTGGACGCTATTCGAACTATCTCTTCAGCCTCGCCAGTGAGAATGGATGGGCCGGTACGACGAAACTCGTGAACGTCTGGATGAGCTCCACGCATAGCCATTTCATTAACGCGGTCGGCAGGATTCTCATCGCCCGACAGCAAAAATGAAGCGCATGCTCGAGCCGCTTCCTCTGAGCCGCATCCTTCTACGCCAACCAGCAAAAAAGCATGCACTGGGTTGATGACTGCATGGCGAAGTTGGTCGACCGCACGGTCTTGCCCAACTACTGAATCCCACACTGAAGCCATGCAGGCAGGTTACTGATTCAGTCTGGCAAGGACAGCAGTACGGATGGCAACCTCGACGTCGTCCTTAGGGGCAGTGCCATCTATGACAATCCATCGCTCGGGATCGGCCTCACGCAACTGCGTAAAACCGTCGTTGATGCGCGCAAAAAAGTCTGCACCCTCTCGCTCGAATCTGTCGAGGTCTCTCTTTGCGAGGCGTTCGTTCAAGATGGGTGTTGGTACGGAGATGAACACCACCATGTCGGGAAGGCGACCATCGAGTGCCCATGTGGAGATGTTCAACAAATCCGGAGTTCCAAGTCTGCGGCCATAGCCCTGATAGGCGAGCGTTGAATAAATAGAGCGGTCACTCACAACATGCTGGCCACGTGCAAGCGCAGGTTGAATCACTTCGGCCATGTGTTGAGCGCGATCAGCTGCCATGAGCAGCGCTTCAGTACGTGGTGCCAAGTCGGTGTTTTCTGGGTCGGCCAATATCGCGCGAAGCAAACCACCAATGCGAGTGCCGCCTGGTTCACGCGTCATCACCGCATCAAGATGTTCGGCTAGACGTTTTGTGTGCGTGCTTTTTCCGCAGCCCTCGAGACCTTCAAGCGCGATGTATGCAGGCGATGTCACTCTGCATCCGGCTTGAGAGGAGCGGCCTTCTTCTTTGCAGGCGCTTTCTTTGCAGCAGCTTTTTTGGCGGGTGCCTTTTTCGCTGCTGCTTTCTTCGCAGGTGCCTTCTTAGCTGGGGCTTTACGGCCACCGGCCTTCTTCTTTGGCCCACCGTTTGCTTCGATATATTCGCGACGCAATTGCAGAAGTTCGTATGCACGCTCATTGGTCATAGCTTCCATACGGTCACCTCGAGTGAGGCCAGCATTAGTTTCGCCATCGGTGACATAGTCGCCAAACTTGCCTTCTTTACCGACAACTGGTTTTTCACTGACGGGGTCATTGCCGAACTCGCGAAGTGGTGGTTTTGCAGCTGCGCGACCACGACCAAATACGCGTGGTGTTGCAAGTAAAGCGAGTGCTTCTTCGAGCGTGACAGTAAGTAGGTGTTCTTCGGTTTGCAACGAACGACTGTCTTTGCCCTTGCTCACGTATGGGCCGTAGCGACCATTTTGCGCGGTGATGATTTCACCATCGGTCGGGTCTGCGCCAACGGTACGTGGAAGAGACAACAGATCGAGTGCGTCCTTCATAGAGAAGCGATCAATGTTCATTGTCTTGAACAAAGACACCATCTTTGGTTTTTCAAAACCAGTTGGTGGTTCGTCCATGGTGCCCCACTGCACATACGCGCCGTAACGACCAGACTTTGCAAACACAGGGAAACCGTCGTGTTCACCAATAGGTACATCACCTTTGGGAGCCTTTAGTAATACAACGGCAGCATCCAAGGTGAGTTCATCTGGAGTCATGGTGTCGGGAACACTTGCCGTGTTTTCACCCGAACGAACATATGGGCCGTACAAACCAGGCTTCACAATGACTTCGTCACCTGTGTCTGGGTGCACGCCGAGAACAAAAGTGTTTGCTTCTGCCGCATCAATGGTGTCGAGTTTGTTCGCAACAATTCCTTGCAACCCAAGCTTTTCGTCTTTACCGAAATAGAAATCATGCAGCCACTGCACTTTTCCAATTTCGCCGCGTGCAATTTCGTCGAGACCAGCGTCTACGCCGGCTGTGAATTCGTAATCCACAAGTTCGCCGAAGTTCTTTTCAAGCAAACGAATAACTGAGAACGCTGTCCACGTAGGAACAAGTGATGTTCCCTTCTTCCACAAGTAATGACCACGGTCCACCATGGTGGAAATAATGGATGCCCACGTTGAAGGGCGACCAATTGCGAGTTCTTCCAAACGCTTCACTAGCGATGCCTCGGTGAAACGCGGTGGAGGAGTAGTGGTGTGCGTAATTGATTTGTAGTCAGAGACAGGAACGTTTTGGCCAACCTCTAACGGTGGCAACAACAATGCGTTCTCGTCTTCTGAAACAACATCATCTTCATCGTGCGATTCTTCGTATGCCTGGCGGTATCCGGGGAAAGTAATGGTGGTTCCGCTAGCCGCGAATTCACAATCGCTGCGTTGTGCATCTGTTGCAGTGGCGCCAAGGCGAAGACTGACTGTGATTCCAGTGGTGTCTGCCATTTGCGAAGCAAGTGTGCGCTGCCAGATGAGGCGGTACACGCTGATGTCTTGTCCGCGTAGTTCGCCAGCCAATTGATCGGGAGAGCGCAATGGCAAAGCCGGACGAATTGCTTCGTGGGCTTCCTGAGCGTTCTTTACTTTGGTTTGATACGAACGCGGCTTTTCAGTGAGGAACTTGTCGCCGTAGTCACGCTTTACATAAGTACGAATTTCGTCGACTGCTTCTGAAGAAAGAGTGACAGAGTCAGTACGCATATATGTAATGAATCCGCGCTCGTAAAGACCCTGAGCAATGCTCATGACTTGGCGAGAAGACAAGCGAAGTTTGCGACCTGCTTCTTGCTGCAATGTGCTGGTAGTAAACGGAGCCTTTGGAGAAGACCTGTATGGCTTGTCTTCCACGCTGCGCACGATGAGATCGACATCTTTGAGGCCAGCGACAATCTCTGCTCCACGATTGGCATCGAGAATGAATACTTCTGGACGAACGACGCCCATGTCGTCGAAATCTTTTCCGGTTGCAATACGGGTGCCATTGAGCGACAATAACTTTGCAGTAAAGGATGGTGTTGTGTTTGTGTCTGCTTCAAGAGAGAAGTAATCGGCAGAACGGAACTTGATGCGCTCGTTCTCTCGCTCAACAACCAATCGCAAGGCAGGGCTTTGTACGCGGCCTGCAGAAAGTCCTCGGTTAACGCGGCGCCACAACACCGGTGAGACTTCGTATCCGTAAAGACGATCGAGAATGCGTCGCGCTTCAGCAGCGTCGACTAATCCGTAATCAATAGTGCGTGGGTTTTCAACTGCGGCTTGAATCGCTTTCGCGTTGATCTCGTGGAACACCATTCGGTGCGTCGGAATCTTTGGCTTCAGTTGTTCAACAAGGTGCCAAGAGATTGCTTCGCCTTCGCGGTCTTCGTCCGTTGCGAGATACAGAGTGTCTGCATTCTTTAAGAGAGCCTTCAACTCTTTCACGACGGTCTTGCCGCGCTCAGTTAGTTCCCAAGCGGGCTTGAAGTCGTTGTCGACATCAACTGCTAGTCCCTTGCTTGGAAGGTCGGCAATATGGCCCACGGACGCACGGACATCAAACTCTGGTCCGAGGTATTGGGAGATAGTTTTCGCCTTAGCGGGCGACTCAACGATGACGAGTGACTTGGCCATATCTTTTTCAGGGCTAGGTGATTTTCCCCTGCCTTGTCAAGGCGAAGGGAGCAAACGCTTGCTGCGTCAGGGTATCGGGGAGGTGCGCTCGTGGTGGCTTCCCTCAACGTCGATACGGGGCAAAAGCTTGTCCAGCCAGGCTGGAATCCACCAATTCTTGGCCCCGAGGAGCTCCATGGTGGCAGGCACGAGGACCATTCGAACGATGGTGGCGTCCACAAAGACGGCCACAGCCATGCCCAAGCCAAAGAGCTTGAGTTGCCTGTCGTGACCCAAAACGAAGGCTCCGAATACGCAGACCATGATGAGTGCCGCAGCGGTAATGACGCGGGCAGTTGCAGCGACACCGTCTGCCACAGCGGTGGTGTTGTCGCCTGTGCGTGTGAACTCTTCTTTCATGCGTGAGAGAAGGAACACTTCGTAGTCCATAGACAAACCAAAGACGATTGCAAACAAGAACATTGGTGCCCACGCTTCAATCGGCCCGGCTTTGCCGACACCGATGAGGTTTGCACCCCAACCCCATTGGAACACAGCAACAATCACGCCGTATGCCGCGCCAACAGACAACATGTTCATGAGCACTGCTTTTAGCGGAACGAGCAAACTACGGAACACGAGCATTAGAAGAAGGAACGAAACAAGAAGAACTACACCGATTAGCAATGGCAACTTCTTTGCTAAGTAATCGGAGAAGTCCACCGAAGCGGCGGTGAATCCACCGACTTTCGCTGTAACGCCACTAGACGGGATGACTTCTTCACGGAGGGTGTGAACAAGATCAGTTGTTTCCTCGTCTTGAGGAGCCGAAGTGGGATACGCAACAACCAGTGCT
>Ga0209230_10001034_pt1 | contig 11086 bp, 10 predicted proteins | sample LakOntMetagenome_FD_187467 | JGI IMG/M metagenome (GOLD analysis project Ga0209230, IMG submission 187467) | Freshwater and sediment microbial communities from Lake Ontario - Sta 18 epilimnion Metagenome (SPAdes) (version 2) | ecosystem: Environmental > Aquatic > Freshwater > Lentic | place... | reverse complement strand
AAAGGCGGCTGAGAAGGCCGCAAAGGATCTGGAGAAGGAGAAGGCAAAGGCCGAGAAGGATGCCGCAGATGCTATCGCCAAGGCCGCCAAGGCCGCAGAGCGAGAGATCGCAAAGGCACAGAAGGCTGCTGAGGAGGTCACAAAGCCCCGCAACCCTGTGGGACGCCCCCGCAAGGATGGCCTCCCCGCCGGTACCGCCCGTGCTGCATCCGTGACATCTGAGGAGGCGGCGGAGCTCCAGGCTACGCTCAGCACGGGGCTGCCCGCTGAGGCAGACGCAGAGGCAACCGCAGAGGAGGCAACAGAGCCTGAGGCCCGCATCACACAGCTGACTGCAGCTCTGTCTGCAAGCAAGGCACGCACTGCAGCCGTGGAGGCACAGCTGGGCGCAGCACTCCAGCTCCTGGCAGGTATTCGCAAGCTGGTTGCAGCGTAAAGAACCAGCGGACTTCTCTTCTTCTCGCAAACCCCTCTCAACCCAAAATAAAAAACAAACAAAACATTTTGGTTTAGCCACAAACATGATCAGCTGACCGCAACACTCACCAACACTCAAGCCTCACACACACATACGACGATAGAATGTCAGAGACCTATAAGATCCGCTATCTGGGTGCCAGGACGCAACCTGCCTACGTGTTCGGCAAGACGAAGGTCCATCCTGCACCACAGGAAGCCCCACCTCCTCCTTTAGACCCCGCCATTGCCCCATGGTCCGCTCCACGGGGTTACACTACCTCCATGGCCGATGAAATCCGTGATCTCAAGCGACGTCAGCAATCCGATAAGCCCGCTGTTCTTGTTGCATCCAGACACTACACGCAACCGGCAACTCCTGTGAACCGCCAACATGTATGGATCCACCGCTGGATTTCCGCTACAAAGAGTCACTTCGCCTCCGCCCTGACCGACATGAGGGCCCCTGGCTTCTTTCATCGCATGATCGGTGTCTGTTGTTGTATCCGTGCGGACGTAGCGGAGGCGATTGAACAGCGGTCATGAACCCACAAACCAAAAAGTTTTTGTATTTTGGTTTGAGGGTTTGCGGGTTTGAGGGTTTGAGGGCCCTCTTCAGGAGGTTTTATGTGTGTTTAGTTTTTTGGCAGTGTTTGTCAGACTCTAACGACGTGCCAGCATGAAGTTGATGATCCAGAGGTAGACCGTGACCGCGAACCAGATAGACAGGATGTTAGCCCCAGAGATAGTGAAGGTGTACTTGGTCTGCACGAAGCGACCGAATGTCGCCGCCCATGCGTCAATGCGACTGTCAATCCGCTCATCAATACCTTGAGGACCCTGAGGACCCTGAGGACCCTGAGGCACCTGAGGACTCTGAAGAGTAGACGCAACACGATGAGGGAGAGGACGGAGTGTCTGCAGCCTGTCAGGGCGGAGCGTGCCGCCCCAGCCATCCACGTGACCATCTGCATCAACACTGTCAGCGGGGACATAGTCACTGTCACTGTCACTGTCACTATCCTCCTCTGACCCCTCACCATCAGACTCATCCTCCTCCGTCTCCGTCTCCGTCTCCGTCTCCGTCTCCGAAGTGGCAGAATCTCCATCGGTGTCCGCCTCCTCCTCAGAGTCACTGACCTCATCGTCTTCATCCTCAGACTCCTCACCATCCGTAGTCTCCGCCTCTGCCTCTGCCTCTGACTCCTCAGAGTCAGAATCATCCAAGAAGACGAACATCTCACCCTCCTTGACAGCCACCTGCTCCATTCCATTTAGGCGAAGAGAATACACAAGCCCCGCCTCTGCATTCAGGAAATAGGTCTTTCCCTCATACGTCACAAGCTCCAGTCCACTGTGCTCCGCGATCGGTGACATGTCTGGTGAAAGTACGGCTGCAGCACCGAAGGGCGGCGTAGGGGCCGCGATCTGACGGAGCAGCGGCGACCCAGGAAGAGGCAGATCAGGGGCATCAGGCAGAGGCGCTGCAGACCGCAGGCCATTGAAAGGGCTATGATCCCAATAGGAGGCGATTGTCCGTCCATTCGGAAGGAGATCCTTGGTGACAAAGCCCGTTGCCCGTGCAGATCCATCCCGTGCTCCATGCAGATACTTCACACAGGACTCCAACGCCACCCGCGCCACGAAGTCCATGTGGATCTCCGGATCCTGTCGGTGCTTCTTGGATGGAGACGCTGCAAACAGTGTGAAGAGACGTGCCGCTGGCCACCGCCCTGCAGACACCAGCGTCTCCATCTCCTCTGTCAGAAGACCCGCCGGCGTGATGGCGTCAAGCTGCAGAGCATGGCGCTGCACGCGCCCCGTCAGAAAACGCTCCAGCTCCGCCAGGATGTAGCAACGGGTCTCCTGCTGGGTCATCAACGGGTCCGGCTTGATGAAGTCGCCAGGCAGAATACCAGCCCCCTTGTGGTCCGACACATCAGGAATCACCAGTGTGGGGACTCCATCGCTGGCCGACTCTGAGATCTTACGAGCGGCTCTGCCAGGTGCATCAGGACAGACAGCCGGCTGCATCCTCGCCGGTGGGGTGGCAACCGGTGCCGGCGTGGTGGGAATGAGAGTGCGCTTTGGGGGAGACAGAGGCGGCTCCATGAAGTCAATCACGGGATTCGTATTGTAGATCGGCGTGTTTGCAATGGCCAGCTCCGCAGTTGCCATCTGTACGTCCCAGGCACGACGGAACGGCCCATCGGCCTCCTCACATCGGTGCTGCTGCAGGAGCTGCTTGACACGCCAGCCAGGTGCCACACCAGACATCGTGTCATAATGCTCACTGGTGGCCAGATAGAGGGGATCCACTCCGTTGCGCTCCCAGAAGGCACAATCAGGGAATCCCAGGATACCGTAGTCGGCACCAGAATCCGTGCGGGCCAGAGGGGGAGCAGCAGGGAAGCCCTCTGCTGACGTGGGAGAAGCCACCACCAGCACCGGCTTCGCATCAGGAACCAGTGTCAGAGACGACCAGAGGATGGAACGCTGGCTGTTCTCCTGCACCACACGGAAGCCGATCCCAGGCAGGATGCGACTGACAGTGCCAGTCACCGTGGCACCAGAGGTGGATCGCCCACGCATCACAGTCGTTCCAACCACCACGTCGCTCAGGGAAAACTCAGAAGGATTCGTCATCATCGTTGTTACAGACATCGTACTTTGGCCCCCTGGGGTCGCCGCCGCATCACCTTTTTGGCAGCCACAAACTTGTACTGTGACCTACCTACCACATAACCTGTAGCCCAAAACAACGACGACTACAACGACGACAGAAAATGGCAACCAATCGCTCCTACATTGACCCCCAGACGGCTGAAGTGCTACTCTTCAAGCATAGCGACGAACTGAATGGTTGGTTCCCCGCTGTCACCGATATGGCCGACATACTGGCAGGCACCACACGTCTTTATCGTACGACAGACACAGATCAGTTTGTCACCATATCAGAGGGAGATATGCGATTCTGGCCACAACTCTCCATCACGGAGGAACCCGACATCCGTGCCCTGATCGCCCATCCCTGGATCACAGACGGCTCCTATGTGGAGGGAATCACATCCACCGAAGTGGCAGCTGCAGAGACATTGTACCGTGGACTGTCTGCAGATGCCTACACCGGCTTCAACACCACTGACCTGTCTGTGACGCTGGAGTCCGCCCTCCGTCCTCTCCTGGATTGGCCCGCCCTGGATCCAACACTGATCATGATTCCCTCTGTTCATATCGTGTACGGGGAGTCACAGCAACCGCAGCAGCAACCGCTACCCAAACACGTCGCCGCCCTGGTGATTGACAAGGCGATCTCAGAGGGAGCCCTGTGTCCGATCACAATGGAAACCCTGACTACGGAGGCGGCGGCTGTGACGAGTTGTGGACACGTCTTCCAGGCAGAGGCACTCCGCACATGGTTGACAGCAAGGGGTACATGCCCCGAATGTCGGCAGGTGGCTGTTGCGACAGAACCTAAAGAACAATACGATCACAAACCCCAGAGTCCGTAACAGGATGGATCCACTACGTGATCCACTTCATGATCCACTAGGATTCCTGATTGAAATCTTCTACGACCTGGATGGTCAACCCGACTGTGACATAGAGGCGCTGCTAGATCGTCTTTTTGCCGTACCGTCACTGCTGTCGCTGTTGAACAATGCAGCCCCGACACAATACGGTATAGAACAGCTCATCATGTCACACCGATCCCGTGATTTTGCCCATCGTTGGCGACACATCATTTGCCCGGCATGGATCCGTCGTTGTTTCGGAGAATCAAGGGCTTAACACTCTGCAAGAGTGTTCCGTCGCATCTGTCTGGAATCTAAACTTCCCGTGCCCGTTCAAGAGAACAGATGATGACTTTGCCTGCACGTTTTGCCATTGTCGCCCCAAGCAGCGGCGACGGCTGCCTACATGTGTTCACCGCCACGCCCCGACGTGAACTGGGCGATGAATGGTTGGCACCTTCTGCCCGTACCTACCACATAGCCTTTCAGGGATCTCTGAGACAGATACGCCCGCCGGCCCCCACACAGGCGACCGCGTTTACTCCGGTGTCTCTTGTCATGGTAAGAGCATGTGGTCAATACCGCGGATGCGGTCAATACCATGGAGAGATCGTTCATAACACATCTTGGCGCCAAGTTGCCACTATGGAGGAGGATCTACCTCTGTTAGAGTTCTCTGAACATCCACCATGGCCGATAATTTCCTCTATCCTTGATAGAAAATGGATATGATGATGATGAAGCATTCTTCAGGTTCTGGTGCACCCCCCGTTGCCGGCGCTGCAGCTGCCCCTGCCATGCCCGCCATGAAGGGTGGTCGTCGCTACCGTAAGACGAAGTCCCAGCGTAAGACCAAGAGCCAGCGCAAGACAAAGTCCCAGCGTAAGACCAAGAGTCAGCGCAAGTCCCACCATTAAATACCCATCCACCACAATATTCTGATTCTAACATGTCCGTCATGATAGAACTAGAACAAACTAACAAACCAACACAATTACGTCGCCTCAATCTGCCCCACCAGAGCTGACAGATGATCCCATGCCGGTACACCAAGGGTACCCTGTAGACGCCCCAACATCTCCCGTACAACGGCGAAGCGTGTAGCCTTGTCACCACCGTAGGTGGCAGTCAGTTGTGGGTAGCCCCATGCGCCTGATAGCGACCCATTACGGGCTGCCACATTATTGTGGAGGCGTCCAATCCATGTGCGGATTGCGTTATGAAGATCAGCGGGGCGTCTAGGGCGTGGCAGCCCATTCTTATGACACCACTGTTCGTAATGGAAAGCGCATTCCGGACACGGCATATTCCCCACCAGGGATCGCAGTGTCTCAATCCAGGCCCCGTAAAGCCCATGCACATGAGTGAATTCCGCCAGAGTGTGGAGTACCGTCCACAGAGGCGGTCCCCAGATCGCCGTATCAACAGTGGGGATCCCAATAGCAGGATATATAGGTTCCTCAGGCAGCGCAATACCACGAGAACCTGTAGGTCCTCTCCCACCGCCACCAGAGCGTACGATACGGCTTTTCGTACAGTTGCACATCCTTGTTATTGTGCGTATGTTTTTAAAAAGAATAATATATGTATACAAATAATGTCTGTGATTTCAACACATAATGCAGGTTTTTTCTCATGTTGCGCAGTGAAACTTTCCAATATTATATCATTTTACAATGCAAATAAAAGACTACCTGATATTGTTGATAGTTCTGCACAGTTTGCATGGTACAAAAATAAAGTTGGTGATATTACTTATGATTATTTTCAGCGGTATAATGATATATTATGCGATATATCATACACTAAACATAATCCTTATCATCATGATTATCAATTTATAAAGTATACCGATATAGATTATAGTGAACTAACACCATTTATTAAAAAATACTTTTCACTGGCAGATCCAATTAATTCAATTGTTTCAACTATTAAAACAAAATATAATATTGATTATAACAATACATGTGTCTTATTTTATCGCGGGAATGACAAAAATAGAGAAACAACACTGTGTGGCTATGATGAATATAAAAGATATGCAGATCGCATGCTTGCAAAAAACCCAACAATACAGTTTTTGATACAGAGTGATGAGACAGAGTTTATTGAGATGTTTACAAATCTGTATCCATCAAACACAGTTTACTTTAAAGATGAGATCCGTCATATGCGCAAGTGCAATAGTACTGTTGATATAACAATGCGTTCATTGAATAACGTGTATTCGAAATACTATCTTGCAATCACATATACCATGTCACAGTGTAAGTATATTATCTGTGGGAGTGGCAGTTGTTCTGTGTGGATAATGTATTATAGAGGTCATGCCAATAACATACTACAGAATCTGAATGGTGTTTGGTATGATACAATGGATAGTGTATCTATATAAATATGATGCATTATCTTAGCAATATCATGAATTTTTTGTGTCGGCTTGCCCCGCCGACTGGAAGGAGGCGGTGGTGGCATAGCCCGCATACTCTTCTGTCACAAATAACCACAAACAACCACAAACAAGCGATTATGCACAGAACAAACAAAAACGATCAACGATCAACGATCCCTGGCCAGCCTCCAAGATTTTCAAATCCAAATACTTTTCCTTCGCACATTTTTTGATTTCTGACCTAAAAGTCAAAAATCAACGAATATCACCAGAATCCCCATACAACCGCGTCGCACCCATCCAACAAACCATACATTTCAGCGATTATGCACAGAACAAACAAAAACGATCAACGATCCCTGGCTGACCTCCAAGATTTTCAAATCCAAATACTTTTCCTTCGCGCATTTTTACTTTCTGACCTGGTGATCAAAAACACCAACCCATAACCAACAATCCTACCGATATACATCACTAGGATTATTAGCATCTCTCAAATTCCGGTTATTTCAGCGAATATGTCCAGGTCCATCCATAAATGGAGCTAACACCACTGCAAGGGATCAACTCTGTCAAATATTTTGCAAAGAACTCCGTTCGCACTTGTTTGATTCGTGTCAATACCACCTTAGCAGAACCCGCTGCAGCTGTATCGACCCCCGTTATGGCACCATCTGGTACGATAACGTTACCCTTAATGGATGTCAGACATGCATACACCTTATCCCATGTATTGTTCTCAATAATAGTCCTCCATCGTGCCAGGGCATCATCGTCATTGGATGTCAGTGGTAGGAACTGATGATACCAGGATTGACCTGTTGTTAGTAGACTGACATCGGCCAGGTTGAACTTTGTTGTACTTCCTGGTGTTATGGCAACACGTGCCATATCTTGGATATAGAGTGTATGTGCCCCACGTTCTTGTGCCAGGCGTACTGCCAGATACACCATGTTACCTGTGGGTGCAGAGGGGGCATCTAAAGAACAATTAGCACCGCGACGAAGATCGTGGAGTTCGGCCGTTTTGTCAGGGCTGATCATCACCATAAAACAGTTAGCTTTATTGGGGACACCTCCTCCTCTGATTACGAGTGTATCGCCATCCATCGATTCGCGGAAATGATAGCGATACCCACCATGTGTTACGACACGTCCTCCTCCTTGTTGTCGCCATTGCAGGGTATCGGATGGAAGTTCATGTCTGTTGCGGAACTTTAACCATGCGACCCGTATATCACGATCGGTAGTGCGATGTTTGCGCGTGTGGCGTCTCATCTATTCTGTTGATTGTGTTTTCTTGTCCAGGCTTGCCCTCACGGGTGCGCCCTACCCAGGCTTGCCCCGCCGACTGGAAGGAGGCGGTGGTTGCATAGCCCTTATACTATCACGAATCTATTACATTGATGTCAGAATAGTGGGGTGATGTTGCAATTAGATCAGCAACCCAGGATGAGCCAAATAAGGATGAAAGGCCGTAACAACGCAACAATCCCACCCTGTAGTCAGCAAAGAAATCTGTCTTGGCATCTTTCATGCCTTTAAATACTGTCATTGCCGATCCAGGAGTCGTTCCATCAAACATTGGGTCTGTTAAATCAATAGGATCACCAAGACAGGTGCTTATAGATGACCATGTCGCAGATGTTACTATTCTCCTATACTCTGTTACTTCCTCTGTATAGTCTGAATCTGGTATCAGTCCTGGTATGATTGTTTCATACCATGTTTGTCCATTTGTCATCATATTCATATCAGAAAGACGAAACCATTTCTTATTTGGTAGTTTTTTTGTGGAGTTATCGGTCAGAGTCAACTGCTTTGCCCCACGATGAATTGCAAGTGCCACTGCAGCACGTACCAATTGGCGCGATGTTGCCCCATAATCCATGGAACATGTGTTCCCCTCTCCAACAGATTGTAATGCTGCTTCATCCCCCCTACTAAACAAGAGAATAAAACATGGTTGTGTCACATTGTTACCGCCTAACACTGTTCCACCGGATCTATCCCAATATCTGAATCGTTTGTTATCCACAACTATAATACCAGTTTTGGCGGAAGATCCGCCACCATACTGGGGGTTGTACATGCTAAACTCCAGTAGTGCTGTTTCAACTTCTCTTGGAAAAGCCTTGCGTCTTCGTGTTTTCCGTGGCATCCTACATATCATGCAACATTATCGGCTAGGCTAGTACACACGTATGACACAGATCCTCCAAAACCCATCAACATCAGCGATCAAGTACAGAACAAACAAAAACGATCAACGATCCCTGGCTGGCCTCCACGATTTTCAAATCCAAATACTTTTCCTTCACACATTTTTTGATTTCTGACCTGGTTATCAAAAACGGAGGAGTGTGGAGGGATGTTAGTCGGAATAAAACACGAAAGTTGACACCAGAGTGTAAATTTGCATGTTCCTGGTAACCAGATGCCCGCGAAGGATTTACGGATCGCCGATCTCCACCCTTCCTACAGGAATGCAAGTTATGAGGAGGCAGTGGAGATGGCCAATGTTGGTGCCGCTGTTCATGGAACAGCGAAGGAATCCCTACGTGATCAATGGACTGCTGCAATGGGTGCAGAAGAGTCTGCCAAAGCCGACAGTTGGCGCGCAGAGGGGCGCATGTCTGCCATAGAAGAGTGGGCAGCGAAGCTGAAGGATATGGAGGGAGTGTCAGTCCGCTTGGCTGCAGCAGAAGCAGCGAATGAACAGCTACAGAAGGAGATCGGTAAGCGTGTTAGTGAGCAGATAGACAGTATTCGTAAGGATTATGAGTTGATGTCACTTCAGAAGATACATGTTATAGAGAAAGCATTGATCTTAGCAGAGGAGAAGGCGAAACATCTGCCACATTATGAAGATAAGATCGCTGCACAGGCTGCCTTGATGGGGCAACACCTTGCAGAGATTGCAAAGCTGAAGGATACAATCCATCAGATTGAGATGGAAAAGGTACAGAGTTCCACCAAGAGTAGTCACACTCTTGGTAAGATGGGGGAGGCAACAGTGTTTGACATGCTAACGAATGTAGTGTTGCCTGCATTCCCATATTCAACTGTGAAGGATGTTACTGCAAAAGCACATTCTGCAGACTTTCATTTGAATATCATGACACCAACTGGCAAACGTGTTAAAATACTTGTTGATTCAAAGAACTATACGAAGCCAGTAAACAGTGATGAAGTAGTAAAACTCTATACAGATGTTGATAATGATGAAGAAGCTCAATGCGGAATGATGATCTCACTAACAACGCCGATCCATAAGATGCGTCAGTTTGAGATCCGCACAACGGAACGTCATAAACCGGTAATATTTCTGACTTTCAAGGATATGGAGCTGGCACATCAGCATGAGCTACTGTGTTGGTCGATCAATGCCCTCATGGCGGTTGTACGAGAGATCTCAATCGGTGAGAAGAACTTTATTATTGAGAACATTGAATCGTTCTTGAATAGTATTATGACATCGGCTAACGATATTGAAGGTGTTATTCAGTCGCATACACGTACTATTATTGCATTACGTCAGATTAAGATGGATTTAATTAAAAAGATAACTACATTCCGTACGGAGGCCAATATTGATCAGGGGGAGGATGCTGCTGCAGATAGTATCCATCATGATGATGGTGGAGGATGTGTAACAGTGTTGAAAGCAACAGGGATGAGGTGTGGGAAACCGCTGCATAATGATAGTACAAAGTGTCGCTATCATACATCACGTCGCCAGAAAGTTACGGGAGATGATGATTAAAAGTGACTATATCCATTATAAAAGATTATTTTTGGTAATGCGACGTAAGAAGGCAGTGGAAGGGATTGTGGTTGATCTGATGGGTGAGGAAGAGGTGGAGTGTGACATTGATGCACTGCTTGCGTCATCGGTGGTCGCAACCATTGTGGAGGAGGAGGAGCCGGCTGGATCTAAAGGAACGGTGGTACCTAAAGGATTCTTCTCTCAAGGCCCAAGCTATTATTTAAATTTGTTCGATAAACTGAATCATGGTATATGCGGAAAATGTAATAAAGAGATGTATGGGTATTGCAAAACGTGGAAGGGTGTACAAGTTTGTGGCTATTGTCATACACACATGCGTGACACCGATGTATCAGATAGTTTTAAGGAATATTTATCTGCTGTTTATGGTACAGGATGCTCATTCTGTGGTCAAACAAAGGGCCGATTTCATTTGGATCATAAAAATATGTTTAATAAGGCGGAATCAATATGCGATATGCTAGATAGAGGTTTCTCTGAAGAGGCTATACGAGAAGAAATAATGAAATGTCAGTTACTATGCATCACGTGCCACTCTGTAGTGACAAGATATGAGCAACATGCAGGGTTTCATAAGTGCAAAGCAACTCTAACACGATTAAAAGCAAAGTATGGGGAAGATAATGATATCTATATACAGAGACATGCGTTTTTATATGCTAAATATGAGGAAATAATGGCTGCGATCTATCCGCGGATAAGGGCCTTGGGGTGTCCCGTGGGCGAACCATTGCGTTAGCAGCGATCCCCACCTCACATGGTCTTAATATACGTCATAAATGCATTGATACCTTCTTAATCCATATGGGGATTTATGACGGGCGATTTATAGGGGTAGGAAAGACCCTTTATTTATGGGCCTGAAATGCTCTATATGGGACTTATGATATAGATTTAGAGGCTCAGCGCTTAAAAATTTATGACACTACA
>Ga0209230_10001032_pt1 | contig 11102 bp, 7 predicted proteins | sample LakOntMetagenome_FD_187467 | JGI IMG/M metagenome (GOLD analysis project Ga0209230, IMG submission 187467) | Freshwater and sediment microbial communities from Lake Ontario - Sta 18 epilimnion Metagenome (SPAdes) (version 2) | ecosystem: Environmental > Aquatic > Freshwater > Lentic | place... | reverse complement strand
GGCAAGCAGTGAGCAATTGGAGAATTTGCTCGAAAACTTATAAAGGTTTCTCGCTTACTACTCCTGCATTAGATACAAATTCAGACCACACGCTTCCATCCCAGAATCTCAGCTCGTCGACTCCCATTGGATCTGGGTACCAATCTGCATCAGGTAAATCGGTCTCTGTGGTGACTGAGGAGTCATCTTCTTCCAAAACTATCTCATCTTTACTTTCTTTTGGATTTGCATCCAAAGCCGAGAGAATCAGCTTTACACCCTCATCATTTGGGTTTTCGGCCATAATCTTCTCAACCTCTTTGAGAGCATAAGCTTGCTTGCCGTCAGCCATGTAGTTGAGCGCTCTTTCAGCATGTCCCCTATGCCGGATAGTCATATTTCGCTTCTTGCTCTTTAAAGCCTCTTTGAAGGCCTCTTTCGCAGCATCTCGATATCCGGTCTCTCTGAAAGCTATGCCTCGGTAAATCACAAGCAAACACGTTGCATCATCGACGTTACCCATTCCATTTGTAACCTCGATTACATCTTCCCACCTTTTTTCAGCCACATATAAATCTGCAAGACTCAGTGCAGTTGTCTGAGTCGGGTATAAATCCTCAACAACTTCTATTGCGGTAGTTAAATCACCTTGGTTCTGCAATGTTTCAGCAAAAAAGAGACCAATCGCATCGCGATTCAAGTTCATTTGAGCCGTAACACCCTCGGCGATACCAATTTCGAAAGGCTTGAGCCCAAGATATTTACGAAATAGTGGATCAGAATCGATCTGATTATTAAATGACCACAATCTCTCCAAAGCTTGACGAGCTGCTGGATATTCCTTTAATTCAATCAATTTGAGCGAAAGCATGAGTGAACCTGCAATCACGGCTTCTGGATACAAGGTGACAAGGCGCTCATAATCCTGGACAGAATCTGCCTTTCTCGCCTTGAAAAATTCTTTCTCATGGGCTGGGGAGAATAATCCTGGGGTAACTGGTGGCACTGGTAGATATGTTGGGCTAGCAACTCTCCTACTTGAACTTCTTGCTGGCCTTATCGTTTCTGTGTGAGAGATTCCAGTACCGGGAATGCCTACTGTTCGGGTGATTCGTCCATTTGCTCCTCTTGTAACGCGCGCACCCCTGACGCCAAATGAGGTACTCACACCGGATGGACTAATCGTCATACGGACACCGGGCATGATCTTGATACTTTTTCTGACTCTAAATCCCATGGACTTATTTATCTCTTCCGTTGATTATCGGACTCACTCGAATAGACCGCTTAAGAATCCGCCAATTCCAGAGCCATCATCCCCTGAGACATCTTGACCATTTAATTGATTCTGAATGTCATTCATTTGCATCCGTAATCCTGCCGTACCGATAGCAACTGCTGCAGCACCGGCGATTGGGCCCCGCATTTGATTACCTGATTGGCGCGAAGGTGTTTTGCCATTTGCTGGAGCGCTCTTTAAAACACCTTCCCACTCGGGTTGAAGGTCGCGCCAATTGCGGTATCGAATCTCTTCTAACTCTTTCATCATGCGAGATCGGTAGGCCTCAACTCTTGCCTCGCCGAGCTCTTCATCAAGAGCTTGTAGTTGCGCAGCCTTGATCTCGCCCGGACTTGGTGGCGTTGGATCAGGTTGAAATGCTCGTCTAGGAGCAGGAGTCACCGTAGTGACCTCTGGGATAACAGAGCCTAGTGCCGGATCTTGGTGCACAAACATCGAGCCTTTACAGGATGGGCAATCAAAGATGACGTGCTCGACAGCGGTATGGCATTGCGAGCAGTACTTCAGGGACATGTGGAGAGGTTAGCAAGAAACCTTTACTTCATGGAAGAGGTGAACGGTCATCCTTTGCCGGATTGTCACCATAGAGAACTAGCTGCGGGTTGCGATATTGATATCGAGGAAGTTTTGCATGCTCTCATCCATCCACAGAGAAGAAAAGCCCCACGGTTTTGAGGCCGCGGGGCTCTTGGAAAGCCCGCCGCGCAAACGGCGAGAATTCCGGTTCTTAGTAACTCGAGTCGAAGGCGGTTCGTATCTTTAACTTTTCGGTTATCGATGCGGACCTTTCTTCGTTTCAAAGGTTACCCAATAAATAATTTTCAGCAAGGGAAAATTATTTGCAAATAGGAACTACTTTGCGTTAACAATTTCCCTTTGAAGTATTGGCTACTTAACCCCTGTCACAGTGATTGTCTGCGTGCGGAATGCTGCGTTGCGAGTCTCATTACCTTCATAACCATAGGTAACTGAGCAGACTCCATTTGCAATGGCTGTCACTGTGAATTGAGTATGTGTGCCCACGGTAGTTTCATATGGACCAACCTTGGTGACAGAACATACCGCTGGGGTTGTAGTCACTGCATTGGAGATATGGCCAATGCTATTGAGCTTATTGTTCATAGAAGCATTGAGGAATCTATTCTCAACTACGAAGAGCTCTGAGGTCTTGCCAACGAGGAAAGTTGCAAGGCGGTTGAGTCTTACTGACATTCCCGCCTTATTGAAAGTGACGTTTCTTATTACTGGGGCTGCAGGTGCCCAGCGATCATCGCCTGGCTGAGTTCCTTCGATGGAACAGATGTTGCCGTTGCCAGTGATTCCCGCAGTCGATGTAAAGGAGAAGCCGGTCGCGGTAGGTGTGACGGTGCAGATATTTGGAGTCAGTGAGCGTACTGATACCGGAAGTCGCGATCCAGATACTGCAGTGAAGGCAGTAACGGCACCGATATCACTCGTCGATGGCAAGGTCATACCGATGCTCTGGCGAGCATTTGCACCAGGCTCTGGTGTTGCGATGCCGGTGATTGATTTGTAGAACGATGTTGATGAGGCAAGCCAGTAGCTATTGCCGGCAAATGAGACGCCGATCTGGCAAGAACCATTCCAGATCGCCTTAACAGTTACCTGGGTATGCGCCGTTGAAGAACCAACATAGTTTGCAGAAACGACCTTACAGATTGTTGGTGTTGAAGTCGTTACTACAAGTGGATTGGTGCCAGCCAGTGATTCATTGAGTGCAGGCTGGGCTGTGCTATTGACCAGCAGATCCACAGTTGAACCAGCAGTTGTTACCGCGCCATTCCAGGTCGCGGTGATTCTGGTGCTCTCCTTGAAGAAGATGACCGTGCGCATTGAGCTTGGGGCCGGGCTATAGGTGCCATTTCCTGCCTGTGAGGTTGTGAGATAGCAGTATGAATACGAGGCCGCAGAGAGTGGCAGTACGTAGTTCAGTACTGTCTGAGAATCAACAACATCAACCTTGCAGACTGCAGGTGAATTTGATGTGATTGTCACTGGCAATCCTGATGTTGAGGTTGCATTCAAGATCGTTGGTGCACCGCTGTAGTTACGTGATGCCGGGGTGACGAGGGTGACTGTCTGAGTCAATCGCGTCCAGCGGATGCTGCGAATAATCGTTGGAGCAGCCGCCCAGCGAGTATCACCAGCTTGCTTTGCTTGCAATGTACAGACATTTGAATCACCGGATAGTCCTGGCTGTGATGTGACAGCGTAAGTGCCATCTGCGTTCTGCGTCAGGGCGCAGATAGTAGGTGTGGTTGTGGTGATTTCCACCGGTAGCGTTGAAGTTGCCTTTGCAGTCAATTGAACTGTCGTGCCAAATGGCGCACTAGTTTGTGGTGAGAATGTAATTGCCTGTGGGGCATTTGCACCGGACTCAGGAGTTGTAACTCCCGAAATCGAGATGGAAGTTGATGTTGTTGTCGCTACTGCGAAATTACTGCCAGCAAAGCCGACTGTGATCTGACAGGTGCCATTCCAGAGCGCCTTCACGGTTGCACGTGTATGTGAAGTCGCAGATCCGATGTACTGGGTTGCAGTGACAGTACAGACCTTTGGAGTTGCTGAGGTGAAGGTCAGTGGAACAATCCCAGTGACAGATTCATTAAGGCGCGCTCCGTTGAGGTCATTGATAAGAATGTCGAGCGATGAACCATTGACGGTGACTGGAGTAGTCCAGGTGCTCTTAAGTGCCACGTAAGGGCGCTTGAAGACCAAGGTGCGCTGTGATGTGGCTGCCGCCCAGCGATCATCTCCAGCCTGTGTCGCCACAAGGTTGCAAGAGTTGTTATCTCCTGAGAGACCATCTACAGCGCTGACAGAGTAGGCACCAGCAGCGTTCTGCGTAACGGTACATACCGCTGGTGTGATGGTTGTGATTGCTACCGCTAGCGCTGATGTTGATTTAGCTGTCAGTGCCACTGTTGAACCCGTTGTCGCAGTCGTTGGCGGAGTGAAGCTAATTGTTTGTGATGCAGATGCACCTGGCTGAGGAGTCGTGATTCCAGAAACTGTCGCAGCCGTACTTAATTGAGTAGCCGATAACGTTGTGTTGCCAGAAAAGGTTACCGTCACCTGACAGGTGCCGTTCCAGATCGCTTTAATCATGGCGCGAGTGTGAACCGTGTTAGAGCCAACGTATTGGATATCGCCAATAACGCAGACCTTTGGCGTGAGGGATGCAAAGGTCAACGGCGTTGTGCCGGTGATTGCAGCATCAAATTTTGCACCTGAGATGTCATTGATCACCACATCAAGCGGTGAACCCTCAATGCTGATTGGCGTCGTCCATGTGCTCTTGAGTACCGCACTGGTGCGAGTCCATGTGAATATGCGAGATGTTGATGCTGGCGCATATGCGTCATCGCCGGCTTGTGTGGCCACGATGGTGCACCTTGATGTATCAGCTGGAATACCTGCCACAGATTGCGCCGCATATCCTCCATTGGCAGTGGAAACTACCGAACAGGTTGCAGGAGTTGAAGATGTGATAACGACTGGAAGACCAGAAGTTGATGAGACCGTCAATGGATTGAGCGAATTGAGATCTCGATTAGGAGGTGTTGTGAAGTTAATTGATTGAGCTAACTTTGTGAAGTTAATCGTTCTGGTGGCGCTTGCAGCAGATGCAAACTCATCATTACCGATTTGGCTTGCGGTAACTACGCAAGAAGCTTCCGCAGTTGCTGGGATTGGTGTCGTCGCAACGAGAGCCTTTCCTGCGCCTTCAGAGACAATCTGGCAGACAGTAGGAGTCGAAGTTGTGTAAGTAATTGGTAAGCCAGAAGAAGCTGTCGCAGTCAAAGGAGTTGGAGCTCCAACAAATGCACGCGATGTTGGCAGGGTAAATGCGATGCTCTGCGCGGTTCTTGCCGGCATCAGTGTCTGCACACTTGTAATCGGCCCCATCATCCAGCCGCCATTTTCAGAGAGCGGACCGGTATATGCGATCAATCTTGCTCGGAAGTAGATAGTGGTATTTGGCTTGAGATTTGAAAGTACGTAGGTGACTGGGTTGCTAATTGCATTCGTCAAAGCAAAAGGTGTTCCCTGAACCGCGGTAGTGCCGGTCTCAAGCAGTGGATCTGTGCCATAGATGAAGTAGGTACGAGTATTGCTTGCACCTGGGTTAACGCGAGTCTGGAAGGTAACGCTAGTCAGAGTCTGGTTGATACCAATTGTGTTTGAGATAACCGGCATCAAAGGATTGCCGGTATTTGTAAGAGGAGTTGGCTTCGCAACACCGGCGGCATTGGTTGCCTCAAAGCGATAGTAATAGCGATATCCCGGAGTCAGACCTGTCATATCTGCTGAGACTGTGACAGTGTCAACGCCGGTGTATTGGGTCTGAAGATTTACTGAACGAACGCTTAGAGTCATCGCCGCATCTGATGCATAGACAAAGCGAACAGATGTTGTCTGACCCATTGGGTTGATGCGTCCGGTCACTGTTGTTGCTGGCGTATTGAGTCCACCCACTGGGCGAATTGTCTCGGCCGTTGGCAGGACACCTACGACTGCAGGAGTTGTAAAGGTGATGACCTGCGATTGCACAGAGGCAGCGCTATTGCTGCCGACAACTTTGTAGTAATAAGTAGTCGATCCCTTAAGGAACGAGATATCGAGTCCAACAGTTTTTATCGTGTTTCCACTGATTGTCTGTGGATCCGCCAGGCCAGTCTGGGTATTGGTGATGAAATCCGGATCTGTGCCGTAGACAAATGAGACTGTTGTAGTTCCGTTATTGGCATTTACTGAAGCGTTAAGGCGTGCGCTCCAACCAGTGACCGCAGTTGGGTTATTCGCAACCATTGATGGCGGCGTTACCGGCGGGGTCAATGATTTAAATGTTGAAGTTGGTGTTGTAAATGAACCGCTCTCATTACTTGCGGTGGCTCGTACGTAATACGAGGTGTTGGCAAGTAATCCATCCATGATGACTGGAAGTGAGATGACTGCACCACCTTCAATAGCTGTTGGAGTCAGATTGATGCTCTTGACGATTGAGGTGAAGTCAGCGTCGGTTGCATATTGAAGAGATGCAGTTGTTGGCGCATTGTTAGGGTTGATTTCAACGCTCGCCTTTGCCTGCAGGTGGGTAATCTCAGTAATTGTATTTACCTGAACCGCAGGGGCCACAATTGCTGGTCCACCATCTGTAGGCGATACATAAAGTAAGTTATTGACAGTCGTTGCATCGAGTCCGGTGACCGCGCCCTTTGTAGATTGCGCAGCTAGCGCATCGGCGACTTGAGCAACCGATGCCGTTGGATTAAGGCCAAGGAAGACTGCCGCTGCACCCGCAACATGGGGCGTAGCCATTGACGTACCTGAAATTGTGTTGGTTGAAGTAGGTCCGGTGTACCAACCACCGGTGATGCTTGAACCTGGTGCGTGGATATCAACACATGTACCCCAGTTAGAGTAATAAGCCTTTGCATCAGCAATCGTTGTGGCACCGACTGTAATTGCAGATGGCGCACTTGCCGGAGATCGAGTACATGCATTTGAGTTTTCGTTACCTGCAGCTGCAACTACTGTGATGCCAGCGTTGGTCAGACGGCGAATTGCGTCGTTCAGTGAAGATGATGCCGGGCCACCGATAGATAGGTTAAGAACAGCTTGGCTCTTAGAGTTAGTATTAAGCGGAGACATAATCCAATCGAGGCCAGCGATAACTGTTGCATAGCTACCAGATCCTGCGCAGTTAAGAATTCTTACTGGAACAACCTTCGCGTTCTTGGCTATTCCGTATTGGGTACCTGCCGCAGATGTTGCAACGTGCGTTCCGTGACCGTTGCAATCCACAGTGCCATTGCCATCTGCAATACCGCTAAAGCCATTGGTCGAGATGCGTCCAGCTAAATCTTCATGAGGATAGATACCGGTATCGCCAATATAAATGGTTGAACCTGCTCCGGCAGAGCGATATCCATATGATCCTTGGTAACCGCTTGCATTAGAGACAACTTCGCGCTGGTCGGTGCGATCGATTCCCCATGCCGGAGTTGGAGTTTGAATTTGCTGGATTGCAAGACCGGTAACAGGTTGGTCCTTCTCAATTGTCAGAATATTTGGAATCTTCTTGAGAAGTGGCAACAACATATCTGGCAGCTTCACAACAAAGCCATCGAATGCATATTGATAGCGAGCGTCGATGCTTCCGCCAGCCTTCTTGACCGCGCTCTCGATTACCGTGCGCGCCTCTGGCGTGATCTGAACAATGTAGTTGGAAGATGGTCCGAGCAAGGCAGCCTCTGCATGGGATGTTGAACCCAAGGTTGCAGTCAGCGCGATAAAGACTGTTGCTAGCTTGCCAAAGGACTTACGGGTCATTGTTTTCAATTTATCTCCAACGTAGTTGATCTCACTGGATTAACCGTAAAAGATAGCCTTTTTTATGCAGAACTCCTCTAATCAGATGACTAGTCAGGACCTGCCAATCAGGCTCTCTTCCAGGGCAATTAAGTTGGTGCTCCAACCCTCATGGCCCTTGCGATTGGTGACAGGTTCACCCGAGAGCACATACATCCAATAAATCAACGAGGGTCGTATCTGCGGATACTTGTTAACCATAGATAGCCAGCGCCCGGCTGCATATTGAGTCGAAAGCGATGTTCCATTATCGGTGCCGTAGGTGGTGATGGTGTCTGTGTCGATGACATAGCCGGGTTCATAGAGATCAACTTGGCCGATGGCGTAATTACTATAAGTTGCTATCGCACCTTTCTTATCGAGTGCTCCAACAGCTACCGCATCGTTGATACAGGCAGGCCAGTTAATGAGATCACTCTTGCCCTCGTTGCCTGCGGGAAAGAATGAGTAAATTCCTTTAGCTTTTAATGAGGCAATCTCTTTATCCGTAGCCGGAGATGAAACACATCTTCTGGCATTAGTCCCAACTTTGTTGCTGCCTTGCGATATTGCCACTGCGCCGATATTGAACGTCTTGGCATTCCTATTTGCCCAAGTCAGCACTTTTGTCACTACGCCTTCACTCGTTGACATTCGAGCTCCATTTGTTCCCTGTCCAATCATTCTGATCAGGATTAACTTCACTCCGGGGTAGGCAGCAATTGCAGCTCTTGCCATCTTGCTCCCATGGTTAAAGCCCGATTGTCGCAATTGTGCTGGGGTCAGCATTGCGGCGGTGCCGCTCTCTTGGAAGTTGCTGCCATTGGGGCAGGCATACCAATCCATGATGCAGAGCTGATAGATAGTGTGTTCTGCAATCACCATATCCGAATCGCTAAATCCGGTATCAGCAATCACCAAAACCTTAGGAGCCGGTTCTGCCGACCATGCAGGAACCATCGCCGCCGAGAGGGCGCAGCTAAGCAGAGCAATCCGTAGCTTCACAATCTCTACTCCTCTCGATAAAGAAGCATTTATTCAGCAAGACTGGTCAGAATGATTTACCTTTATTGCTTGGTGAGAAAAGTAATTACCTGATCGGCGTAGTTGGTTGGCAACTTAGGGCTGTGGAGCCCGCCAGATACTCGCCAGAGCACAGTGGGAGCTTTACATCCAAGGCCGCTCTGCACCGTGGTTTCATATCCGGGAATGGTGCGATCAAAGTCCATTTTCTTCAGCGCAACTGGTGAGAAAGCGGAAGTCACACATTGATTGACCTTTGCAATGCGATTAACTGTCTCTTCGGCACTGGTGTAGGGATGAAAGTTATGGACTCCCCCACCGAATTTAATTGTCGTATCTTCGGTGCCGTGGATATGGAGAAATGAGAATGGTTTCGTACTCTCGCATTGCGCATCGGTATCAAGGGCACCTGCTAAAGAGACGACTCCGGCAATGCGCCCTGTGCTGCAGGCAAAGGTCAGCGACATAAAGCCGCCATTGGAGTGGCCGACCATATAGATACGGTTCTGATCAACTGGTACCAGCAGCGCTATCTCATCAATTAAGGCATTGAGATAAGTGATGTCATCAACTTCAATTCCGGGTTTCTGACAACATGCCTTAGCGGCATTCCAGACTCGTCGACCATCGAGACCGATCGTTCCATCTGGGGCGAGAAAGATCATTCCCGCTTTCTTCGCAGCTGCAGCTAGCTTTGTGTTCTTCTCTTGCTTCTCCCCGCTTGAGGAGGCGCTATGCATCAATAGCAATAGCGGCGCAGGCTTTGTCAGCTTTGCCGGCAGTTGAACTGTCACTGGACGATCCCCACCGACAGTTATCTTGGATGTCGTTGCACCTTCTGCCAGGTGAGCTGGGGTAATCCCTCCAAGAATGAGGGCGCAGAGGAGTAATAAACGTTTAGCCAAGTGCACTTACTTCTTCTCTACATCTTTCAAAATTGTGTGGATCTCTTCTGCCATCTTCTTAATCTCAGCAAGCTGTTGATCGGCCATTTCTCGAGCTTCCTTTGCGTACTCGAACTCTGCAATCGATGCCGCATGGGTTTCTGTAATCTGCTGAGCCACATCATCAGAGGATCTCTGCTGACCCACCATAATGATTGAGAGCAGAACTAATTGAAGAAAAGTCTGAGCAATCCAATCGATGATAATCAAGGTATCGCCGGAACGGATTGCCGTTGGCAGAGAAACCAGGGCAATCGCCGCAAAGAGGTAGGCAGCCCACATAGTCGATACACCAGAGGTTATTTTCTCTGCGATACGGCGATTGAGGGCGTTAATCCGGTCCATGTGAGAACGCTACCTATAAAATCGGCAACATGGAAAAACTAGAGACCTTTATTGAACGCTTAATCTTCGCTGGGCGTTGGTTCTTAGCGCCCTTGTACTTGGGCCTACTTGTCACCCTCATCCCGCTGCTCTATCGATTCTTCGATGCCTTCTGGCACATGATGACTCATATAACTTCTTCCACATCTTCAGAGGTCACACTCGAGATTCTTGAGCTGCTAGATACCGTGCTCCTTGCCAACCTGATCATCATTATCTTGTTCGCAGGCTATGAGAACTTCGTGTCGAAGATCAAGATTGCCGATGGCGCAGAAGATCGTCCACATTGGATGGGACATGTTGATTTCAGTGGCTTAAAGATCAAGCTCATCGGTTCACTCGTTGCGATCTCTGTCATCGAACTCTTGAAGGACTTTATGCAGGAAGGTCCTTACGACACTGAGCGTCAGGGATGGCGCATTGGTATCCATATGACCTTCGTTATCTCAGGTGTTCTCTTCGCCTTGATGGATAACATGGCTGATCGCCACAAATCACAGCGCTAACAATTACCAATAAGAAAGCCCCGGCAGAATCTGCCGGTGCTTTCTTTATATCTCTCTTTATCGCAAGAGTCCGAATTCAGAGGCAGCCTGCACAAGGCCTTCCTTTGCATCCGGGTGGGCTGCGTTATTAATCAGATTCTACGCCTGTTCTGATTGGGTGTGGCAAAGTTTCCAGATGCGATAATCCGTGGATTGCTGGGAAGGTTTGCGAGAACGCTCTTCAACTGTTCGGGATTAATGATGCGCATATCTACACCCTAGTCCAGTTGCCAACGTTGAATAAAAGAAAAGTGCCATCCCCCAATTTCTTGAGAGATGGCACTTATCTATATCTGATGTAGCCCCGAAGGGATTCGAACCCTCGTAGCTGACTTGAGAAGCCAGAGTCCTGGGCCGCTAGACGACGGGGCCAGATGACTAGTTAACCTTTCGGCCAACCCTTTCCATATTCATTTTTGTACTGCGGTCGAACGATACTGCGCTGGGGTACCAGGACTCGAACCTAGACTTACTGAACCAGAATCAGCAGGGCTGCCAATTACCCCATACCCCAATACCTTCTTGCGAAGGCAAGGTGAGTAGTTTACATGA
>Ga0209230_10001031_pt1 | contig 11112 bp, 9 predicted proteins | sample LakOntMetagenome_FD_187467 | JGI IMG/M metagenome (GOLD analysis project Ga0209230, IMG submission 187467) | Freshwater and sediment microbial communities from Lake Ontario - Sta 18 epilimnion Metagenome (SPAdes) (version 2) | ecosystem: Environmental > Aquatic > Freshwater > Lentic | place... | reverse complement strand
GGATTGGCGTTTGATAATAGAAGGTATATCGGGATTGAAGATGTCAGGATATTTTTTGATGTAGAAAGTAATAAGCCGCTTTTTATCGGAACTGGTTATCACGCGAACAATCAGATTGGTATTGTAGCAGGCGATTATAATTATCAAGGTGGAATATTAAGTGGAATGGAAATTACTCCCACTTTTAATAAGGCGGCTTGCGAAAAAAATTGGGTCTACACTGACTATAAAGGGTCTACTCATGTTATATACGATTGGTCCCCCTTAAAAATATGTAAAATTAATGATGTCGATAAATCGCTAACTTTGGTTGAAACTAGAAAAATGCCGGGTATTTTCAGCCGAATACGAGGCTCTGCTTGTGGTTTTAAGTATTCAAAGCAACACGGAGCTAATAACGCCGGTAACATAACTATTCAAATCGTGGAAGATGAGATTTGGTTTGTTACACATATTGTGTCTTATGAACAGCCGCGCCACTATTATCACGTAATCGTCGTGTTCGACGGAGATATGAATTTGTTGCGCTATTCGGCTCCTTTTAAATTTGAAGGCGAACCCATTGAATATTGTTTGAGTATTGTTGTTGAAGATGAACAAGTCCTCATGAATTACAGCACGTGGGATCGAACTACGCGAATTGGAGTTTACGATAAAAAATATATAGATTCCATCGTAAAATATACCTAGTAATTTGTAATGATACTGTTATCATGATTACAGTAATAAACATCAAAAATGTCTTGATTTTCAGTATAAATTAAATACCATATATTTACCTCCCACATTATGGTATTTTTGTTCGTCATAATATCAATACATTTGTCTTTCATCAACTCTGAAAATTTTATTAGAGAATTTGCGTTTCCGCCAAAAACTCCGCCAGCGAAATACCACGCAATATCCTTATAAACATCAATATTAAACCTACTATTTAGATTCCATATCGCGCCAATTCTAACACCGCTGTACATTTTAGAGTTTAAAGCATTGATCTTTTCTATAAAGTCATCGTCTGTTCCGCTAAATACGTGCCGAATACCAAAGTCAACCCATATAAAATTTTCGGTTTTAAAATAATTTAATAAAATCGCCTCCTTGACCCATTCCGTCTTATTACAGATGGCAAACATAAATTCAAGTGTATCTTTTGTATGATCCGTTGAGTTTACATTAAACCTAGATAGCCTATCTATATAATTATATAAATATACATCTTTCTTTTGTATTTTTATTATGAATGTATTTGTCTTGTCATATTCATCGCCAATTAAATTATACATTGGTTCATCTAGAAAAATTATTTTTGGGGTGTTAGATTTCAATAATAGTTTGCCAAATTTATAATACCGTGTTAAAGAATCTGTATATCTTTCATTGACATTGCTTACAAATGCAGATACAAGAGTACTCATTTTTAGTTAATTATATATTTATTTTTAATATATAATTTTTATTTATAAGATTATTTTGGCTTTTCAAATGTATAGATATGGACCATTGCCTTTAACATTTACTGAGTCCTTATCCGGCTCGACATTAATATAATGTCTGTTTCCATAAACCGTCCAATGAAATTTGGCGTTTTCACCATATACTTTAAATGCGTTATTCTCAATTTCGCTAGAATTTAATGTTACTATCTTGTTGCCGTAGATGGGTGTAATTTGGACGGTAAAATCGAATGCGAGTTTTTCAACATAATGCGGTAATTTGATTTCTACGTATTCGTTGTTTGTAATTTCTCCTTTGCCTCTATAATAGACACCTGCTTCAGGTCCTTCAAGACACGCGTGTACTAAATACTTGTTCTCGTTTGTGGGGTGCTCTATTACAAATGTTTTGGTATCAGGTGAAGTAGCGGTGCTGTTATAAATAACGCCTGTAGCTGTATTGACCATTAATAGATTGTAGTTTCCTACTGGTGCCACGGCAAAACTAACCGGAGGACCCGTAGGACCAGTAGGACCTCCGGAAGGACCGGTAGGACCCGCGCACCCTCGTCCTGTAGGACCAGTTACACTGCTACCCGTAGGACCGGTATTACCGATAGGCCCTACAGAACCAGGTCCAGTAGGTCCTTGAGGTCCAACAGGTCCAGGCCCTCTTGAATCACAACATCTTTGGGCCCCTAAATATTGACTGTAATTTCTAAAATAACTTGACATCTATAATATATATATTTAATAATAAAATTTATATATTATTTTAAATTCAATTGTAATATTTTTAATAATCTGGCTTTGTCTACATTATTGTAATCAAATAAATATTCATTGCACCATTCTGTATTTTCATTTGTTGGAGATACATACAATTTCTCCTTTTTACAATCCTTCCCTATATGACCATTTACTAATAGCGCCTCTTCGGGAATTACATAAAATTTACCATTTTTACAATTTAACCAATATAAATCATTGTCACCCTCTTCATAACATTTATTTTTACATTTTCCATCTACTCTACAATCATATTTTGATAAACTAAACATATAAGAATTCTCGTTATTATGAATTATTGTGCCCACTTTTTCTTGAACTTTTTTAGAACCAACCATAAAATCATATACTAACCCTTCCATATCATTATTTTTAAATTTTATAAAATTTATTTTATTTTCTCTTATATTGCGATATTCTTGTTCTTGTTTTTGAGTTTTACTTGTTGGTGTATCCAATATTGTAAATTCAAACTTATTGATTAATTTGTAATAATTTGTTAGTTTTTCAATCAAGTTTTCTTTATTTACTTCGTATTTATTATATTTTGATTTTTTTGCGATTCCAATCGTTTTCAAACCTTTAACTTCTTCGTATGGAATTAGCCACATACTTTTATCTTCATCGCAAATGCATAATAATAAACAATTGTCATATTCTCCATTATTTAATCTAAAATAATATTGTTCTCTTTCTGTTTTTTTATTAGTAGTTTTTACTTGAATTCCTAACCATAAATCTTCAATTTCTTCGAATCTTTTAATAGCAATATCAGCCTTGCAACCATCAAATGATTTAATTGTTGTAAAATGGTCTCCTATTAACTCCTTAATATAATTAATACACTTTAATTCTTGTTGTAATGAAGACAACTTATTATCATTTGAATACAATTCTTTTAATTTACAACTTGCATTTTTATTAACGCATTTTGGACAATTTATGCCCTGATTTAATGTAATAAAGTTTTTATAACTTACACTATTTTCGTGTCCACAAGAAGCATTATAATTTATTTTACAATTGTTATTCTTGTAATTTTGAATAAAATCTTCTTGCGTCATTGTTACCATACAATTTTTGTCAACAAATTTTTTAACAACATCTTCATATGTTGGTATTTCTAAAGCACAATTTCTACATTTTAGCCCAACTCCATTTTTAAAATCTTTAAAGATTACACAATTAGCATGCCCACAAGAAGCTAGATAATCTAATTTGCTTAGTTGATTTCCATAAGTTTCACTTGTTAAGATACATTTATTTTGTGTAAATGTATCCTGAACTTGTTTATATGTATATTTAGTAGGCATAACTTATATACACCGAACTCTTTATATTAGTTTAATAAAATAATATATTATTAAACTAAATTTATTTTATAATAATTTATTACTGAAAAATTTGCTTCTTACCAACTTTATTTATTGGTTTGTTACGATAATATATAACAAAATATTAAAGAATTAAGACGAGGGAAGCGGTGCTAAGCATAATTTTATCTCCCCAAGACTTGCAACATTATACTTCACAACCAACGGCAAATCATTTTCCAAGTATACTTCGATTTGCTGGCACAAGTTCGTGCACTTAATAAAATACCCAAGGTTTTTGAGCGAAAACTCCCCCTGAATAATCTTCGACGAGTCCTGCTTCAAAATAAACCCCATACTTCCGTCTGATTCCGCACGATGAATTTCGGCAGAAGCAAATTGTCCAGAGCATTTAAAGATCAATTCATTACCAACGGACTTGATTTCGAGCTTATCAGAAATACAAGACAAATCACGAATAATTTTCTGGAAATCCGCCGAAGGAAGATTAATAATGGACGAGAATTTTACATCAGGATATTGCAGCTCCTCGGGCTCGGGCTCAATTAATCTGAGTTTCTGGGTCTTACATTGCTTAATCTCGCCATTCTCAAATTTCAAGGCCAAATGAGAAACGATACCGTCGACATAGTCTGACTTCTCGATATAAATAGTCAATGTGTCGTCATTGTCAATCGAATTAATCAACTTGAATAAATGAAACATATTTACACCGATAATAATTTTTTCCTTCTTACATTCGTAGAACTCGAAATTTTGAGCCGCCAAATAAAGGTGAGCTAAAATGGTATGGGACTTGTCCATATTAATAATACGAATGCCATCCGGCTCAAAAGAAATATTTGTTTCTAAAAGAATGTCCTTCAAGGCCGTCATCAAGGTTCTAAACGGCGCAATCTGGACAGTTTTAATAGTTAACACATTTCCATCGGTGGGGGTTGATGCGTGATTTTTATTGGAAAATGTAGACATTATACAATTTCTAAAGCAGAATCTTTAAATACTTATGAATTTAAAATATTTAACGCACAAATATTTTAAATGGGGAATCTATTCGATCCATTTATACGGCCCAAACCCACTGACATTTATTTCAGATTTTAGCGGTTCAACATTTACTGAAGCTCGCTTACCCATAGCTAGCCAGTTAAATCTTCCATTCTCTCCATAAACAATAAATTTGCCATTTCTATCAACATCGGAGGCAGCAAATGTCTTAACCTTTCCGTCATAAATAGCGGTTACTAACACGCTAATGTGTGTTGCCCACCCAGGCACATATGATGGTAACTCGATTGTTACTGATTGGTTGTCTACTATTTCTGAAGTTCCCCGATAATATACACCCACTTCTGGCCCTTCTAAACAAGCGTGAACTAAATATCTATCAGCGTCTTTTGGGTGGTCTATAATAAATGTTTTGTTTTGGGCTGAAGTAGGAGCTGTGCTGTTATAAATAATGTTTGTAGCTGTATCGACCATTAATAGATTGTATAATCCTACTGGTGCTGCGGAAAAACTAACCGGAGGACCTGTAGCACCTATATCACCTGTAGGACCTATATCACCTGTAGGACCTATATCACCTGTAGGACCTTGAAGGCCTGTAGCACCTTGGAGACCTTGAAGACCAGTTGGACCTGTTACTGAACTTGCAGCACCTTGAAGACCTGTAGCACCTGTAGGACCAGTGTGACCTGTAGGGCCAAAAACGCCAGTAGGGCCGCGTTCTCCCCTCTGTCCAACAGGGCCCGGCACACAACAAACACCCTTAGTTCTTAAATAATTATTATAGCTACTCATATATATTATATGTTTTAAAATAATTTGGGGGCATTAACCCTTATCGCGTGTCGAGTGCCCTTGCCGTGTTTTTTTCTTGCCCGTTTTGCTAAAGTTAGCGCCTTTGAACGTTTATTACACCCCTTTTCCAAAATGCTATAATCCACAGCGGCCGCCTTTCCAGCCGTAATTGCGCTAGCCAATCGTGCGTTACCCCAGGATTGCGCCGTTTGGTTTGGTCTTGACCCAGATGAATAATATGCGCCCTGACCTTTATTAATTATCTTTGCTAACGCCGCTCTTGAACAACCCGTCGCCCTTGCGAGTTCAGGTGTCGCGCCAATTTTATCGACATTGTATATTTTTTGTGCCCTTGTTATGAATTTAGATTTTTTCGATGAAAACGACGCGACACGCTTCCGCGTAAAATACTTACCCTTTTTATAAAGAGCCCTCGATTTTGTCAACATTCTATATTGCGTTTTTTTATCCTTCCTCGTTAGCGTTTTGGGTAGATATCTCAAAGCAACCTTCATTAATATATTATAATATATTATTTAAAAACTAATTTAAAAGCTTAATCGTAAGGAACATAGAATGACAGATAAAACTACAGAACAAGAATGTTCAGAAACTGTGAAATATTTATTAGAAAAATACAAAGATAATGAATATATGATACAAAGAATATATAATCACATTGTAACATATCTTCCCAATACGCTCGAAAATGAACTGAAAAACCACGAGAAGCGTGTAAATCGTAATAATTACTTGACAAATGAACAGCAGGTATTTATTCAAGTATTTTTGAGTAAGAACAAATACTTTTACTTGCATACCAACAACTTTTTTTACGAATATGATGGTAACAAATATTTAATCGTCAAGGAGGATGATGTCATACATAAGCTTCTCTCTAGTATTTCAAAGGATCGCGTTCTTTTACAATGGAAACACAAGACAAAGATGAACGTTATCCGTTTAATTAAAGAGCGTAGTTTGTTTAGTTCCGTCCCCGAAACAGACACCATTCAAAATGTTCTAAATGTATTATACCCCACAATTTTTGATTCGAAAAACTCCGCCAAGTATTTCCTAACCATTATTGGTGATAATATTTTGAAAAAAAATACAAATTTGATTTATCTAGTCAGCGTCAAAATGAAGCAATTGTTGAACGAACTCGACAGCGTGGCTCTAGTATCTATTGGTAATAATAATACAGCGAATAATTTTATGACCAAGTATCACGAAAACCACACATACGAAAATTGTCGATTAATCAAGATAAATGAAAGCTTCTCAAACGAGGCGTGGAGAGAAATGTTGAAGAAAATTGGACTTGATTTACTATGCGTAGCAGCTCATTATTCATCCCGCTACGAAAATTCCGATAAATTTATTGATAATAGATCCGACGAAGAATTAAAATTATATTCTTATTATCTTAAAAATACCAACCCAAATAACATTGTAGATGAATTTTGCTGTAAATATATTGTCGGCGCTGCGTCAGAATGTAAAATGGAATGGAAGAGTCTTCATTTTGTTTGGAAGCAATTCTTATCAAACTGTAATTTGCCGAATGTCATTTATTCAAATTCACTAAAAATGCGGTTTAAAGAAAAATATTCTTATGATGTCGAATCTGATTCTTTTATTGGAATAACCAGTAGGTATTTACCAGTAGAAAGCAACTTTATTAAATTCTGGGAAAATACTATAACTACGCATAATCTAGATTCTGAGCTTATTTTTGATAATGAACTAGAAGTGGATGAACTAAATTCGCTCTTCAAGTCGTGGTCAAAACAAAACTCAGATAAGTTAATGTCCAGTGGCAATATAACCGAAGAGAGCATGTTGAAAATCCTGAAGCACTTTTTCCCTGCCGTCGAGATTGTAGAGGACAAATTTGTATTGAACGTTACTTGTTCCATGTGGAATAAAAGCAATGATATTAGCGACTCGTTTGATTATATAAAAGAACAAATTAAATTGGACCATAAATTGGCTCTGATTTCGTTCGACGACGCCTACAATTTTTACAACAAATATGCCAGCGCAAACTCGTTAAAATTTGTTGTTAGCAAAAGATTCTTTGAAAAATATTTGTATTACAAATTGGCAGACCATATTGTATATGAGAAATTTATAGAGACCGACTGGTTTACCTCCTCTTAAAATTATATTGTAACTTAAAAAAATACACTATAATTTATTTATGCGGCATTGCCGGCAACAAATTGCAAGTCAACACCAGATGTTCCAACACCCTCGCCATTAACATATGTCAACGGAGACAAGGGACCACCATAAGCCATACCACCGCGCATCTTGCGGCTACCCTTGCGGCCTCGTTTCATTGACTTTCCCTTCTTGATGAAACCAAATTGACCCTTCTTGGTCATAAAGCCCGCCTTCACAAGACGATTCTCCTTCTTGGCCATGGTGTGCATCTTTTTAGATACAATGCGTCCATGCTTGTTCATCATAAGATGGGTCTTGGTAAGACCACCACTGGTCTTTTTAGCTGTTCCGTGCCAAACTTGAGCACGAGATCCGATATTTTGTTCGTGTGTCATTATAAGATTAATTGAGAAAATAAATTTATTCGGATTGAGAGAAACGCACTAAAATCTATTTGTCGGTGGTTTTCCGCTCCCACCTGGCATTCCCTCGGCTCTCCCTAAAGAATTGATATTTAAGGGTTGTCCTAAATAGGAATTTCCGTATTGGATGTTTCCGCCCCGCGAATAATTAATTATCTGGGCTATCCGTCTGTTATTTGAAATTTTTGTAGACGGGGAATCGGAACCAACCACATTTTTATTGTACTTATCTGGCGCACAGACACACGCTAATTGTGGTGAATTAGGAAATGCCGCATTGTAAGCAGCTACATAATTGATTGATCTTAAGAATTTCGGTTTTTTTCCAGGCGTAAATTGACGTTGTGAAAACATGTGTTAATATTATTAGTTATTTTATTTTATGTTATTTTACTTATGTTTTATTATTACAGTGGTTAATCAGAGAGAGAAACATATTTGTCGCCCCACTTTAGTCTACCACTACCATCTACCGAGAGAATATGACCACCTAAATTAATCTGATTTATGAACAAGGTCCCTCCGTTATCGACATACATTATGTTACGGTTCGTACTTTGTGCGTCTGACATCGCAGGCGGATCAATTACTTGAACACCAAATCCCCCCTTTAAATATGTTATATTATTCTTCGTCTCTGTCTTATCAATCGTCATCTGTACGTTCCCTAATTCTACTGTTCTATTTGTCTTGTCGCAAACTTCAAATGATATATCCGGACCGTATTTTACCTTTGTCACAGGATCTAAGGCCTCGTTGACGTGTTGTGTTTGCGCATTTGTTACAATTTCTGTAAAATCATAGAGCTCACTAGTTCTCTTCACCGTAAACCCACTGCAAGTTCCGAAATATTGTGGCTTAGGCTCATTTTCGAGTTTTGAAACCTCTTGTATGCGCTCGGATACCATAACGGGATATGTTTTGCCCTTCACATGAACGTGGTGCTTTGCGTCATATTTACCGATTAGCGGGTCGTCTGCATTTGTCGTTGTCGTATATTTTCGGTCAGGATAATTAATGATTCTGTCATCCGTATTTATTCCAACAAACTTTTGGACTGGATCTATAGAGACATAATTTTCGGTCGCATCGGAAATCAATAGGTCACCTATTACTTTTGCGTCACCGACAACGCTGAGTGCTGGTTTGAGCACATCTTGGAGGCAAAACTCGGGCACAAACAACGTGACAATATTGCCCGAAACTTCATAACATCTGCTAACTGCCATATAATCCCTTCTATTGTCTTCGTACACAACAGATAACAAATAGCCAAGTTTAAAACCACCATAGGTCTTCATGGTTGCGTTAATCATATGTATGAATTTCTGTATAACGTTATTCGATTTTTTACTTAGCGAAGGCCCGTTTTTGGGCAATTCCGTGATATCAAAAGACGGTACATCGGTGACATAAATTTTGGCAGGGTTTACTGGGTCTGTTACATCAAACACCACCTTATAAATCGGCTTGTTAATGTCACTATTTCGCTGCGTCAAACTATTCAATACATTTTGTCCCTCCTTAAAATTAATAACCGATGACGGCTGTATACCGTTTACATTTCTCCATACATTGGACCTCGCTCTTGTCGTGTACTCTCTGGTTTCAAACAATTTAGTGACTGACTTGCTTAAAGCATGCCTTATGTTATAATTTAACAAGCTGGTGTTATGTGTATAAATATAGGTATTACTGCCCGATTTAACTATCGCGTGCCCAACATTTGTTGCGCCATATACTGGATGGTCGAATATACGAATATAATAGTTGCCGTCAAAAATCATCTCAGTGTCTAATGTGGTTTGTAAAAATGTTATCATACTCTGTATTAATGAACGATTTGCAATATCATCTGCTAATATTGCCGCAAGGGTTTTTTGGTTCCATGATGCATCAAGTTGATGATATACAACATTGACGTCCTCCGCATATAATGTAGACGTATTTATTTTATACACAACAGTATATTGTTTGTAAGTTTGTTCTTGAACTAAATTGTAAAAATTAGTGCTCTGCGTGACATCGTTAAATCCGGACAATCGCATCGCATCTAAAATCGGGTTCATAAGCTTCAATTGGGTAGTTCTGACAGCGAATTCGTCAATGACATCCTGAACAGACGTGTCCTTTACGTCTAACATGGCCTGTGGGGTTGTCAGTCCAATTCCAACATTGTACGCATTGCTAATTGTTTTGTTGACATTGTCGACCTTAAATATGACATTGTTATGTGCGTCGTCTACAATAAAATCTCCGGTTAATTTAGTCTCTCCGCGTACTTTCAAACTCTTATTTAATATTGAAATAATGTTTACGCCGCTGCCAATTATGTACTCCTTGCCACCTATGACAGTTCTGTGAACAAACGCGATCTTTTGAAATCCTGCCCATACATAGTTTACGCAAAAATTTCCATTTTGGAGACCATTATATGTCATCAAATGCTGTTTTGTAATGTTTTCAAGCACAACACCAGCATTTAGAGAACTTAACCAGCAATCGTATCCACTATGACCAGACCATTCATTATGCGCGCCATGGTACTTGTATATATTGGTGTCCGTTTCGTAAAAAAACGCGTAACTTTCAGGCAATAGGTCAAACCCGCGGCTAAAATACGGATTGTTCTGTTTTTCTTGATTAAAGTCGTCTATTTTAAACGCACTAGCTGGATTGCTATTATCATAAAAGACTTCGTTTTTAACTAATAGAGTATTATAGTTTAAATTCCGATTTATACGACTAATATAGTCTACAACACTTGTCAATATGCTGGCATAAGACGGATCAATCATTTTATCTGTTACGTCTATTTTTGTTAATACAAATATTAAAGCATCTTGACGTATAATTGCCTTGATATTAGCAAAAAACCACAATAGGTCACTATTTGCGAATAATTCGACAAACGTAAACATGAAGGAATCATCCTTAGCAGATGTATATTCACTACTCATTTGTTTTACCTCCTTTACAAGTTGCTGTATCCGAGAAAATGTACCTACACTCCATTTATTAATATTGAAATCGTGCAATCCAGTAATATCGTTATTGGTAATGATATATTTCAACTCACTTGTAAAAACGGAACATTGGTCTTTATAATCAAATAATGTCTGGCCTTCTTCAAATAAGGAAGCAATTTCAGATACCGAA
>Ga0209230_10001030_pt1 | contig 11120 bp, 12 predicted proteins | sample LakOntMetagenome_FD_187467 | JGI IMG/M metagenome (GOLD analysis project Ga0209230, IMG submission 187467) | Freshwater and sediment microbial communities from Lake Ontario - Sta 18 epilimnion Metagenome (SPAdes) (version 2) | ecosystem: Environmental > Aquatic > Freshwater > Lentic | place... | reverse complement strand
TTGAAGCCGAGTAATTGACCTGACCCGCAGCTCCGACTCCCCCAACCACGGAGCCGATGAAAATCAAGCGTCCTCTTTTGAGTTTAAGGAGTCCCTTGACCGCCCGCTTTGATACGCGGAAAGCTCCAGTGAGATTAGCGTTGACTACACTTTCAAAATCTTCATCGCTCATTCGCATGACGAGCGTGTCCTTGGTGATTCCGGCATTTGCCACGATGATCGTTGGTTGGCCAATTTCGCTCTCGATCTTTGCAAAGCCAGCGTCGACAGATTCACTAGATGTGACATCCATCTGCACCGCATCAAATCCCTCTGGTGGGGTTCCGCTTCGATAGGTGATGACAACTCGGTGGCCAGCCGCCTTGAGACTGGTGGCGATTGCTAAGCCAATTCCACGATTGCCACCTGTGACGAGTGCAATAGAAGGAGCGGACGATTCGGTTGTGCTCATGAGGGGAAACTTACTCGTTACTTCCGCGTAAGTACGATTTTCAGTGTGCCTTTATCGCTCGCGCCTCATACCCTTACCTCATGGCACCCTCAAAGAAGAGCTCATCTGCAGAGCACGAGAGTTTTGATATCACCTCTGCCCCCAAGAGCCTCAAGAGCGATCTCGCCGGGCGGCAGCGCAGATATTTGATTTCAATGATTATTCGAACACTCTGCTTCCTTCTTACCGTCGTATTACCAAGTCCTTACCGCTGGTTTGCGCTAGCTGGTGCGATGTTTCTTCCTTATATCGCGGTAGTTATCGCGAATGCCGGGCGAGAGACTGTTTTGCCAGGTACAAATATTATGAGCAAAAGGCCAAAGGGAATTGAGTAAGAAAGAGAGCAATTCGCTCCTCAAAAGTTTTCTTGCACTCATTCTTATTGCAGGTTGCTTGTGGGCAGCACAATGGCAATTTCACCGTGGTGTAGATCGACAGCAACGAAATGACCAGATCGAAGGACGTGCAGATCTTCCTCCCATCGCAGTAGCAGAGGCGAAGGCGGATGCTCCTGCCTTTGAATGGCGCGCAATTGAAGTAACAGGTCAATTTGATTCCAGCCGACAGATCCTGCTTCGCAATCGTTACTTCGAAGGCAAATATGGATTTGAAGTTCTCACCGCTTTCAAAGATGTCGGTGGCGATGAATTCTGGGTTGATAGAGGTTGGGTGCAAGCAGGGGCAAGTGCGACTATCCAGCCAGAACTTCCTGCGGTTCCTTCCGGAACTGTGACACTTGACGGACGATTACGTCTAGATCGGTCACTGCCCCAAGGAAAGTTCTTTGCAATACCCACTGGCAAAAAGGGAGGTTTAATCTCTGAGGCAAATGCTCAAGCATCAAATCAAGAGAGTGGAATCAATTCGACTTTCTACATCGATCTTCTCGGTGGGGATAATCCTCAGCTCACTCCGGCAGTCCCGGCTGCACTTCCAGAATTATCGGATGGCCCGCACTTTGCTTACGCCTTGCAGTGGATAATCTTCGGAGGGCTAGTTGTCTATGGCAGGTTTCTCATTCGCCGTGAGGTCTTGACGCGAGAAGAGCTCTGAGTAAAGCCCGCCATTGCTCATTAATTCGTGATGACGGCCTTGCTCGACAATCTTTCCATCATTAACTACCAGAATCTGATCAGCATCCATGACGGTGCTCAGGCGATGTGCAATGACAAGTGAGGTTCTGCCCACAAGTGCAACTTTGAGCGCCTCTTGCACAAGCTCTTCATTCTCAGAATCTAAGTGTGCGGTTGCTTCATCAAGAATAACTATTGCCGGAGCTTTCAGCAGCATGCGGGCGATTGCTAACCGTTGCTTCTCGCCACCGGATAATCGATGACCTCGCTCTCCCACCATGGTGTCTAAGCCATTTGGTAGAGATTCAATAAGTGACCAAATCTGGGCTGATTTACACGCCTGAATAAGTTCTTCATCCTTGGCATCGCTCTTTGCATATCGCAGATTCTCAGCAATGGATTCGTGGAAGAGATGAGGATCTTGCGCAACAACGCCAATCTGATCACGCAGTGATTGCAGCGTGAAATCGCGAATATCTCTGCCATTGATTGCAATTGAACCGCCCGTTACATCGTAGAGGCGAGGCATGAGCGCTGAGAGAGTTGTCTTTCCCGCACCGGATGGGCCGACGATAGCTGTGAGGGTTCCCGCTTTGGCAGTAAATGAGAGCCCTCTGAGAATCTCACCGCTTTCAACTATCTCTTTCTTGGCAACAGTCTCCAGAGAGGCGAGCGAAATTTCATCTGCCTTGGGATAAGAGAATCGAACATCTCTTACCTCAATCTCCACAGCCCCAGGTAACAGGATTACCGCATTCTCTTTCTCTTTCACCATCGGCTTGAGATCGAGAACTTCAAAGATACGTTCGAACGAGACGAGCGAAGTCATGACTTCAACTCTGACATTAGATAGCGCAGTCAAAGGTCCATAGAGGCGGGCAAGTAAAGCGGTCAGGGCTAACAGGGTTCCCACCGAAATCGTTTCGTTAATTGCCATATGTCCACCGAAGCCGTAAGCAAAGGCGGTGGCTACTGCGGCAACGCTAGTGAGAGAGGTGAAGAAGAGTCGATTGAGCATGCCCATCTGAATCCCAATATCAGCAACTTTTCGAGCACGAGTCGAAAATAGTTTCGCCTCCACCTTTGGCTCACCATAGAGTGATACCAAGATTGCTCCGGAAACATTAAAGCGTTCGGTCATCGTGCTCGACATCTTTGCATTGAGGTCAAAGGATTCACGGGTCAGTTGCTGAATCTTTCGACCTACCCACTTTGTTGGGAATATAAAGAGCGGCAATAAGATAAGAGAGACCAAGGTGATCTGCCAAGAGAGAAAGAACATCGTTCCGGCAACTAGAATCAGGGTAAATCCGTTGCTGACTACGCTCGAAAGTGTGGAGGTAAATGCTTGCTGAGCTCCCATCACATCCGAATTAAGTCGAGATATCAATGAACCGGTCTGCGTCCTAGTGAAGAAGGCGACGGATTGGCTCTGCACATGTGTGAATAATTCTGTACGAAGATCAAAGATGAGGCCTTCACCAATTCGTGCGGAGAACCATCTACCTACGACGCTGAATATCGCATCGAGTATTGCAATCGCCCCAACTGAGAGCGCTAATAGCGTTACCAGTTTTGAATCTTTTGGAATCACTGCATCATCAATTAATTTTCTTAAGATAAGTGGGGTACTTACGATAAGAAGGGCATCTATGACAACGGTCACGAGAAAGAGCGCTATGTAACGTTTGTACGGTTTAGCGTAGGCAACGATTCGCTTAAATGTTCCCGCTTTAAGTTTCTGAGATTTAACAGATGGATCGGCGGTCATAGACCGCATCGCCATCCAGACTGCGTGTTGGCTCATCTAAAGTCTGGGATCAGACGGTAAAGCCAAGTGCGCGGAGCTGATCGCGTCCATCATCAGAAATTTTATCGGGACCCCAAGGCGGCATCCAGACCCAGTTAATTCTTACATCGTCAACTAGTGGCGCAAGAGCCTGACGGGTCTGATCCTCAATGACGTCCTGCAAAGGGCATGCAGCTGAGGTGAGCGTCATGTTGAGCACGGCGATATTGTTCTCATCGACCATTGCATCGTAAATCAAACCAAGATCGACTACGTTGATACCGAGTTCTGGATCAACGACATCCTTCATCGCCTCTGTTACATCTTCTACTTGTGCAGCCATGTTCGTATCCTACTTCTCTTCTTTACTGTGCGCTTGCACAGAAGCATCCTTAAAGGCCATCCACCCTAAGAGCGCGCACTTGATACGCGCTGGGTACTTCGAGACTCCAGAGAGAGCGACCGCATCCTCGAGGATATCTGGGTTACCTTCTACGCTCCCCTTGCTCTGCATCAGATGGAGGAAATCGTCAGAGATGGCTCCTGCCTCAGCGAGAGTCTTTCCCATCAAAAGATCGCTCATAATCGAAGCACTTGCCTGAGAGATTGAGCAGCCAACGCCCTCCCAATTAATCGATGAAACTTTATCGCCATCGAGCTTTACGCCAAGAGTGATTTCATCGCCACAGCTTGGATTAACGTGATGGACCTGCGCATCATTATCAGTGGCTAATTTCTTATTTTGTGGATTCTTGTAATGATCAAGAATTACCTCTTGATAGAGATTATCGAGTTGCATCATCGTGCGAAATATTTCTGTGCATCAAGGATTCCAGCGATGAGAACATCGCAATCTTCCTCGGTGTTGTAGAGATAGAGCGAAGCCCGAGTAGTAGCGACAACGCCCATCTTGCGATTAAGCGGCCACGCGCAATGATGCCCAGTACGGACAGCGATTCCTTGGCTATCTAAGAATTGGCCGAGATCATGTGGGTGGATGTCACCAAAGGTGAACGAGATTGAGCTTCCGCGGGCATCCATAATCTTTGGACCTACTATCGATAGATCTTCAATGCCAGAAAGTTTTTCAAGCAGGTAAGAAGTAAGTGCAATTTCATGGTTATGGATATTGTCGATACCAATTGCAGAGAGATACTGCAGCGCCGCCCCAAGTCCAGCTGCCTGAGCCATATTTGGTACACCTGCTTCAAACTTTTTTGGCGCTGGCGCCCACGTCGCACCAGTCATCGTCACAGTTTCAATCATTGAGCCACCCGTTAAGAATGGTGGTAACTCAGCGAGAAGTTCGGACTTTCCCCAGAAGATGCCTACGCCGGTAGGTCCCACCGCTTTATGTCCTGAGAATGCCAAGAAATCGATATCGAGCGCCTTCACATCAACTCTCATATGTGGAACTGATTGGCAGGCATCGAGCACTACTACAGCGCCTACTTCATGTGCTCTCTTTACAATCTCAGCCAATGGGTTAATGGTTCCGAGTACATTTGATTGATGAGTCAAAGCAACAACTTTGGTTGATTCATTAATTACAGAATTAAGTTGAGATAAATCAAGGCGACCTTCAGGAGTGACTTCAAACCAGGAGAGATTCGCACCTGTCCGGGCCGCTAATTGCTGCCACGGTATGAGATTTGCGTGATGCTCCATCTCAGTGACAACGATTCCATCCCCTGCTGTGAGGTGGAAACGATTTCCCTGAGGTGCATTACCCATCGCGTATGCAACAAGGTTCAGTGATTCGGTTGCGCTCTTAGTAAAGACAATCTCATCTACTGCGGCACCGATGAAATCGGCAACAATTTGCCGAGCGCCTTCGTAGATATCTGTAGCTTCCTCCGCCAATTGGTGAGCGCCACGATGAACAGCAGCATTATGAAGACGATAAAAATCACCTTCGGCATCGATCACCGATTGCGGCTTCTGACTAGTTGCACCTGAATCTAGATAGACAAGGCGCTTGCCATCGCGGATTGTCCGCTGAAAGATCGGAAAATCCTTACGAATGGCAAGCGCATCAAATGTCATTATTAGGCGCTGACGTACTCCGCATAGCCATTTGCCTCAAGCTTCTCTGCAAGCTCTGGTCCACCTTGCTCGACAACCTTGCCGGCAGCAAAGACGTGAACAAAATCTGGCTCGATATAACGCAAGATGCGAGTGTAGTGAGTAATCAATAGCACGCCGAGGTTGTTAGCTTCCTTTGCGCGTACAACACCCTCTGATACAACGCGGAGCGCATCAACATCGAGACCGGAATCTGTCTCGTCCAGGATTGCAAATTTTGGCTTTAAGAGTTCTAACTGCATGATCTCGTGGCGCTTCTTCTCGCCACCTGAGAATCCCTCGTTCACATTACGTTGTGCAAAAGAAGGATCCATCTTGAGGCCTTCCATAGCTGACTTTACTTCGCCGACCCACTCGCGAAGCTTTGGCGCCTCGCCACGAAGAGCAGTCGCTGCTGTGCGGAGGAAGTTAGAGACTGAGACGCCGGGAACTTCAACTGGGTACTGCATCGCTAGGAAGAGGCCTGCCTTTGCACGCTCATCAACAGACATCTCGAGTACATCTGCACCATCAAGTGTCACTGTGCCACCTGTGATTGTGTACTTCGGATGACCTGCGATTGAGTATGCAAGAGTTGATTTACCTGAACCATTTGGACCCATGATTGCATGTGTTTCGCCTGATTTGATGGTGAGGTCGACGCCCTTGAGAATCTCCTTCACGCCTTGCTCGGTATCAACAGTTACCTTTAAGCCACGAATTTCTAATGTGCTCATTGCGGACTCCATTACTTCTCGATCGTGACGGAGTCTCCGTCAACGCGTACTGAATACTTCTGAACTGGCATAACAGCTGGGGGTGTGAGAGCTTCACCAGAGCGGAGATCAAACTCTGCGCCATGAAGCCAACATTCAATCTTGTAATCGGTGATATCGCCTTCGGAGAGTGATGCATCAGAATGGCTGCAGGTATCGCCTATTGCAAATACCTCATCGCCGATTCGCGCTACACAGATGGCCTCGCCATCTTTCTCGATGCGGACCGGCTTGCCAGATACCAACGAGGCAAATGAGAGATCTGACATTACTTGCCTGCCTTCTCGAGCTCATTATCGATACGTGTCATCAGGCGTTCCTGGATCTCTTCATTGCCAATCAATGAGATAACCTCATTGAAGAAGCCGCGTACGACAAGTCGTCGCGCATCAGCTTCTTGGATACCACGTGACATTAAGTAGAAGAGTTGCTCATCATCGAAGCGACCAGTTGTTGATGCATGTCCTGCTCCAACAATCTCGCCAGTCTCAATTTCAAGGTTTGGAACTGAGTCCGCACGAGCTCCATCGGTGAGGAGGAGATTTCGGTTCAGTTCGTATGTATCTGTGCCCTCTGCCGCTGCACGGATATACACATCGCCAATCCACACTGTATGAGCCTTATCGCCAGCAAGTGCACCCTTGTAGTTCACATTGGATTTGGCATGGGGAACAGCGTGATCTACATGCATACGATGCTCGAAGTATTGGCCAGCAGTTGCGAAGTAAACACCTTGCAAATCTGCAGATGCACCTGGTCCGACAAACTCAACCTTAGGTAGGAGGCGTACAACGTCTCCACCAACAGTTATGTGAATCGCCTTCAGTGATGCATCGCGGTCGATGATCGCGTTGTGCGTTGCTGCATAAATGGCTTTTGCACCCCACTCTTGTAGCGAGATAAAGGTGAGATCAGAACCAGGCGCGAGAACGATTTCGAGATCTTCTGCAAGGAGCGTATCTCCGGTGTTCTCAAGAATGACAGTTGCCTTTGCATGCTCGCCGAGGCGAATCTGTACTCGAGAGAGTTCTGCCGTATCTACTCCCCCACAACAACGATTGAGAAAGATTGGCTCTGTGATCTGAGAATTCTTCTCAATTGAGAGAATTGCACCCTCTGCTGTGTGGTTTCTGATTCGGTTGACGATTGAATCTTCGCTAGCAGCAACTGCTGCGATGCTTCCGCGAGTAAATGTGACACCTGCTTGGGCTTTACCGTTGAGTGTGAGTGATCCACGATCTTCCGGGGTTGCGCTTCCATCATGAAGACCGCCGAGGCGCTTGAGCGGTGTAAATCGCCAAGCTTCTTCACGACCGGTCGGTGTGTGGTTCTCTAATAGATTGCTTTGAAGGGCTGTCATTTAGCCGACAGCTCCTTCCATCTGAAGCTCAATCAAGCGATTGAGTTCAAGGGCATACTCCATTGGAAGTTCACGAGCAATCGGTTCGATAAATCCACGAACGATCATCGCCATTGCTTCATCCTCATTGAGGCCACGTGACATCAAGTAGAAGAGCTGATCATCTGAAATCTTCGAGACAGTAGCCTCGTGACCCATTGAGACATCATCTTCACGAATATCAACATATGGGTATGTATCTGAACGCGAAATTGTGTCGACTAGTAAAGCATCACACTTAACGGTAGATGCAGAGTGATGTGCACCCTCGTTGATCTGGACGAGACCGCGGTATGAAGTACGACCGCCACCACGAGCAACTGACTTTGAGATAACAGAAGATGATGTGTATGGCGCTGCGTGAACCATCTTCGCGCCAGAATCCTGGTGCTGACCAGGGCCTGCAAATGCGAGTGAGAGAGTCTCACCCTTTGCGTGAGGACCCATCAACATCACTGCCGGATACTTCATAGTTACCTTGGAACCGATATTTCCATCGACCCACTCCATTGTTGCGCCTTCTTCGCAGATAGCGCGCTTTGTAACGAGGTTGTATACGTTGTTAGACCAGTTCTGGATAGTTGTGTAACGAACGCGCGCACCCTTCTTTACAATGATTTCTACGACAGCAGAGTGAAGTGAATCTGACTTGTAGATAGGTGCAGTGCAGCCTTCTACATAATGAATGTAAGAATCTTCATCAGCAATGATCAGGGTACGTTCGAACTGACCCATGTTCTCAGTGTTGATTCGGAAGTAAGCCTGCAAAGGAATATCAACGTGGACACCCTTTGGAACGTAGATAAACGATCCACCAGACCAGGTCGCTGTATTGAGCGCCGCAAACTTGTTATCTCCGACTGGGATTACTGTTGCGAAATACTCTTTGAATAGCTCTGGGTGTTGCTTCAGCGCGCTATCGGTATCGAGGAAGATAACTCCTTGTGCCTCAAGATCTTCACGAATTGAGTGGTAGACAACTTCAGATTCATACTGAGCTGCAACGCCAGAGACAAGGCGCTGCTTCTCTGCCTCAGGAATACCGAGACGGTCGTATGTGTTCTTGATTTCATCAGGCAGGTCATCCCATGTTGTAGCCTGCTTCTCAGTTGAGCGTACGAAGTACTTGATGGTGTCGAAGAAGATTCCAGTGAGATCTGATCCCCATGATGGCATTGGCTTCTTCTCGAAGAGGCTTAATCCCTTAAGGCGAAGATCTAACATCCACTCAGGTTCAGATTTCTTTGAGCTGATATCGCGTACGACATCCTCATTAATGCCACGCTTAGCGTTGGTACCGGCATCGTTTCCATCTGACCAGCCGTACTCGTAATTTCCGAGGCCTTCTAGTTCTGGGTGTGCTGTTGTCATGTTCGCGCCTTTCCAGACGTTAGGGTTTTCTTTTCAGATTTATTTGGGATGAACGTTGTACAGACGCCATCGCCGTGCGCGATAGTCGCCAATCTTTGAACATGCGTGCCTAGTAATTGTGAGAAGAGTTCAGTCTCTGCCTCACACAGTTGTGGGAACTCGGCGGCAACGTGTGCAATCGGACAGTGGTGCTGACAGAGTTCAGCGCCGAGGCCTTTTGCTTCGACAGAGGTTGCATATCCCTCTTTAGTAAGAAAATCTGCGAGAGCGTTATTGATGTTCTTACTCTTTGCAAGGAGCGGTTCTGCTCTGCGCCCCATCTCATCTGCACGAAACTTTGCAAATATATTGACTAGATGTGGACCAGCTTGCGCAGTAATAAACTTGAGCGCAGCAACTGCTAGGTCGTCATATGAATGCTCAAATTTCTCACGCCCAGCATCGGTCATCACAAAGACTTTGGAGGGACGACCACGGCCGCGCAAGAGCGCGCTATGTGGTTCGCGAGCCTCAAGCACGCCATCTTCAATGAGGAGATCGAGATGACGACGGACTCCGGCTGGCGTGAGACCCAGGCGCTCTCCAATGACGACAGCGGTCGATGGTCCATTTTCGAGGACAGAGCGAGCCACCGCGTTACGGGTGCCAAGCTCATCGATTTTCACAACACTATTGTGACGTAATTACCGCCACCTCGCCACTTGGCACGCTCATCAGGCTCCGCCTCGGTAGGCTAGCTCCATGTTAGCTACTAGAGCCCTTACTCCGGTAGCTCGCCTCCTCTTAGCCCTGCAAGCCCTCCTTGTTCTTACCGGCGGCGCAGTGCGCGTCACCGGTTCAGGTCTTGGCTGTCCCACCTGGCCAGAATGCACCTCAGAGTCATACTTCCCCGTTGAAGGGCAAGCCGAGGGCGCATTCCATGCATGGATTGAATTCGGAAATCGTCTTCTCACTTTTGCCCTGCTCTTTGCAGCAATTGCGATGATCGCAGTTGTCCTTCGCGCTGGTCGTCGCGACCTGCGTCTCTTAGCTCTAGCTCAGATTGCTGGGATTTTCGGCCAAGGAATTCTTGGTGGCATCACTGTGTTAACCAAGCTCAATCCAATCTCAGTTGCTTCCCATTTTATCCTCTCAATCATTTTGATCGCAGCAGCACAATCGCTCTTAACACGTATCCGCTTTACCAAAATAAATCAGCCGGCCAAATCGAATTACTTGACGTTCCATACAGCGCTAACATTTTTAGTAATTGTCGCTGGCACCTTAGTAACTGGCGCTGGTCCACATGCTGGTGATTCAGAGACACCTCGTTTGGATATCCATGTGCCATTAGTCGCCGGAATTCACGGTTATCTCGTGGTTGCGCTGATCTTGCTGACCTTGGCTGGAATCTACAAAAAATTCAATAACTTTGCAGATAGCACCCAGAGGCTGCTATCAATATTTTTAGGAATCACCTTGGCTCAAGGTGTTATTGGATATGCCCAATATCTATTAGGTGTACCGGAAGAGCTGGTAGTCCTCCACCTCCTTGGTTCTTCAATTCTCTGGATCGCAGCGTGGCGAGTCCGTCTTACCCAGTTCTATATCTTCCATAACGAAAATTCTTCACACAAATAATCAGGAGAGACAGATGACAACAATGACCGGATGGACAGAGCAAGATGATCGCGCAGTAGCATACGCTCGCGCACTAGCAATGGATGCGGTACAAAAGGTCGGCAATGGTCACCCAGGTACTGCGATGTCCCTCGCACCTGTTGCCTACAACCTATTTCAACGTCATCTGCGCCATGACCCATCTGACCCACAGTGGCTAGGTCGCGATCGCTTCGTTCTTTCATGTGGTCACTCATCTTTAACTCTTTACACGCAGCTCTTCTTTAGCGGCTACGGCCTTGAGATGGAAGATATGCAATCTTTCCGCACTTGGGGCTCGCTCACACCAGGACATCCTGAGTATGGCCACACCGCAGGAGTTGAGACCACTACCGGTCCACTCGGTGCAGGAGTTGCAACAGCTGTCGGTATTGCAATGGCTGCGCGTTACGAACGTGGACTTTTAGATCCTGATGCAGCCGAGGGTAAATCAATCTTTGATCACGATATCTGGGTGCTCTGCTCTGATGGTGATTTGCAAGAAGGTGTGAGCGCTGAA
>Ga0209230_10001028_pt1 | contig 11125 bp, 7 predicted proteins | sample LakOntMetagenome_FD_187467 | JGI IMG/M metagenome (GOLD analysis project Ga0209230, IMG submission 187467) | Freshwater and sediment microbial communities from Lake Ontario - Sta 18 epilimnion Metagenome (SPAdes) (version 2) | ecosystem: Environmental > Aquatic > Freshwater > Lentic | place... | reverse complement strand
TGAGTCTGTTAGGTCGGATTCGCCGTCAATATTCCAAATTTGACCAATGGAACCCAAACTCGTATTTATCAATGAGAAAGGCTGATTTTCAAATGGGATTTCAGGCGCTTCTGTAACATAAGAAGCTATTGGAAGGGGCCAAAGTGTAACGATGAACTCGGAAGTAAACGAAGAGCATCCCGCATTATCGGTTTGAACAGCTGATATAAGTCCAGTCTGTTGGTTTCCCCAATTTACAGTTAAAGTAGAGTCTGTTTGTTGAACCAGTTCTCCGGATGTCCATTGCCAGTTTGTTTGAAGTCCTTGAGATGAACTTATATAAAATTCGGCGTTCTCGCTTTGCTGACAAAAAGCGGTATCGCCTGTAATAATTGGGCGTAGAGGACGGGTGCGCACCAATAAGTAAGCTTGGTCGACACCGGATGATTGTGTGTTAAATTCAATGTTAGCAGACGTCCCATTAAAATTCGGCGACTGAGATACGATGAAATTCCACCCGAAGTTTTGATTGATTTCTCTGTTTGCCAAGGACGGAAATTCTGATGCCGTTATGGAATCAACTTCAAAACGAACTTGGCTTCCCAGAGGAATATTACCGGAAATTAGATGGTAATAATCTGCATTGCTTCTGCAAATACTCGTGTCGACTTGTGTGCGGGGTAAATCTTCCAAACTTGCATCCGCAGACGCCAAGCGGACACCTACATTACTTGAGTTTGCCGCAGGTGTAATCTCAACAGGTTGGTAATTTAAACCCCTTCCAACAGGAAAAAGATAGGTTTGTCCTGCAATCACCGAACGCTCTAATTTTCCGTAACGTTCAGATTTCACATAACCACTTGTCCGCTGAATAGCAGACGCTTGCGTTGAATTAACTTTCATCCGAAACGAATCGGTTAAAAGCAAGCGATCGAATAGATAAAGGGATTCTGTTTGAGTATGTTGCTCAAGGAATTTATCTCCCGTTCCATTTAATTGAAGACGACCAAAGCTGGTTTGTGAAATTCCTTTGATGGTTTGATTTGCCCCATCCAAAAAAACATCCGAGTTGGGCTGCGCTATAAATTCTGCATTATTTACCCAATTACCACTTAAGGAAATTTGGCCGAGGTGATTGAATTGACCATTATTGAGGAAATCACCATCAACATAAAGATTACCCTTATTTTCGAAATTCGAGGCGCTGTCATTTATTAAGGAACCTCCAATAAAAACTTCGAGACCACTTGAGGTGTAAACATCTGCTCCATTAATTCTGCAAAGACTCTGCGATTGCGCATTAAATCCTGAGATAAAACAAAAGAAGAGCAGAAGTTGGCGCATCAATTTTCGGATGGTGAAATTATTCCTAGTTTTTCGGCATAATATGCACCAAAATCGCGCATGGTTTCAGCCATGGCAATTTCGCCTGTTGAGCGTTGTAATGTGTCGGCCATGAGTAAAATACTTTGATGGATGAATTTCTTCATATCGTCAACCACCATATCCTTGGTCCATAAATCAACCCGAAGTGTATTGTCTTCTTTGGGATCCCAAACCGAAAGCATCATTGCCGTAGCTTCCTTTCCAATAACGTTGTTATCTGTTGCGTCCCAATGAATTTTTTCGGGAACTTTATTTTCATCTAATGAAACACGAAGAATAATATCGGATGTTTTTATGTTGCTCATACCTTACCTGGTTTATATCCTGAAGAGTTGAAAATTTTATGTGCGTCTTGCTCTAGCATTATTTCCGGCAAAGTAACGTCTTTGAATTTATTCATATAGCTTTTTACAAGTTGAAATCCCAACCACACACCAATTCTTGCCGGTGCTTCGGGTGGAAAGCCCTTGGTAAATGGTCCGTCATTAATATAAACAAGCTGATTATTAAAGTCTTTGGAGAAGAAAAGTTTCTTATCAATAAAATGACTCCATATTTTTTCTTCGTTGTTTGAACACCATTCCAGCTCGCTCTCGGTGAAAGACAAAAGGCTGGCTTCCGATTTATTGGGCAAAAGCTGCTGCGTTGAATAAATCATCTTGCCTTGGTAAATCATGTGTTCCACTAACTCATCGTTCTTTACTTTCATTTCAAAACTACTAATCATCCAAGAACGAAGAGCATCTGGAACAATAAACTCACGGGTCATTTTTGCTACTTTGTATTTCGGAAAAGAGAGTAACTCATAGAATTTACATTGCTTTCCAAGATACATATCGAGCCCAATGGAAAGACTTGAATCTGCAATAACAATGTTATAATTGAAACCCGAAATCATGGTGTAAATAGTTGGGATTAAACTATCAGGGAAGGCCTTGTGATATAAATTAAAGGCCGATGTTAGTTCCGATTTAATAGTGTCGGTATTGGCATATTGTTTATCTACTTCGGCTTTTACCGATTTAATATCGGGATCATTAATAAAACCCAATATTCCTTCTCTAAACATGGGCGATTTCTTGTTTCCAACTCGAACTATTTGCGATGTGAATAGATCGAGGAAGCTACCGTATTTTTTATAGCAACTTATTGTGTCTTTGCTAAAGTTTTCTTTCGAGAATTTGAAAAGGTCCTGCTCAAATCGTTGAAAACGCACCGGCACATCCTTAATAGAATTTGAGGATTCGCCTACGCGAAGTGGATCTTTGGTTTTTCCTGCCTGGTCTCCGCAAGCAAAAAACGATGTTGAAAAAATAATCCAAATGCAAATTAGACTTCTGTTCATGTTATTGATTCGGCTTATATTTGATGCGCTTCTGCAAATTTAATAAATCATTACACGTTTTAGCGATTTAAGCAATTATCATTCAACCCAAATTAAAATGAAAAGACTTTCTCTTGTTGTGTTAATCGTGTTTGTTGGGATTCAATTCTCTTTTGCGCAAAATAAGGTTTTAGAGAATGACAGTTTGTATAAGAAAATCTCGGGGAAAACACAAAGCCACAGAAGTTTCAGATTTGGAATGAAGGCCGCTGCTATGTTTTGTTGGATAAAACCCGCAATCACAAATGACGATAATAAAATATATACTGTTGATGGTGGAGGAGGAAGATTTGGGGGAGCTTGGGGGCCCATTGCAGAATTCCAACTCAACGAAACATTCTTAATATCAACGGGTTTAGATGTTAACTACACTTCGTTTAAGCTAAAAGGTGTATTTGATTTGGATGGTAGTTCTGGTCTTGTGGAATGGAGCCGTAAATACAAAGCCAGAATGTTTGAGATTCCCGTTATGTTAAAGTTCAGAACCAAAGAAATTGGCTACATGCGTTATTTTGGTCTTTTTGGTTTGGGCCTTGGGGGTCTTTATAAAAGTTCAGCCGAGTCATCTATCTCTTCTTCAAGTGTTGTGGCTTTAGACAACAATTACGGAAAATACATAAAGGAATTTAGGGGTTCTGTATTAGTTGGAGCTGGTGTAGAATATTCGCTTTCTGGTAATACCGCTTTAGTAGGTAGCTTGGTTTTTAATAATGGCCTATTTGATGTTCTTAAAGATCAAATAGATATAACGAAGCCTGACGATCCTTTTTCCAATATAGAATTTAAGGCAATAACTAATTACATGCAACTCAACGTTGGAATATTATTCTAATCTCTTTTAGATTCTATCTTTGTAGCCGAATCCTTCAAAACGATTCGGCTTTTTTATGAAAATTGCCCTCGCTCAAATCAACACACACATCGGAAATATTTCTTCGAATGTGTCAACGATTATACTACACATAGAACGTGCAAAGCGCGACGGCGCTCAACTAATCGTTTTTCCAGAACTTTGCATTTGTGGGTATCCTCCACTCGATTTACTCGAATACGATGCCTTTAAAGATTCCTGCGAAGAAGCCGTCATGCAGGTTGCTGAAAACTGTGAAGGAATTGCCGCTATCGTAGGAGCTCCATCACGAAACATTTCACTGGAAGGCAAGAACCTATTCAACTCCGCGTTTTTTTTAGAGGATGGGAAAATTAAACAGGTCGTTCACAAAACCCTGCTTCCTAATTATGACGTGTTTGATGAATACCGGTATTTTGAATCGAACAATGAATTTAATTGTATCGAATTTCAAGGAAAAAAAATAGCTCTCACAATCTGCGAAGATTTGTGGGATGTTGAGGAAGACAAGCTATATGTTCGTTGGCCAATGGAAGCGCTAAATAAGCAAAATCCAGATTTCATTATCAATATTGCCGCATCTCCATTTTCAACCAAACACGCCGAAGCAAGAAAAAAGGTGCTACATAAAACTTCCTCGAAATATAAAATTCCGGTTTTTTATGTGAATCAAGTTGGGGCGCAAACCGAATTGGTTTTCGATGGGGGTTCGATGGTTTTAAATAGAGATGGTAATGTGGTATTTGAACTTAATTACTTTCAAGAAGACTATCGTTGCATTGAACTCGATTATGTAAATACCGCGAAATGTGTTCCTTTTTCCGCCGAAGGTTTTTCCTCTTCAGAAATGGAAACCGAGCGCATGCACAAAGCATTGGTTCTTGGCATTTCCGACTATTTCCGAAAAATGGGCTTCAAGCAAGCTATTCTCGGTTTAAGCGGAGGCATCGATTCCGCACTTGTTTATTCATTAGCCGTTCAAGCGCTTGGAAAAGAAAATGTGTTGGGTGTGTTAATGCCTTCGCCCTACTCTTCCGATCATTCAATTAGCGATTCGCTTCAACTTGCTGCCAACTTGGGTGCGCGAACTGAAATTATTCCCATTGAAAATGTATTTTCTCGGTTTCAATATTCGCTTTCAAAACAGTTCAACGGATTACCGGAAAATCTCACCGAGGAAAATCTGCAAGCGAGAATTCGCGGTGTTTTACTCATGGCATTGAGTAATAAATTCGGATATATTTTACTGAATACCTCCAACAAATCGGAAGTTGCCGTTGGTTACGGAACCTTGTATGGTGATATGTGTGGCGGCCTTTCCGTTATTGGAGATGTTTACAAAACTCAGGTTTACAAGCTGTGCAAATTCATCAATCATCACGAAGAAATTATTCCGCTTAACATTTTAACAAAAGAACCAAGTGCCGAATTGCGGCCTAATCAAAAGGACAGCGATTCTTTGCCCGATTACGATTTACTCGACCAGATTCTTCATGCATACATCGAAGAACGAAAAGGTCCTGCAGAACTTGTTCGTTTGGGATTCGAAAAATCCTTGGTCGAACGCGTTTTGAAATTGGTGAATACAAACGAATACAAGCGATTCCAAACTCCACCTATTTTACGAGTTACAGACAAGGCATTTGGCAGCGGACGAAGAATGCCATTGGTTGGAAAGTATTTCTCTTAAAAAGAAACACTCAACTGAATAGCTGTGGTTCGAGGTTGCTCAATACTCATTGGTCGAATCATGTATTCTTTATTCAACAGGTTATTTACAATCACGGCCAACTTAACCGTTTCGTTGAGTTTGTAACTAACACGAACATCCACAATCGTAAATCCTTTGTTGTTACTCTGACGATATGCTTTTAAACCGGGTTTCGGCTGCCCAAGAAAACCAAGGATTTCATCTAGGTCTTCAAAAATCTTATCAATGTTTCGCATATAGCTGTTGTATCGAGCACTTGCGCCAATAATCCACTTACCTTGAGTAACTTCTGCATCTGCCTTGAACACATGTTGGAATCGATACTTTAACAAATAGCCTGTGGAATCGCTCGAAGAACGGGCATAAGTAACCGGTTTTGATGTTAAATCGATCACCGAATATTCTTTGTTGGGCTCCAACGAAATCGGTTTGGTATACGTGTATCCAAATAACATAGCTAGGCCTGTTTTCCGAATACTACCTTGACCAGCTATAGAAAAGTCTAATCCAGAAACCTCGGTTTTACCAACATTAAGTGATGCGAAACCCAAACCAAAAAGTGGGTCCGACAATGTTCCAAATGCCCCAAAATTAAATTCGATGTTGTTATTGAATCGTTGAAGAAAATAGGCGGCATCAGCATACCCCTGGAAATTGCCAATGCGGAATCCTTGCTTAATACCGATCTCTGCATTCCACGAAGTTTCCGATTTCAAACTATCGTTCGGATAAATACGAATAGGACCCACTTGAGTGCGAATGAACTTTTCAGCAATGGTTGGGAAACGATATCCTTGTCCAAAAGATGCTCTTAAAAAAGTGGCTTTGTGGATTTTCAAATTTGCCCCGGCTCTAAAAACAGGCTTTCCTTCCCGAATGGTTTTGGCGGAATCGGCTGCAGAAACAGATGGGCTCGTAATCGTAAAATGTTCGTAACGGAATCCTGCATTTATGGTTAGGCGTTGAAAAAATGTGCGGTTCACTTGCAAATATGCAGCGATGTTTCGGTTGCCCGATGAAGCTTTTGCAGTAACCGTATCCGACAAACTGCCTTTGTATAAATCGGAAGTACCAATGGTATAAGAATGAACGAGCCCAGAAGTTAAGCTTAACCCTTGAAGTATTCCATTCTTGAATTGCCGCTGCACCTGGTATTCAGAGTAAAATACATCACTTTTGTTACTCTGATTATTGTCGTTGTTATTATTCAAATGAAACCAACGATTTCGCAATACGTGGCTCCATCCTCCTTTGCCCATATACCGGATAAATGGATCGACATACCAAACATTTTGAAGGGTAAGTGTAATAGAACCTGGATACGCTCTGTACATTCCCGAATCGGCGTTCATCCAAAGCAAAGCTCCTGTCGAACGCGACAACATTCCGTTCCCGTTAACCCCAAAGTTCAACCCTTCAATTTTTTTACTTCGATACCGTAAACTAAAATTTAAACGTGCACGATTTTCAAATTCCCCTCGTTGTTCTGCATAGGGATTGAAGGTTGTGTCGGTAACATTAACGGGTGTTGGGCCTTTGAATCCATTATCGTTGTAAACATTTCCACCAACAACGAAATCTAGGTTCCCGATTTTTCGTGAATGGAAAAAATTGAGTCCAGTATACGTTGGATTGTTCTTTCCCCAATAAATGGCATCCTTGTTTTGGGGATTATTGTAGAGGCCAGAGAAAACATTAATCTTGGTTTGAGGTGTGTCGCGCGGATAGGCCGTTCGTAAATTAATTACGCCACTCAATGCAGCTGAACCATACATTACCGAAGAAGCCCCTTTAATTACCTCAACTTGTTCGATGTTTTCAACGGGCAAAAAACCCCAACTTGGGCGGCCAGCATCTCCCGATAAAATGGGCAAGTCGTCCATCAAAATCATCACACGACTTCCTGCGCCAAAGCTATATCCGCTTCCACTTCGAATCTGAGGTTCACCATCAACAATAGTAACACCGGGCACTTGCTGAAGTGCATCATCAATGCTTGTTGTGTTTTTATTTTCAATAATGTTGGGCCGAAGGACCTCCATACTAACGGTCAATTCTTCGATATTCTGCTCGTATTTTCCGGCAGTTGTAACAAAGGTTTTTAGTTCCCGCATTTCTTGGCTCAGATTAATGTTGAGCGCCTTTTTTTCATTGGGCAAGAGCTCAATCGGAATCTCTTGGGCTGTATAACCCACTTGCCGAAAAACAAGAACCAATTTTCCAGCAGGAAGGGAAAGGGAATATTTACCATCGTTGTCGGCAACGGTTCCTTTTGAACTATTTCCTTTTACAACAACATAGGCGGCAATAATTGATTCGCCCGTTTTAGCATCTTTAACGGTTCCAGAAACTAGGCCTTGTTCAATTTGGCCTTGTACATAAATTGTCGACAAAAGAGCAATTATTGATAAAATGTGTTTCATTATTCTATTTTTCAACATTTGGTGAGTGTTGTGATTTGCTTTGTAATTTGCAATGTATAAAAAACTATCCTGCATGCACCCCGAAGATGAAATTCAAGCAACAATAGCCCTTTCTCTCATCCCAGGAATTGGTGCAATTACTGCAAGAAAAATTTTAAATCAAACAGGTTCGGCAGTTCAGTTTTTTTCAGAAATTAAAAAGCTAAAATTAACAGCTTCGCGTTTACAAGCATTGCGAAATGCCGATTTTAAATCCTTGTTTTTACGAGCCGAAATGGAACTTCGATTTATTGAAAAGCAGGAAATAAATACTTATTTAATACATCAAAATAATTACCCGAAGCGTCTGAAATTGTGTGAAGACGCCCCTCCAATTCTTTTTGCGAAAGGGAATATGGACTTAGATGCACCCAAAATAATTGCGGTTGTTGGAACGCGAAAAGCGACGGAATATGGTCTAAAATGTTGTGAAGATGTTTTGCAAGAGCTTGGAAAGAACGCGTGTACATTAATTAGTGGATTGGCTTATGGAATAGACACACATGCTCATAAAGAAGCGCAAAAACAAGGCATTCAAAACTTAGGAGTAGTGGCACATGGGTTAGATCGAGTTTATCCTTATTCCAACAAGGCGCTTGCAAAAAAAATGGAAGAGTACGGCGGATTGATTTCTGATTTTATTTCAGAAACACCTCCAGATAGAGAAAACTTTCCCAAAAGAAATCGATTGGTTGCTGGACTTGCGGATGCAGTAATTGTTGTTGAGGCCTCTAGTTCTGGAGGAGCATTAATTACTGCTGAAATTGCAAACTCCTACAACAGAGATGTTTTTGCTCTTCCTGGCTCTTGGGGAAGAGAGTTTTCGGTTGGGTGTAATAACTTGGTTAAAAAGAATAAAGCCGCAATATTGTCATCGGCGGCCGATTTATCTTGGTACCTCAACTGGGATAAATCCGAAAGTCCAAAAGTCATTCAAACGCAAATTCAATTTGACTTAAGTCCGAACGAGGAGCTCCTTATAAATCTGATAAAAGGAAAAACGGATAGTCTAGATTCTCTTTCTATAGAAGCCGATTTACCCATTAGCAAAGCATCGGCTTTGTTGTTAAATTTAGAATTCCGGGGATTAATTAAAACGCTCCCTGGCAAACGTTATCAGGTTCTGAATTAATCGAGGAATCGTTGTTTCCATTCGGGCTTGGGAAGGGGACAAGTATCATATTTCCCAAACCATTTATATCGGTTACGAGCAACGAGTCTGTATATTGGGTTTCTGATGAAATTTGGAATAAAACGAAGCATTGCTAATAATTTCCAAATGCCTCCTATTAATTGAAGTGATTTCAGAGCGGCATCGCTTTCTGTATAAATCTTTCCATTGTGAATAAGAACAACGCCATCGGGTAATGGCCGAGAATGATCCACTTGCTCTAATAACGATTTCGCAGAAGTGCTCTGCAATGCTGCAAAATGCAAAACGGACCGACGGTCGATTCTCAGTAAAAAATGAACCGTTCTGTTACACAAGCAACAAAGCCCATCATATAAAAGAACCGCTTGTTGCTGATGCTCTTTCACCTGTTTTCTTGTTTCGCCAATAGCTCCTCCCATTTTAGCATTTGCTCATCCAGTTCTTTTTTCAATTGCTCATACTTTTTCAAAACCATTGCTGATTCTTGCTGATTTGAATAAAGATCTGGGTCGGCCAACTTTTCTTCAGCGGATTTGATTTCAACTTCCAAATCGGAAACACGAACCTCACAATTCCGAAGTTGTGTTTGTAGTTGCTTTACCTCTTTTTCGCTTAGTTGACTTGTTGGTTTTTTGTTTAACTGAACCTGCTTTATTTCTTGCTTTTGTTCCGCTTTAATACGACCGGCATCTTTTTTAACTTCCAGTTGACGTAAGCTTTCCAATTTGCGGCTTTGAAGAAACTCGAAAATACCACCCGGAAATTCTCGAATACGGCCTTCGTTAAATTCGAATACCTTGTTACATAATCCATCTAGGAATTCACGATCGTGGGATACCAAAATCATGGTTCCATTATACTGATTCAATGCTCCTTTTAAAATATCCTTAGAACGCATGTCCAAGTGATTGGTCGGCTCATCGAGAATCAACAAATTAACTGGCTCTAGGAGAAGTCTTGCAAGTGCCAGTCTTCCCTTCTCTCCGCCCGAAAGCACTTTTACTTTCTTTTCAACGGCGTCGCCACTAAATAAGAAAGAACCCAAAATACTTCGCAATTGCTGCGTTGAAATGTTGCGGGCAATGGCTTCTAGTGTTTCTAAAACCGTAGCATTCTGATCTAAAAGCTCCGCCTGATTTTGTGCGAAATATCCAATTTTTACATTGTGCCCAATCTCCACTTTGCCCTCGTGTTCAAGATGGCCCGTAATAATTTTGGAAAGCGTTGTTTTACCTTCACCATTTCGACCTACAAACGCAATTTTCTCTCCCCGCTCAACTAAAAATCCGAGGTCTTTAAGTATTTGTTTTTCACCAAACGATTTCTTGATATGCTCTGCTTCTAAAACAACCTTGCCCGATCTGGGTGCATCTGGAAAACGAAAGTGGATCGCTGAATTATCCTCGTCTTCCACCTCAATTCGTTCTACTTTGTCTAGTTGTTTGATGCGCGATTGAACCTGGACTGCTTTTGACGCTTTAGCCCTAAAACGATCGATGAACTTTTCTGTGTCCTCAATCATCTTTCGCTGATTCATATATGCCGCCTTCTGTTGGTCGCGGCGCTCTTGTCTTAAAATGACATAGCGGGAATATGATGCTTTGTAATCTTCTATTTTACCTAGGGTGATTTCAATGGTTCTGGCAGTTACGGCATCTAAAAAAGCCCTATCGTGAGAAACCAAAACTACGGCACCTGGATAACTAGAAAGAAATTCCTCCAGCCACTGAATCGATTCAATATCGAGGTGATTGGTTGGTTCATCGAGTAAAACCGCATCGGGCATTTGAAGCAGTATTTTTGCAAGCTCAACACGCATTTTCCATCCTCCTGAAAATTCATCCATCGAACGCTGTAAATCCGACTGTTTGAATCCTAATCCCAATAGGATTTTCTCTGTTTCTCCATCGATGCTTCCGCCTCCAAGTAATGACAATCGCTGACCCGCATCATTTAACCGTTCAATTATTTGATGGTATTCGTCCGATTCATAATCTGTTCTAGTTTCGAGCTGGTGACTTAAGTCGTTTAATTCTTTTTCAAGCGACAACACTTCATCGAATGCTGTTCGTGCCTCTTCGAAAATGGTTTTGCCGGTTGCATGCTTCATTTCTTGGGGCAAATAACCAATGCGGTATCCCGATGGAATTGAAACTGTTCCCTTTGTGGGTTCTTGTTGTTTACTTATGATTTTAAGAAG
>Ga0209230_10001024_pt1 | contig 11141 bp, 7 predicted proteins | sample LakOntMetagenome_FD_187467 | JGI IMG/M metagenome (GOLD analysis project Ga0209230, IMG submission 187467) | Freshwater and sediment microbial communities from Lake Ontario - Sta 18 epilimnion Metagenome (SPAdes) (version 2) | ecosystem: Environmental > Aquatic > Freshwater > Lentic | place... | reverse complement strand
AAAGTCCTGCTGATTTTATGGCATGCGAAACGCTGTCTGAAGTTGTTCCAGCCATTGGATCCTTGGCTACCGCGGCAGTTTCTTTCTGAAGCTGATCGATACCGGCAGCACCAGCACCGGACACAGCCTGGTAGCTAGCGACAACCAATTCGGTTAGCGTCCACTTGCGGTGCATTGCACCAAGGGCCGCCATCATGGTCATGGTTGTGCAGTTTGGGTTTGAAATGATTCCAAGGGGGCGGTTTTTGGTTTGCTCAGGGTTTACTTCTGGAACAACCAGTGGAACCTGGTCATTCATTCGAAAAGCTCCTGAGTTATCAACAGCGACTGCTCCGCGCTCAACAGCGATTGGTGCCCAAACTTCTGAGATTTCATCAGGAACATCAAACATTGCAATGTCGATGCCATCGAATGCTTCCGGAGCAAGTTCAACAACGGTTAGCTCCTGGCCGTGAACAGTAATCTTCTTGCCAGCAGAGCGCTTGGATGCGATCAGTCTGATCTCACCCCAGATGTTCTCTCGCTCGTTGATGATGTCAATCATCACGGTACCCACGGCACCGGTTGCGCCAACTAAAGCTAGGTTTGGTTTTCTTGACATGGTTATCTTCCGGTTCCTGCGTAAATAATTGCCTCGCCATCTCCATCTAAGCCAAAGGCGGTGTGGACAACGCGTGCAGCGTCATCAACTTGAGCGATGTCGGTGACAACCGAGATGCGAATCTCGGAGGTGGAGATCATCTCGATGTTTACTCCAGCTTTGGCCAGGGCGCCGAACAAGGTAGCCGAAACTCCGGAGTGGGTTTTCATACCTGAACCGACGATGGAAAGCTTTCCGATTTTCTCATCGAGCTGCAGTGACTCAAAACCAATTTTTGCCTTGGCAGCTTCCAAGGCGTCGACAGCCTGTTTGAAGTCATCGGCTGGCAGGGTGAATGAAATATCAGACAGGTGGGTCTTGGAGGCGGCGATGTTTTGAACAATCATGTCGATGTTCACATCGGCCTTGGCAACCACGGTGAAGATCTCAGCAGCAGTACCCGGGACATCCGGAACACCAACCACGGTGATCTTGGACTGGCCTTTGTCTACGGCTACGCCTGCAACTACGGACTCTTCCATGTTTTCTCCTGTCGAATAGACAATAGTTCCGGGGTCGTCGCTAAAGGTTGAACGAACCCGAAGATTTACCTTGTGTCTTCTTGCAAACTCCACTGCCCTGATATACAAAATCTTCGCCCCAGCAGCGGCCAGCTCCAGCATCGACTCGATATCAATCGCTGTTAGCTTCTTAGCGCTTGGGATCATGCGTGGGTCGGCTGTGTAGACGCCGTCCACGTCGCTGTAGATCTCGCAAAGATCTGCGTTTAGTCCAGCTGCCAATGCAACTGCTGTGGTGTCAGAACCACCGCGACCAAGTGTTGTGATATCTCCACTGGATGGATCAAAACCCTGGAAACCGGCAACAATTGCAATTTCGCCGGCATCGATTGCGGTTTGGACTCGATCTGGAGTTACTTCTGCAATTCGTGCGTTTCCATAAGTCGAGTCGGTAATGATTCCGGCCTGCAGTCCTGAGAACGATCGAGATTTTTCACCCATGTCGTTGATCGCCATCGACAACAGTGCTACTGAGATTCGTTCCCCTGCGGTAAGGAGCATATCTAGCTCTCTAGGAGTGGCATATGGATCTTTAGAAACTCCGTTTGCTAGATCTAGCAATTCGTCGGTTGTGTCTCCCATTGCCGAAACAACAACGACAACTTGGTTTCCGGCTTTGTGGGTCTCGATTACGCGCTTGGCGACTAGCTTGATCTTTTCAGCATCGCCGACGGAAGATCCGCCGAACTTCTGAACGATGAGTGCCAACACCAGCTCCTGGATAGAAATCTTGGGGATTTGCCTCGAACATTGAGGCGATAAACCCCAAGTCTAGCTGACTGTCCTTCTGCCCTCAAAGGCCCGACCGAGCGTAATCTCGTCGGCATATTCCAAATCGCCACCAACTGGCAGGCCTGAAGCAAGCCTAGAAATTGTAATTCCCATCGGGGAAAGCATTCTGGTCAAATAGGTGGCGGTAGCCTCCCCCTCTAAGTTGGGGTCGGTAGCGATGATGATTTCCTTGATTTCAGGATCAGCCAATCTTGCAACCAACTCCTTGATTCGGAGGTTATCTGGACCAATTCCCTCAATCGGAGAAATCGCTCCCCCGAGCACGTGATACAAACCCTTGAACTCACGAGTTCTTTCGATGGCCTGTACATCCTTGGATTCTTCAACCACGCAAATACTTGCCTTGGATCTTCTAGGGTCGCGGCAGATATTGCAAAGATCAGCTTCAGCTACGTTGCCGCACTTCTCACAAAAACGAACTCGCTCTTTTACTTCCGTGAGAACCTCAGCCAAACGCTTGGCTTGATCTTCATCGGCCTGCAACAGATAAAAGGCAATTCGCTGAGCGGACTTAGGTCCAACTCCAGGAAGTCTCCCGAGCTCGTCAATAAGCTCTTGGATTACTCCCTCGTACATCTATCGACCACCGGCTTTAGGGTCCTGCATTGGTTCTGCTCCAAGCATTTCGCGAAGCAATGACTCACCGTAGCGAGCTTCCTCGTTAACCATTCCGTTGCGTGATTTAGCTTCAGGAGCGGCAGGCTCTTCAGCCTTCACAACTGGAATCGCAGTTGTAGGTGGGTGAGCATCGGCTGCAGCTTCAGCAACAACTACTCCATCAGATTCTTCAACGTGTGGCTTGAATTTCACTTGAAGTCCCAAAACAGCAAAGATTGCTTTTCGAAGTGCATCGGTCGAGCGACTATCAGCCTTGAAGCCATCTAGATCTTTTTGGCTCAAGAACTTCAGGGTCAACACATCACCGGAAAGATCCATCACCGTTAGCGTGAATGCGACCACCCAAGCTGACTTAGATTCGGCTTTGACCTGGCTAAGAATTTCTGGCCAAGCAGCAATCATGGCTTGGGTCGAGACACCGTTAGTAGAAGGTGCGGTTTGAGTCGCAGGCTTTGCAACCGGTGCAGCTGCAGCTGGCTTTGGTGCAACAGGTGCAACTGGCTGTGCAGGCGCCGGAGCTGACTGAACAGGGGCAGCCTTAACAGGAGCTGCTTGTACTGGAGCTGCTTCTGCATTTTGCGCAACGCCCACACGACGCTCAAGTCTTTCAATGCGAGCAAGAGATCCAACTTCAGTTTTGTCGCTGGAGGGAACAAGAACCTTTGCGCACATCAGCTCAAGCTGAAGTTTGGGACTGGTGGCCCCTGACATTTCTGAAAGAGCTGCTGAAACTGCGTTCGCAGCGTGAGTTAGTTCGCTCATGCCAAAGCTCATGGCCTGAAGCTTCATCTTCTCAAGCTCGTCATCAGCGATGCCTCGAAGCACAGCTTTCGCGTCATCGCCAACGGAGAGAACAACAATCAGATCGCGAAGCTTTTCAAGCAGGTCCTCAACGAATCTTCTTGGGTCTTGACCGGACTGTATGACCTTATCTACTGAGGAGAAAACCAAGGAGGAATTCTGTGTTGCAAAAGCATCCACAACTTCATCAAGCAAGCTTGCGTGGGTGTAGCCCAACAGTGCAGCTGCGCGGTCGTATTCAATCTCTGCTTTGCCGCCCTTGACTTCAGATCCTGCGATTAGTTGATCAAGCAGTGAAAGCGAATCACGAACTGAACCGCCACCGGCGCGAACAACAAGTGTCAATACTCCAGGATCCGGTGTGACAATCTCTGATTTACAAACCTCTTCTAGGTAGGCAAGCATCTGAGCTGGAGGAACCAGACGGAATGGATAGTGGTGAGTACGCGAGCGGATAGTTCCGATTACCTTTTCAGGTTCGGTGGTTGCAAAGATGAACTTCACATGAGCTGGTGGTTCTTCAACAATCTTTAGCAGTGCGTTGAAGCCCTGAGGTGTGACCATGTGGGCCTCATCGAGAATGAAGATTTTGTAGCGATCACGAGCTGGCGCAAAGATTGCCCGCTCACGCAAATCTCTGGCATCGTCAACACCGTTATGAGATGCGGCGTCAATTTCTACTACGTCTAGAGATCCTGATCCATCGCGAGATAGATCAATACAGCTTGCGCACTTTCCGCAAGGAGTATCGGTTGGGCCTTCAGCGCAGTTTAGGCAACGAGCGAGAATTCTTGCAGAGGTGGTTTTACCGCAACCCCTGGGACCTGAGAAAAGGTAGGCGTGATTTACGCGATCTGTCTTGAGAGCTGTCATCAAAGGAGCTGTGACTTGTGATTGCCCGATAAGTTCCGCGAAGGTTTCAGGTCGGTATCGACGGTAGAGGGCTTGATTCACGATTACAACCTAGCCCTTCCTATAGACAATAAGTAAAAAAGACCCCCCGCACACCCATCAGAGCCCAGCTACCCTTGCTATCTTTCGATCCTGGGGGAGTTCACCAAGGTGACGCCGCACGGGGAGTCCTTGGCAATTCTAAACCCTAATCAGTTACTTCTTTATTGGCTTGGTTTCTATGGCTCTAGTGAAGCACCTTGCGCTCAAGCTTGGTGCCTTCAACGTCAACATCTGGCATCGCCTGATCGATCCACTTAGGTATCCACCAGGCTGACTTGTTCAGGATGGTCATTGCAGCTGGTACCAGCAAGAGCCTTACCAAGAAAGCATCAATTAGGACACCAATTGCCAACCCAAACCCAATAGGCCTAATGGTTGCAAGGTGAGAGAAGGCAAAGCCTCCAAAGACCGTGATCATGATCAGGGCAGCTGCAATAACTACTCCCCTAGACAAATGCAGACCAAAGTTGATCGCATCGCGAGGCTTATTGCCGTGAGCGTAGGCCTCACGCATTCCAGAAACTAGGAACAACTGGTAGTCCATCGCAAGACCAAACAAGATACCGATCAGGAAAATCGGCAGGAAGCTCAAAATTGGTCCTGGTGTTGTGACACCAAAGAGTTCACCCAACCAGCCCCACTGGTAAACCGCAACAACGGCACCAAGTGTTGCTGTCACGGTAAGCAAGAATCCGGCTGCTGCAAGTACTGGAATCAAGATTGATCTAAACACCAGCATCAACAAGAAAAGCGATAGCAAGATAACTGTTCCAAGGTATAGCGGCAACACATCGGCAATCTTGTCGGAGACGTCGATGTTGGTTGCAGTAATTCCGGTCACACCTACTTCAGCGCCGTAGGCGCTCAAGAAGGAACCAGAAACTTCTCTGATGTCATGAATCAACTGCTCGGTTTCAATCGAGGATGGACCGCCGGTTGGAACAACCTGGAAGATAAAGGTCTTTCGATCATCGGCAATAGCCGCTGGAACAGCGGCCTTGACGTTATCAAGTGCCATCAAGGCTGTAGCAACCTCGGACTGGAATTCGAGAGTGTCATCTTCTGAAACAGCACTGTCGGTAGACAACACGGTTGTGACCTGGCCGTTAAAGCCAGGACCAAAGCCATCGCTGATGATTGTGTAGGCCTTGTATGCAGTTGAATCGGTAGGTTCTGATCCACCATCAGGAAGACCTAGGCGCATGTCCGTTAGTGGAATTGCCATGATTCCCATGACAATCACTGTTCCAAAAACTGCCAACCATGGCTGACGAGTTGCCCAGACCGGCCTGATGGCTGCCTTGGCTTCGGATTTCTTCTTAGCTTCAGATTTCTTCTTCTCTTTCGAGACGACTGTCTTTTCCTTCTTGGACAAGATGCGATCGCCAATTAGTGAAAGCGCAGCTGGGGTGACGGTCAAGGCAATTGCAACTGCAATCACGATTGCAATTGCACCCATCGATCCCATAAGACCCACAAAGCCAATTCCGGTTAGGTTTAGTGCCACCAGAGCAATGACAACTGTCAGCCCTGCGAACAGCACTGCGTTACCGCTGGTGCCATTAGCCAAACCGATGGACTCCTTGAGTTTCATTCCGCCGCGCAGCTGCCTGCGGTGACGGTTGACAATAAACAGTGAGTAGTCGATACCAACCGCAAGACCGAGCATCACACCCAGAACAGGCGTAGTTGAAGTCATTTCAATTTCAGCGGCCAGTGCCAAAACTGTAGTTGCTGAAATCGCAACACCAACAACCGCCGAAAAGATCGGAATTGCCATACCGATAAAGGTTCCAAGCAAGACGAACAAAACAACTGCGGCAGCAATCAAACCTACGATTTCACCAACACCCAGGATTTCTCCGAAGGACTGAGTTAGCTCCTGAGAGAACTCAACCTGAATACCGTTTAGATCTGCTTCGCGAAGTGATTCAACAACCGAATCACGCGTTCCCTCTTCAAGCTCGGTTCCTCGCTTATCAAATCTGATTGTCGACAAAGCGGTGTTCTCATCGCTTGATACGACTGTGTAGTTCTTGGTGGCAGCTAGTAGCTTCTCACCTATTGCAAGATCGATCTTGGCCTGAGCAATTTCTTCGATGCCAGTGACCAGTTCACTGCGGGCATCTGCAATCTCAATCTTGCCGGCTTCTAGTTTGTCTCTCGAGGCCAGGGCAATCGCGGTCTGTCTTTCAACCTCGGCTAGTCCGCCTTCGATCTGAGCTTTGCTGCCAAGAAGTTCAGCTTGAGCGGATGCTGGAAGTCCTGCATCCTGCATCTGCTTGAGGCCAGCGTTTACCTGGGCAAGTTTTGCTTCAAGGTCTTTTTTAGTAGCGGCAAGTGTCTTTAGGCCATCGGCTATCTTCTTTTCACCGTCAGCAATTTCAGCCTCAGCATCAACAAGTTCTACTTGTCCGTCAGCTATCTTCTTTTCGGCGTCAACTAGTTCTTGCTTGCCGTCGATTAGTTCTTTTTCGCCATCGCGGATTTCGGCCTGAACGGTAAATGGATTTACGGCCTCTGATACTTCAGGCAAAGTTTCGACTTTTTCTAAAGCTGCAGTTATTGCTTCTTTGTCGGCATCAGTGAATGGACCAGACTCCTTAAAGAAAACAACCTGACCAGAACCACGGCTGGCATCAGGGAAAGTAGTTTGTAGTTTGTCGACAACCACCTGGGATGGAACTCCAGAGATAGACATGGAGGTAGTTAGCTTGCCGCCAAGGGTAAGTGCGAGGCTGGCGGTGATGACCAGTAGCACAATCCAGACAACGATTACTTTCCAAGCGTTGCGCGCAGAAAAAAGACCTAATTTGTAGAGCAGGGTTGCCAAAGGAAATTCCGTTTCGGTAGCTGGTGCCTAGAGGGGCAAATTAGCTATTGGCCCACGTCTATTTTAACTGACCCGCAAGTAATGCTGGGGCGCTTGCCCCCAGTTCCCAGCAACTTCCTAGGCTAGCCCTGGTCTGTTTGCTCGGTGGCTGCAGGTGTTGGAACCGGTAAGCCAACAACCACTAGCTTGATCGCTTCAATTCGAGCTGTTTCAGGAAGTGGCAGCATCGTGGCTGAGGCAATGACACCCTGGGAGTCTTGACGTAGCAAGAATCTGGCTGCAGTTCGAATCAATGCGTTATCCGAACCACAAAGAGCCAAGCTCACAGGGTAAATAGCCTGGTAAGGAGCAAGTGCCTCAAAGGCTCCCTGCTCAGGGGTTGGTTCGATTGCTGTATCCAAAATTAAGTCAAGACCATTCTCGCCAGTGGTTGCAACTAGCTGAGTTCCGGCCGATGAAATGGAACCGTTGTCGGCAAAAATCAGCGACTCAAAATCCCCAGGGGTAGTCAGAATGGCAACAATTGCCGATCCCATGTAGGTTGCCGCGCTGAAGCTTGCAATGCCAATAGCACCTTCTTCAATCGGCATAGCTAGTTCGGCTTCGGTGACACCGGAGGCGTCGGCAACCGCATCAAGGACCAATGGCTCGCCGGCAAGTCTTCCGATCCATTCAGAAAGGGCGTTCTTGGCTGAAACAGTTGCCTGAGTCGGCAGAACAATTGGAATGTCAGGGAAGGAATAACCTTCGTTATTTACGGCAAGGGCAGGATCTGCCCAGCTGGTGATTGTGCCGTTGAAGATTCCAACAATTTGAGTTGGGTCTAGGAATACTTCAAAGATGTCTGGGATGTTCACAACCAGTACTGCTGCGTCCAGTGCAACCGGTACTTGCTCGAAGGCTTCGCAGCGTGCGGCAATCAAGGAGGACTCTCCGAGAACTAGATTCGAATCGGTACTGAATTCATCAGTAGTCGTGATTGTCATATCGGTGCAACCGTAGGTTAGAGAGTCAGACCAGCCGAATCCCACGTCTGTTATTGCCTCTGGGAGGCTAAGAGTTACATCCCCTGTTTCACACTGAACTTCTAGCTCGGACTGGGCAATTCGAAGATTCTCAGGCATTGGTGGATCGCAAGCTGTAAGCGCAAGGCTAAGTGAAATCGCGATAGCGATTGCCGAAACTGTTCTGCGAACTTGCATTTTTCTCCCTGATTATTCAACCACAAAAGCGCGACCGAGACCGATCGCGCTTTTGCAGCTGGATGAAACTATTTAGTTTTTACTTGATTTTGGCTATTAGCTCTAGAGCCTTGGTCTTTAGCTTTCCGCTAACTGCAACGTAGCCAGTCTTTGCAGCTTCTTTTGGTGCACAGGTGTTGATGAAGTATGTGAAGTAGTCCTTCACAGCTGCAGCCTTGCTTGCAAAAGCAGACTTAGTTGGAGCCATACCGTATGCAACCAGGGTCAGGTTGTAGCCACCAGTTACCTTCTTCTTGTAGTCGAATACAACCTCACCGTTAGAGGAAAGTGTGTTGGCTGCAAGGAATTTTCCTGAGGCTGAAACGGTCGGCTTGATGTACTGTCCGGCGCCGTTCTGTAGCGATGCGTAGGAAAGACCTGCGGTCATCACGTCTGCTAGGTCAGCGTAGCTAATTGAGTTAGCTAGACCTGAAACTGTTGTGACGATACCGGAGTTCTTTGAAGCACCGGTTCCCTTGGTGCTTCCAGAAGCGTCAGCCCATGCGTCTGCTGCCTTCCAAGATCCACCAACAGTCTGCTTCATGTAGTTACCGAAGTTGTTTGTGGTACCAGATGTGTCTGAACGGAAAACAACCTGGATCGCCTTGTTTGGAAGCTTGGAAGCAACAGCTGCGTTTACAGCCTTGATTGCTGCATCGTTCCACTTGGTGATCTTGCCGGTGAAGATACCGTCAAGAAGCTTTGGAGTTAGGTTCAGTGTCTTTACACCAGGCACGTTGAAGACGATGGCGATTGGGCCACCGACCAATGGAACATAGGTGAAGTTAGCTGGCTGGTCTGAGCTGTATAGAGAGTCAGATCCACCGAACTGGGTTGATCCGTTAGCGAACTCGGTCTTACCGGTTCCGGAACCCTTAGAAGTATATGTGACCTTGTTGGTCGATGCAGCTGAGTAACCTGCGATACAGGTCTGCTGCATTGAGTTCATGTATGAAGATCCAGAGCCAGTGATTGTCTCGTTGGCGTATGCGGCTGGAGCCACAAGAGTAATGCTTGCTACCAGTGCGCTGGCTACAAGAATTCCGCTAATCTTTCGCATTTATTCTCCTTGGTTATTGACTTTTCTCAACTTGAGATATTGATATTCAACGATCTACAGGTGAATTGGCTGTGTTTACCATCTCAACTCGAGAAGAATTGAAGGTTAACAATTGGTTATCCGAAGTGCCCGTTCACGTAGTCGTTGGTACGTGGATCCACCGGCATTCCAAAGACCTGCTCGGTTTCGCCAAACTCCACCACGTGTCCTGGCTGGTTGTCATCAGCCAAGAAGAAGGCAGTCTTGTCAGCCACCCGCTGAGCCTGCTGCATGTTGTGAGTCACGATGACAATAGTCATGGACTCCTTAAGCTCCAAGATGGTTTCTTCGATACGTCTTGTGGAACCTGGGTCCAAAGCCGAGCAAGGCTCATCCATGAGCAAAACTTCAGGGTTCATAGCCAAAGATCTCGCAATACATAGACGCTGCTGCTGTCCACCGGATAGCGATAGTGCTGGCTCATCTAGGCGGTCCTTAGACTCGTTCCACATCGAAGCGCGCTTCAATGACTCTTCAACTAGGTCGTTAGAGATCTCGCTCTTTCTGCCTGAAAGCCGAAGTCCCGAGATGACGTTTTCTTTGATCGACATAGTTGGGAATGGGTTTGGTTTCTGGAAAACCATTCCTACCCTTAGGCGAACGGTGGTTGGGTCAACCGACTCGTCGTAGATGTCATTGCCATCGAGCATTACTGATCCTGCAAGACCGGCTCCTGGGATTAGCTCGTGCATGCGATTCAGGGTTCTAATAAAGGTCGACTTACCGCAACCGGATGGGCCAATCAGGGCGGTGACCTTGTTGCTTGGGAACTGCAAGGAGACGTCCTTGAGGACCTGTCGCTCGCCGAACCAGACGTTAATGTCTTTGGACTCTAGCTGGAACTGAGAGTTGGTCATGATTTTTCCTTTTTCTTGGCCTTTTTGGGTCTTGAGATAAAACGAGCTGTTCCGAAAAGAATTCCAACAACAATTAGCAATACCAGCGCCGCTCCCCAAGCGCGCTGGATGCTGGTGTCAAAACCTAGAGAGATGTAGTTATAGATGTAGGTAGGAAGTGTTGCCAATCCCCCGTCAAAAATGTTCAAGCTTGTGCCGTTGGCAGCAAAGGTTGTAGTTAGCAGTGGAGCTGTTTCACCAATAACGCGAGCAACACCAAGCAAGATTGCTGTGACAACGCCTGACTGAGCAGCAGGCAGTGTCACCATCAAGAAAGCTCTCCAGGCAGGAGCTCCAAGACCAAGGGCGCCATTTCTTAGCTCCTGAGGAACAAGTCTTAGGGATTCTTCTGTAACTCGCGCAACAGTTGGAAGCATTAGCGGAACAAGGGCTAAGGATCCAAGCCATCCGGCGTAAGCCGAGATGCCGGTGACAACAAGCATCGAGTAAACAAACAAACCAGCAACAATCGAAGGCAAACCGGCGATTGCCTGAAGAAGCACTCGGATAAAGGTACGGCTCTTGCCTCTGGTCTCGGTTAGGTAAACACCGGTTGCAACACCGAGTGGAACAGTCACCAGTGTTGATAGACCAACAACCAAAAGTGTTCCAAGGATTGCGTGGCCCACACCACCGATTTCAAGACCGGTGGTTGGGGTCACGTAAACGTTGTTCTGGTAGATAAAGTGCGGGCTGAGAGCTGCAAAACCTGCATCAATTACCGACCACAACACCGAACCCAAAAG
>Ga0209230_10001023_pt1 | contig 11141 bp, 5 predicted proteins | sample LakOntMetagenome_FD_187467 | JGI IMG/M metagenome (GOLD analysis project Ga0209230, IMG submission 187467) | Freshwater and sediment microbial communities from Lake Ontario - Sta 18 epilimnion Metagenome (SPAdes) (version 2) | ecosystem: Environmental > Aquatic > Freshwater > Lentic | place... | reverse complement strand
TAATATTGATAATACGACTAAAAAATATAGTGATAGTCTTTCATTGGAGGACTTGAATGTATATCAAAAGATGGTTGTAATATTAATAGCTATTTTAGTAACCATTAAAAATCATTTCATCAAAGACGAACCATTACAAGCATCAATCTATGGATATAAACCAATTGAATATAATGATACGATTGCTTCAATTACAGAATGGGGAAATACAATTTTAAAATCTATATTTGGTGAAATGTTTAAGAATATTACACGTTTAAATCCAACATTTTATATGAATGTACCCAATCATTTATACAATAAAGAACAAGGACATATATCACGTAGTTCAGTTACTATTATAGAGCCAATGGAAGGAGAACAGGTTACACAGAGACGTCGTAAATTTATGATAATCTAATGAACAAGTTTATCTTCTTTGCGTCCAATAAAGTATTCTTCTAATTCTCTTTGAAGTCTCTTTCCGGAACTGCTTAAACAAATAACGCCTAAATCATTTTTGTAAATATCCACTATTGGGTCATATGCATTTTTAATGAGAATATTCCAACGTTCTACATAACGACGGTCAACTAAACTACCGTGCCAATGATGTAATATTTTGCCATCAATATATCCCAATCGTAAAGAAAGGCATCTTTCTTGATATTCTTTTAATAATTTAGCATAGTTTGAATGTATTGTTCCAGGGTAACTATATTCGGCTAAACCAATAAGTGATAATGCCATATGTCTATCACCTGAACCTAATATACCGAAATCAACGAGACCTTGCATTTTTTCATAAGCTTGTCTCGTACAAGCCCAAGCATAGCCTGGATGCCAAAATCCATAATGACTGGTTTTATGATAAGGACGACCACTTTTACGATACATATATCCAAAACTTCTGTCTACTTTCATTACACCACCTTTCGCATCTAAATTATCACAATGACTAAACATTTGAACGACATCGTATTCTTTTAAAGTTTTAATCGTATCATCTACCCAAAGAGGATTTAGAAATGTTAAATCTGCATCAATCCAAGCCATAAATTTCCAATCAAGTGGTAATGATTTTACGGCTAAATTTATTAAATTTTCCTTAACCCAAAATTGATTAGATATAGTATGTTTTATATGCATAAATACAGGTAATCCGGAAGGAAGTTGATAGTTTTGTCCTGTTAATGTTGCTTCACTAATGATGACACGAATGCCTTCTACATTCTTAATACTTTTTACAAATTGGATAAATAATTCAATACGACGTTTATATTTACAAAAATTAAAGTAAGGGAGAATTATATATAGTATATTACTTTGTTGTTTGCATATTATTTTAGAAATCCAATCAAGCATCTTCTTTTATTAAATAACATATCTTAAAAATCTTAAATTAAGGATTGTGATATTTATTAGTAAAATGGATAGAGCAATCATTGACTTTTGTAAATATTCCATAGAACAAAATGATTTAATGGGAATTCAGAATTACTTTGCTAATTTACAACAGATGGAATTTGATTATAGACTACCGTGGGAATATATGTTTAAAACAATTTATATTCACGCGTGTGTAAAAAAGAATGAATCTATTGCAAATTGGTTACAAGATAGTGTATATCCAATGATGAATGAAGTATCTCAAATTGGATTACGTCAAGTATTTTGCTATGGTAGGTATCTATTACGAAAGTAATGAGAACGAAAGGTAATATTAAAGGTATATCAATCATTAACTATTAATAATGAAATATGATATGCTTCCAACAGATGCAATGGCTTATTTGCATTCATTGAAGGTCGCTGGTATAGAACCAAAGGTTATTTATGACATTGGTTCGTATTCACTATGTTGGACGAATGCAGCTAAAACATTATGGACGAACGCACTTTATATTCTCTTTGATGCTTATGAACCTTGTGAACAAATATATAATAAAACATCACATCAATATCATATTGGTGTCCTAAGTGATAGCCAAAAAACTGTGAAATGGTATCAAAGTGATGATTATCCAACTGGCAATTCTTATTATAGAGAAAATAGTGATATTTTTCCAGAAAATAGATATATAATTAGAACCACCGAATCATTGGATACTATTGTAAAGAATAGAAACTTTCCACTTCCTGATTTTATTAAAATAGACGTACAAGGTTGTGAATTGGATATTCTGAGAGGAGCGACCAATACTTTAAAAAATGTAAAACATCTCATTATTGAAATGCAGGATAAAGTATATAATTTAGGTGCTCCTTTAGTCAAGGAAACATCGCTGTATTTAGAAGAACTTGGTTATAAATGTAACGCACCGTTATTTTCAAAAAATACAGATGGTCCAGATGGTGACTATGGATGGCATCGTATAAATACAATCATCCCACAACCAATTCAATTACTTCAATTGGTAATGATTGTAAAAAACAGTGGTATTGGATTGAGGGAAACTCTTTTAAGTTATAAACCCTATATTCAAAGTTGGTGTATATTGGATACAGGAAGTACAGATGGAACACAAGAACTTATTAAAGATACATTAAATACTATTTCTGGGAAACTATTTGAAGAACCATTTGTAGATTTTTCTACATCAAGAAATCGTGCAATTGAATTAGCAAATACATTATCACCTGCGTGTTATTTTCAAATTATGCCAGATGATAGTTATATATTACACGGAGGTGATACGTTAAGTTATATATTAAAAGATAAAGCTCGTCCGCTTATTCAAAAAGCAATACAAATACGTATTATACAAAAGGAGACAGGAGTTGTATATAGTAGACCAATGATATGGAAAACAATGTGTGGATATAGATTCATTTATAAAGTACACGAGATATTGCAAGCTTCCATTGATACAATGATGAATATTGAGGACAAATGTGTTTATTTTGAAGACAAAACATATGCATCACAAGTTCAAAGAAGTTTTACAAGATATTATCAAGATGTCAAGTGTTTTTTAGAGGAATATAAAAGAGAGCCAACAAATGAAAGGTACTGGTTTTATTTAGGACGTAGTTATGAAGGAATTAATCAACCGATTGAATCACGTAAATGGTTTGTTAAGAGAGCAACACCTATTTCAATAAATGATGAAGAAGCATTTTTATCTTGTTTAGCCATTGCTGGCATTGATTTAAATAATGGAGATTTTCAATCTGCACTATCTTGGGCGCTTGAAGGTACAGTACATTGTAAAATGCGAACAGGAGAAAGTTTTCATCAAGCTTATATTATTTTACGTAAAAGAGCGACACTTGAAGAAAATTCATTTGATGGATGTATGACATTAGGATACTATTTCTTAGAACAAGCATATAATTTACCTTGTCCGGAAGGTAATCTATTAATGTTTCCCTATAATGTTTATAATCAGGATATTCCTATTTTATATGCGTCTGAGTCAATTAAATTAAAGAAATACGAAATTGCAACATCCGTTTTACAAAAACTACGTAAGACATGCACTGACCCTAATATTGAAATAAGGATTCGTCCTTTGATGGAATCAATAAATTATAGTAATAAAATCGCTGTTAAAAAATCGTATATGCCAATCATTGATTCACAAAAACACATAGTATTTGTTACAGATGGAAATTGGTATGCTTGGAATGGGGATAGTCCAAAATTAAGGGGTTCTGAACGTTCATTGGTTAATTTTGCAGAAGCATTTGCGAAACAAGGTTATAAAGTAGATGCATTTGTTTATTGTAGTAAAGAGGGAATCATTCGTGGTGTAAATTATCATTCAAATCAATCATTCTCTAAATTTATAGAAACGACAACTCATATTACACATTTGATTGTATCAAGACACGTAGAATATTTAAAATATACAATGGGGAATAATGTGGAAAATGTATATGTATGGTTACACGATTGTGAGCCAGTAGGGGATTCATTTATGGCTGGTTCAAACCTACGAAGCATTTGGTGTTTATCTTCTTGGCATTTGAATTACATACAAGAGCAATATGGTATTCCTACGAAATTGCTTAGAATAATGCCAAATGCGATTAAAGCAGAACGATTTACTAAAAACCACATTACAAAGAAACCAATGAGTTTTATTTATAGTTCAGGAAGAGAGCGAAATTTAAATCATTTACTCAGTATTTTTAAAGAAGTAATTAAGCTATATTCTCACGCAACATTAACAATTTATTGTCGGTTGGATAGTGTTGAAAATAAGGAAGATATGGAAAACATAGTAATGTTAAGTAAAATCTATCCAAATTGTATTAAATGTACTTCAATGGTTACACAGGATGAATTAGCAGATACGATGTTAGAGACAGATTATTGGTTATATCCTACTGATTTTATGGAGACATTTTGTATTACAGCATTGGAAGCACAGGCAGCAGGATGCATTTGTATTTGTAGTAATTTAGCTGGATTAAAGGATAGTGTTGGCAATAGAGGTATTTTTGTGAAACAACCTACATTAAATGATAATTTTGTATCTGAGTATGTAAATCACATTAAACGTTTAGAAGTGAATCCTTGTGAGAAAGAGAAAATGCGAATAATCTCTCGCAAATGGGCTATGGTTCAAACATTTGATAACATTTCAAAAACGTGGTTTAATTAAAAACATAAATATACTATTAGATAATGCAACCCGATGATAAAGTGGCATCGTGTATTAAGGAAAAAGGAAATTGGGGAAAATTACAAAGTAATATAAGGTTCGACCATAAAGATTTTGATGCAAAAGCTGTTAAAACCGTAATGCATTCCGGTTCACCTAAATTAGAACAATTGATTGCGAATATTCGTGAATTGGATGAAAAAGATATGTCCGAACATAGAAAATTGTTTAAACATTTTATTTATTCGGATATTAAGTCTGCTTATGGTGCAAAATTGATAGCTTCTGGATTAGCAGCAGCTGGATTTGAACATGCTTATGCGCTTAAGAAAACTGCTCGTGGAATGTCATTTACTTTAAATAAAACACTATTAAATTCAAATAAATCCAATACATTTGCGACATTAACATCTGTGATATTCTTTGAGAAACCAATTGGTATTAACTTTCGCAAGGAATTACTGAGAGATTTCAATAGTCGTCCTGAGAATAGTCATGGAGAGCGTATTCGTATTATTATTTTAGATTCTGGTTTCCGTGAGGGTGTTGATTTATTTGATGTAAAGTATGTTCATTTATTTGAGCCAATTGCTACAGCATCCGACCAAAAACAAGCAATAGGTCGTGCCACACGTTATTGTGGTCAAAAAGGATTGAGATTTGATTCTAAGAAAGGTTGGCCTTTACAAGTATATAGATATGAGACTATTTTAACACCAATTATGCAAAAATACTTATTATCCAAGAATATCAATTTTGCACCAGCAGATACATTCTTCAATTTATTTATGAAATATAGTAACATTGACCCAAAGAAAATCAATTTTGCGAATGAATTAGAGAAAGTCGCTATAGGTACAGCAGTAGACCAAACATTAACAAAGGCAATTCACGAGTTCAAGATACCAACTTCTCAGAATGGTGGTTCATTTAAATCCTTTCAAACAGAGATTGACCGTAAATATGGTAAATATACATGGCCTCCTCTAAAGGTTGAGAACGGTTGTGTTGAAAAGAAAAACAGTGAAGAATATTACAGTGCAAAATCATCCTTAGATAAGAGTACAACTGGAGGTGCAGTCATTCTTCCATTTACACCAACCCAAGATTTTGTTTTCATTACTTTACTCCAGAATATACGAATCCAGGGATGCTACTATGGCATAGTGTAGGTACAGGAAAGTGTCACGCAAAAGATACAAATATATTGATGCACGATGGAACAATCAAAAAAGTCCAAGACATTGTTGTTGGTGATTTATTAATGGGTGATGATTCAAAACCACGAACTGTACTATCATTAGCCCAAGGAGAAGATGAAATGTATGATATCGTGCCAACCAAAGGTGATAAATATACAGTCAATTCAGAGCATGTACTTGTTTTGAAATATAATTCGTCAAGTATTACTTATTTACCTAAAAGACAACCTAACTTACCATATAAAGCATCTTTTATTGATAAATATACCTTAAAAGTAAAATCAAAGGCTTTTAAAACAAAGGAAGAAGCAGATGATTTTATAAATACAATACCAGAACAAGACAAAATCGTTGAAATTGAAGTCAAGGATTTATTAAACCTTTCACCATCTTTACAAAAAGAACTCAAGGGTATTCGCTCCGGAGTGGAATTCCCAGATAAGTCTGTTCCATTAGACCCGTATTTCCTTGGAATTTGGTTAGGTGATGGCTCTTCCAGAACATCAAAAATTATTACAGCTGATAAAGAAATATTGGATTATGTTACCAAAGAAGTAGCAAAATATAATCTGGTTAATAACAAACATATACCTCATGATTATTTGGTAAATAGTCGTGAAAATAGATTAAAGCTCTTAGCTGGATTGCTTGATACAGATGGTTACTATTGTAAGAAAGGTTTTGAAATAACTCAGAAATCAGATGCACTTGCAGATAGCATTTTGTTCTTGGCACGTTCCTTAGGATTTGCAGCTTACAAAGGTGAAAAGAAGGAAGGAGTATATAATAGGATATTTATATCAGGCAACTTTGAAGATTTACCAACACTGTTACCAAGAAAACAAGCAACTGAAAGGTCACAAGACAAAGATGTATTGGTTACTGGTATAAATGTTCAACACATTGGAAAAGGTCAATATTATGGATTTACACTGGATGGCAATAATAGATATCTTCTCGGAGATTTTACTATAACACATAATACTTGCACTGCAATTGCGACTGCATCTTCTACATTTGAGCCAATGGGTTATTCAATTATATATGTGACTCGTTATACATTAAAGGGAGATGTCTGGAAGAATATGTTTGAACAAGCGTGTAGTGTAATCATTCAAGAGCGTTTGAAATCAGGAATGCCATTACCTGAAGCACACGCAGCAAGATTACGTCTGTTATCAAGAGGATGGTTTGAGCCCATAAGTTATCGTCAATTTAGTAATTTATTGGCTGGTAAAAATCAATTGCACGAAAAACTCATAGGTTTGAATGGAAAGAAAGACCCGTTACATAAGACACTTGTAATCATAGATGAAGCCCATAAGTTATTTGCATTAGATGTGGAAGGTCAAGAGAAAGCAGATATAGAAGTCATTCGTAAAGCATTGGTTCATTCAAATACAGTTTCAGGTAAAGATGGTGTTAAGTTATTATTAATGACAGCAACACCGTATACAAGTGACCCAATGGATTTGATTCGTCTATTAAATTTATGTCGTCCAGCCAATAAATTAATACCCGATACATTTAATGATTTTGCAAGTGAATATTTGAATGAAGAAGGTATATTTACAGATGATGGTAAAGCGAAGTTCTATAATGAATTAACAGGTTACATTAGTTATTTAAATCGTGAGAAAGATATTCGTTCATTTGCCTATCCAGTGATTCATAATGTTAAAGTTCAAATGTCTGAGTATGAGTATAAAGATATAATTGACCCATATATAGATATTAAACACGATTATGAAAGAAATAAAAGAGATTTACATAGTAATTTAAAATTCATTGACGAGGATGTAGCGAATATGAAAGCTACTGAAAATAAGGTATTAGAAATATTAATGAAACCAAAATTAAGAGAATATAAAAATTGTATCAAATCAATTGGTATAACAAAACAAGACCAAAAGAAACAAATCAAGGACACTCATAAAAAAGATTTAAAAGAGTGTACCAATATTTTAAAGGAAATAAAGAAAAAGATAAAAGATGATTACAAGGAGAAGGTTGCAAAATTAAAAGCCGATGCAAAGGAAGCAAAGAAAGGCAAAACCAAGGAAGAGAAAGCTGAAATAAAGAAAAAGTTGAAAGAGGCTATAAAGAAATTAGATATGGATGAGGAATATGATATAGATGATGCAGGTAAAAATCCGGATTATAAAGGTAAAACGACTTCTTCTGGAAAGAAACAATCTTATATGGGATGTGTAAATGATGCAAATAAAAAATATAAAGACAATATGAAAAATCCACCTGTATTACCCAATGTACAAGATTGTGATAAAATAAAGGAAGCAAATGAGAAATATGCGGAAGATTATAAGATAAAGAGTCAAGAAAGAATCAATAAGTTTAAAGAGAATAAATTGAAACATTATGAAATCGATAAAGTCAATCTTGAGAAACAGAGATTAGAATTTGAAAGAATGAATGAAGAATTAAATAAAAAACAAGCAGCTGATATAAGTCAACAAACAGGATTAGATGGATGTTTAAAGAAGGATATTAATCCTCTTCATAGTGTATTACTTACAGGAGATTCCATATTGAGTGCATCAAAGGAGGAAGAGATTATGGATGACCTTGAGAATCAAGGTGTTCTTGATAATATTTATTTAATAAATGGACATGGATTTGAGAATGTAATCGATTTTGAACATCGCAATGTAATGCCAGATGATAAAGTATTAATTGTATTTCCAGTATGTGCTCGTCCCAATTATATGGATACAGGTTGTCAGTTTATGGAATTATTTGATAATCCAGATAACAAGAAAATACTTCGCAATCCTATTAAGTATCGTAAGGAAATATCAAGAATATTAAAACGTCCTATAAGAATTTACTTGCCAGGTGAATATGTTCCAGAGATGACTACAACATTATTCTTACAATTCACCAAGCAGACAACTGTGATTGCGAAATCAGGAGTATATCGTATGGGTAACATTCCAAAGATGGACCGCAATGTTCTTCGTGAAGCACAAAATGGGATAGAATTACTCGGAAGTCAAAGTTGTAAAGAATTTAGTGGAGTAATCAATCGTCCAATTGATTATACTTCAGAAGTACATAAGAATGTGTATAAGGGAAATATATATAAACCTGCAAATAAGAGGGATACATTTAATAAATTAAGCGAACGTTATTTTAAAATAAAGGATATTTTACACGATACTGGTACAGGAATATATTATTATATGGGATGTCGTAGTTCAAGTACTCAAATTGCACCAGAACGCTATATTAAAATTTTAGAAAAGAGTGACTCTCAACAAAAGACAGGTAAACGTTCTGGAAAGATAAGTCCAGTCTTAAAGAAACTCAAGGGTAAGCATGCCGTAAGTTCATCAAGTGCTTCAAGTTCAACAAGTCCAGTAAAGACACCTATTCCATCTTCCTCATCCTCTTCTTCATCTGAATCACCAAAGCCCAAGAAAAAAGAGAAGGTTTTAGCGAATACTCGTGCAGAGAAAGAAAGATTGAAAGAAATTGAGGAATTAATTGATGAAGTTCAACAAAATTTACATACTGAAACGATAGATAAATTAGTAACTAAATGGAGAGAAGAATTATCTAAAATGATACAAACAAAGGTAGTTGAGAATGTGGTTAAATCATTGGATGTTCTTGAGAAATTATATGAAATGCGAGAGGATGCAGAAGATGAATTAACAACAAAGAATATAACAGTTGAAGATAAAACATTCCTACAATTTACATTTGTATCAACATTGGTAGTGAACGGTGTTAAATATCGTTTTCATCCAAGAATCTATGGATACGTCCAACAAGAGTTGAGAGATAAGGAGAATAAGTGTTCTTCTGCAATTTTAATAAAGCGTATACAAAAGCTTTATAAGCGTGGTGAATTAATTACTTTACCAAAGAAAATAAATGCTTGGTTAAGTAAGAGTAAGAATCCTTTAGGAGAATTATGCAAATATACTGCTAAAAAATTACAAAAGTCTGATTAAAATATTCTTTTTAATGTTTCTATGATATAAATAGAATGCGTATATTTATAGCTCGTGATCCGTTATATGAACGGATTAAGAGTAATGTAGCAAATCTTGATTTAAAAATTGGGGATGGTGGATTAAATAAAAAAGAAATAACAGATTTATTAACATATAGTGATGTTCATATAACTGGTAAAGAGAAACGTGTAGATATATTGCGTATTATTGGAAAAATGATAACGGATGGTAATATTATTTTAAAATATACAGGGTATCGTAAAGTGATTCCATATTTAAAACCAAAGTCACCGGAAGTTAAGCAACCGGAAGTTAAAAAGACAATCGTTCAACCGGATGTTAAGAAACCCAAGGCAATAAATCTGTCACCTATTAAATTTGAAAAGAATCAATTCAAGCCCAAAGAGATAGAATTAACGAAAGTGAAACGTGTGATTAATATAAAACAACTTGACCCTAAAGAAATAGTAAAGGAGGAACGTAAACAAAGGGAGATATATTCTATACCTATATATCTTGAAAATGTTAAGAAGACTGAGTTTGTACGTAAGGCATTAGAGGCAGAATCTCAATATTTATACTTTAAATATAAACAATACTATGAATTATCCAAATTAAAATGGGGTCCAACTGAGGTAAAATTCAAAAATAAAATAGATGAACTTCGTGATGTAGTAAAGGAAAAGTTCTTAAAATTAAAGAAGGCATTTGTTGAAGAAGACCATACATTAGTGGAATTAATTAAAATGAAGAAGAAACAGTTACTTGATATAGTAGAAGACCCATTATATGGTTTAGATAGCATTAAAGGAAAGAGTAGAGATAGTTTAAAATTAGAGATATTAAAGTTGATATTTACATTTATTAATTTACCGAAATTCTTTATGAATAACTTTTTGAATATAGTATTGATTGGTCCAGCTGGAAGTGGCAAGAGTAAGATAGGTTCAGTTTTAGCTCATATATTTTATAGAATTGGTATAAATGTAACAGATAATGTAACGATGGCGACTCCTCAGAATTTAATGGGACAATTTGTGGGTCAGACAGCAATAAAGACAAAAGAGTTATTGAGTGAGAATTTAGACAGTGTATTATTTATAGATGAGGCATATACATTAACACCTTGTCCGGGTGAAGAAGGTGCAAAGGGAACACAATTCAATCAAGAAGCGATTGGAGAGTTAATTAACTTTATGGATAAATTCATTGGATGCATTGTGATTATAGTTGCGGGGTATGAAGGTAAAATGAGGGATTGTTTCTTACCATTCAACGAAGGATTATCAAGACGTTTCCCTCGGATAATGAAACTGGATACTTATTCAGCCGAAGATTTGTTTCTTATTTTAGAGAAGTTTCTT
>Ga0209230_10001021_pt1 | contig 11152 bp, 3 predicted proteins | sample LakOntMetagenome_FD_187467 | JGI IMG/M metagenome (GOLD analysis project Ga0209230, IMG submission 187467) | Freshwater and sediment microbial communities from Lake Ontario - Sta 18 epilimnion Metagenome (SPAdes) (version 2) | ecosystem: Environmental > Aquatic > Freshwater > Lentic | place... | reverse complement strand
TCCGCCTTCCGCAGAGCTTCCTGGGTTTGTTCTCTCAATCCTGCCAGCCAGTTTGCAGAGACGCCTGCGCGCAGTGCTCAGACCTGACAAAGGTGTGGCCAAAAACAGGTCCTCAGCACGAGGACACTAAGCATGACCGCCACAAGGAATGCGATTGCAGGGGAGATTGAAATCATTGTCCCTGACGACCAAGGGCTTTTTCTCCCCACAGTTGGCATCAGGCAAGCATAGCAATCTCGCTGGGCACGGCTGCGGGATGCGCAACCTTACATGCCCAAAGAAAACGTACAAGGGATGTGCAGATCGAATCTTTTTGGTGCTCCTAGCATGATTTAACGTGGCTGCTGGTGCTCTGCTTGTTTGGCAGGCAAGGCGACACGTCTTTCACAATTTCGGCGAATATGGCAGCGGGGATGGTCAGCGCAACCTCTATCTCTGCGGTGCCGCCCGTCGGGGCGTTCTCGCATGGCCCTGCTATTTCCTACTCCCCGCGGCGCACTCGGACTGCCGTCGAAATGACGATTGTGTTCAGCACCCATATGGAACTTGCGCAAGCAGCATCTGTCTTCTTCACTCTGCCTGGGTTCCACACTAGTCCTCCTGCAGATTTCAACTATTGCGTGGCCCAATATTGCGTCAAATGGATTCAGAATATGTCAATGTTAGAGACGTGGCACACATCACTGTTCCCTGTTGCTTCCATGCCGGCAATTGTCGTCGTACCCAGTACGTATGGTCTCCGGCTTCCTGTGAATGGGCTGAAACTTAACCAGAATGCATTGCAGGCCTCATGCAATACAGCTGCAGGACCCATTCTGTCTACTGCGATTCCGTCTTCAAATTCTGTCGGCGTGATAACAAGCGTCAGCTTGACCTTCTCGCCCCGCCTTGTGAGCGCACCGACCTCCATTACCATGTCAATGGTCCTCAACTCAGATCTTGACGCGCAAAGTATAGTGCAACTCATATTACCAGGCTTTCGGGGGCCCTCAGCAACGAGCATCAATTTCAGTTCTTCAACTACCGACGGCAACTACGTGCCAATCACAGGGCAGTGGGACTTAGATTCCACAACTTTGACTGTTCAAATACACCGGCTCGCAATTCGAAATAAGCCTTTCGCTTTCACTGTGGACACCAGTTCCCAGCTTCAGTTGCCTGCTGCCGGAATTCAGGTAAATCAGACCGGCTTCTCAGTCTCGACCAACGCCACCTCTGGATATGTTTCGCCTGGTGATTTCTATGCCCAACCCGTGCCTGTTTTCACTAGCCAGAAAATTGATTTAAGTGGCGGCGCCGCTTTAACGCCGTGTGATCTTCATCTTTCATTCAGTCTCAACTGCGCGCTGAGTGGTGGTGACGAAATTTTCCTTACATTACCCGACTTCAGAGGGGGAATTAGGCCGGTGCTCAATTTTACGCAAGCAGAGGAAGGTGCCAATTTCTCGGGATCATGGCAAGCACCTATCCTTTCCCTGCGGGTCAGGAGGAATGTTGCCAGCAACAGCATCCAATGGGCGAACGTTTCTTCCACACAGGGTCTCACGGTTCCAGAATCTGGGGTGTCATTGAATCAGGGCACAATCACGTTATCTGTAAGGGCAACGTGTGGTAGCGTGGACCAGAGCCCATTTTCTGTCGTTGCACCCGTCGGAGCATTTCGCTTGACAACCCTAGAATTTCTGCCGCATCAAGCCACCCGTGAAGGTGCTCCAGTGGGCATCAGGTTCAGCTTTGCTCCGGTGTATCCAATTGCGAATGGCGAAGTCGTAAGTTTGGTCCTGCCAGGGTTTCGGGGTGCCGATGTTGCTAGCTTGAATATTTCAACTGAAAGCGGACCACCTTGGCAGTTCACCGGATCGTTTGCACTTGGTTCAGAGCCAACCCTACGCTTGACAGCAGCAGGTCCCTTGCCAAGCATGCAAGTTTCTATTGTGCATATACGGGTCAATAATGGCATCATGTTACCATTGAACGGATTGACCCACAATCAGACGTCGCTGCTCATCAGGTCAAACGCCGCGTTGGGGCCAAGTGTGGGACAGCCCATCTTGAATACCCCCGCGGTTGGCGTTTTCACTAGTTCGACGCTGCACTTTGGCTCAGACTCTGCAGACAGCCGAGCCCATGATGTTACCTCCATGCGGTTGCGCTTTGTATACAACAAGGACATTCGTCCAGCAGAGACTGTAACCCTGCAGCTTCCGTTGTTTCTGGGGCCCCCATCTTCCTTGCTGGTCGTATCTGCAAGCACATCGCTCACAGCGTCGTGGAATCCTGTCACGTCTTTCCTTGATATGACCTTCAATGCCACTCTGAGCGCGGGAACAGTGGCAGACATTTCAATACATGAGTCCAATGGGATCGTTCTACCAATCACGGGCGTGGCTAGCAACCAATCGCAGATAACACTAGCTGTGAGCGCACAACAAGGCAGCTGCAGCGCCGTTCCAGTGTTGTTCACAGAGCCGGTTGGAGCTGTTCTTGTGTCATCCCTTGATTTCGTGGGTGCAGCTGCGACCATGTCCTCGCAGATTGTCCTTTCCTACACCATGAGCTGCGGGATTCAAGTGGGAGACAGCATGACGCTGAGTCTTCCTGACTTTTATGGTACGGATGAGAGCAATCTGAACATATCGACGCTGAATTTCAACGGTTCCTGGAGTGCTGCGAGCCGCACAATAGCATTGATAGCTACTCAAGCAATATCGGCGCAGACGCCAACGCTGGTGAGGATCGAGGCAACATCGGGTATCAAAATGCCAGTGCATGGCGTGGCCGCGAATGAAACAGCAATCCTTTTTGCTGTTCTTGCGAGGCTAGGTCCAACTCTGGGGGTGGCATTTCAGAGGGTTGGGCCCGTCGGAGCATTCCTGTCGACGGAGCTACATATTTTTCCAAGGGTCGCCAGTGTCAACGGTATCCCAGTGGGTCTCAGATTGCAATTTACCCTAAACAGAAACTTGACTGTTGCACCAAGAGAAATTATTTCGCTTGCTTTACCTGGTTTTCGAGGCCTTCCAAATGGCACCTACTCAGTGTTGGTCGAGACAGCTAGCGGAGCTGCAGGCCGGCACAGCGATGATGCCCGCGGAGTCGGCGATTACATAATCAGCGTAGGTTCACGTTCAGGCCAAATATTCCGCTTGTTCTCAGGCGTGTGGTCTAACATTGCTGAGAAGCTGAGTCTTGTTGCGAACGATTTTATCAGTGGTCAGGTTGACGTCACGATTTCGAAAAATTCCTTTTTGGCCCTTCCGCAATCAGGATCACTGGCAAATTCTACATTGTACCTGCTAGGTACAAATGCAGCTCTTGGCCCAAGCGTCGGGCAGCCTATTCTCAAGTCGCCATCAGTTGGGTCATTCAGGTCGTCAAGCGTGAGCTTTTCATATGCTCGAGCAAGTGGTCTCGCGGAGATGCATCTGAATTTTACTCTCGTTAACAGCATTGCACAAGGCGAGTCGGTCACTTTTACTCTTCCTGACTTTTCGGGTCCCGATATTAGTACACAGACCTTGCTTCAAGCGTTTCAATTCAACTTCACGTGGACAAATGGTGCTAAAAAATTGAAGTTGACATTTTTACATTCTATCAACCCCAACACGTTGGTACATGTGACTATTCCTGCGTCTTTTAACATCAAGATTCCGGACGATGGGCTACGTGCTGATCATCCTATACTAATTGAGACGGATGCTCAAAGTGGCCCTATCGAAGGAATTCCCGTCCTTTCGATTCCTCCAGTCGGTACTTCCTTTTGCTGCCCTGTTTTCCCTTCGTGCACATTGCTGCTATGCATCTTCAGTAGTCATGTCTTTCTGCCACTCACGTGTTCATGGACGTGGTAGGTGGATTTCTGGAGGCATCTCTTCATTTTGGAGATGCCTCGACCCCAGATACTCTTGCTGGTGCCGTTGCGCCATTGACGTTGATCTTTAGATACGCCGGGAAGATTCAAGCAGGAGCCTCTGTGGTCTTAATTCTACCTTCCTTCGGTATTCTTTTTGCTTGGGAGAGCCTTGTCGTACTTAACACTTGAATATTCAGTGGACACGTCATCTCTGACTTGTCTGCCTTTTGCAGGAGGCGCGAACGTGGCAGCTTTGCAATTCGTCTCGCAAACTGGCAATGGGTATTTTAGTGGAACTTGGAATCGAGACTTAGCAATCCTTACGTTGATCTGCGGCTCCATGGTTGAAGCAGCTGCTAGAGTCGAACTCGTCATCGCGTCATCGAATCAGATTACACTGCCATCAGCGGGTGTCAAAAGAAATCAGACAACTGTGACAATCTCAACTGACACACCAAATCTCCCTGCTGCCCCTGGTCCTCTGGGAAGTGTAGAGCCCGTTGGCATCTTCTCAAATTCCTCCATACTTTTTGATCCAACCATATCAGGTATGCCAACGAAGATTAGCCTGGTATTCAAAAGTAGTGACCAACTTCTGCCCGGGGACTCCATTACTATTTTTCTTCCGGCATTTACTGGCGCTAGTTCAGATCTCCTGTACATTCACAACATCACTGGAGTCGACGGAAGAAAACATCCTGTTTTTACCAACGCCACTTGGCACAGACGGGCAGGGCAATTGACGATATATGCAAACGGAAGCGGGATTGCCGAGGCCGATATTTTGCAGACTGTCGTTGTGCATGCGGCAAATGGACTTCGGTTGCCCGCCCGAGGAGTTGCAGGAAATGAGTCTGGCATTTTGATCACGTGTAATTGCGCTGCAGTGCCCCTAGTGAACTTTGTTCCGGAAATGGTTCCTTTTGTGTCAGCGCTTTTCTCTGGAATAAGTGTGAACAAATTGGGGTCCCAGCAAACAGGACATGCTCCGCAGGCTGACGGCATTGTCCTGCAATTATCCGGTGGCCAAGGCTCAGCGGGACCAGGAGATCTTGTGGCGTTGCGGAGTTTTGCATCCAGATGCTATGAATCAAGATTGAATCAGGCTTCATCCACAAGAAGTGCAGATATGGTCTTGGATAGCAACATGCAGATCACTTTGAATGCAAGCAATCTATTCGTTGGCACGTACGCTCTGTGTTATGTTCGGAAGAATAGCGAGTGGGTGACAAATGTTGGTGTAGACTCAGAGACGGGAATCCAGATTGTCATTCAAAACGCGATTATATCAGCAAAGGTTGGACTTCAGGCATGGGGCTCCAAGTTGGAAGGTCCTAGGAACGACTTCAAATTGACGCTGCAGAGCGCTCTCTTCTCGGCCCAGCTCAACTCAGGCGACACTGTATCGATCGTTCTAGCCAATTTCACATGCAGTGATCTGGCATATTCAACTGCATCTATTTCCAGCACGTTGTTCTCGGCCCTTTCCGTCGTCAACTTGCTTCCAGAAGGATTGGTCTCTGTCATATCGTGGCCAGATTGTGGCCCAGTAGGACAGCCGTCAACAATAGGAGGCGTCTGTCCCAGCGTGGGCATTTATCGTCTCTGCTTCCGTGATAACAATCTGAACCCACCTGAGGAAACAGGTATTTCCATCACAATGCGACCTGCGCAGCTATCCGTTACTGTCAACAATGGTCCAATGCAAAAGGTTGACGCATATTTCCCATCTATCACGGTCGCTCTTACTTCTGGTGGTGTCCAATGTTGTGAAGGCTCGAAAGTCCTGATTTCTCTGATACAAGGAGGAGTTGACAGGAGCCAGTTTCTTTACTCAGGTGATAGCAATAGCATCAATACCAAGATTATCATTTCGCAGAATGGAGCTGTAACATTCACGGATCTGAACATCCGCTCAACCGGCGGGAGGGGCTTTTCTTTCATGATGAGTGTATCAAACGCAACTGCATATGCAACGAGCTTTTTGTTGCTTCCACATCATCTCAGTGTCACCACCGATTTGACAAGAGAAGTCACTTATGCCCCGGGATCACCGACAGCGAGTCTTCCGACTGTTGACATCGCTATGATGGACTCTGCAAATCAGTTGATCACCAACATTGTAGATGCAGACAATTTTTCTGTTGCTGCACTTCTGCAGACGGGCGGAAATGGATTGAATTCTGCTTCAGATACCAACTTTGCATCGGTGTCCAATGCTGACGACCTGCTCCCTGATTCCGCACGCGTCCTTGGTCGAAATGCCAATTCTGGCATTGCTCGATTCTCCGACGCCACGGGCCTCAAAGTTCGTCGCCAGGCCGGTACCTACTTTCGTATCAAATTTTCTTTGACGGTGGATCCTTCAATAATAGTTTATGGGGGCCCCTTTCCAATTGCTCCTGCGAGTTTGAAATTGGATACGCTTGGCAATGAATCGATACAGGCAAGTACGGTGGTGCAGCTCGGAGCCTATCCATACGGAGCATGTTCGTCCTCGCTTGCCGACTCACAATCCTCATGTGCGGGTTATTCTGAAACATGGAAAGAAGCTGCTTCGAATATTCCCATCATTGGGGTATTGCTCTTGGCAGGCGATGGCTCAGTGCTCTCCAATGCAAGGGGCAATAACGCAATATACGCATCGCTTCATTCTTCTTCTGGAGCGATTGCACCCTGCGGCTGCTTGACGTCAGCCACGACACCTCGCAGCCCGCCTAACACAGGCTGCACATGCACATCGACGTCTTTCGATGGGGAGGATCATACGTCGACGCTTGTTGATGCCGGGTCCAACGCTGCGGTGCCTGCCAGACTCGTTGTAGCTGGGCGAGCAACGTTTGGAGGGCTCAAAGTTCAATTTCAGGCCGGCAACTGGTTCAGGATACGGTTCAAATTACGAGGAGCATCATCGAACGTCAGTACTATTCCAATCATCATTGCACCGTACAACTTGGCTCTAGCAGTGCATCCGGGTGGGGCCGGAGTGGACTGGCATGGACTGCCCTCACTGAACAGTAACGGATCTAATTTAACTTTGAATTCTGCCAACACCGCAAATCCAGACGGAATTGCTGATGGAATTGGAGATGGTTGCACCTTCATCAACCAGCCTGTTGTATTTCTGCAGGGGAATGGTTATGATCTCAACGGCCCTATTGCAGAGTCTGGTGTCAGTGTAACTTTGGGACAGCCTCTCAGTGTTTTTTGTCAATTAAATGGAACTACTACCACGACTTCTGACCAGACAGGTCGTCTCAAGTTCACTGATCTTGGGATTGATTGTCATGGACTCAGTTCGCTAGGGATGCACCTGACTATCAGGCTACAATTTGGATCTAGCATCAGCGTCAATACAGCAAGTTTCGATGTCTTCTTGTCACCTTATGAGGTGCCATATGCAATGGGTTTACCAATGGGGGTCCAGGGATTTCGACTCGAGTGGTTCGCCCCAGCCGTTTCTCGAGCTCGCCCGCTGTCCGGGTTTCTTCTTCAGATTCTTCCGTGCTCATTGTCCTGCTCATTGGATACCGATTTATGGCAAGGCGGAGGCGGTGAGGTTGGCATGGCTCAGGCTGGCAACGGATGGACGATATGGCTATCGCCTGTCGCTCGCGCGGTTGATGAATTTTACACCGGCAAGCAGATTACTATCATCTCCGGAGCTGGAGTTGGCCAGACTGCTTACATCGTGAGCTATACAGGCGGCAATCGCAAAGCAGTCATAGACCGTCCTATGTGGCCTGCTGTCAACGCGTCTTCGAAATATCATATTTCTACTGACCAGTGCACAGACTGTCTCAGTAATGTATCACAGCATCTGCCTTTTCTGCTTGATTCTTCAAGGATGGATTTGGAGTGGACAGGTGATTTGCAGTACGCCAAATCATTTTCTAACAATGTGTACAATACAAAGTCACTTGCAGTACCAATTGAATCGTCGCATGTTACCGGAATGACAACATTGAGGGACAATTTTGTGTCGGAAACTGCCACCGTTCTCAGAGTCACCAACGTGCACCATGCCGGCATTCGTACTGGCTCGTTCATTGGCATCAACGCTGAAATATTCTTGGTGACGTCAATTTTCATGAATGAAGCCGTCAAGGTTGCTCGTGAGCAGCATGGCTCCTCTTTCAGGGCGACGTTATCTGTCGGCATAACTGACTATCAGACCAACATCTTCTTCGTTGGTGGGGAACAAAGCATTCAGGGGGCGGGAATATCAGTCAATGCTCTTCTCAAAATCGGCACTGAAATTGTGCTCGTGAGAACAGTCCAGGGCAGTGTGCTCACGGTATCTAGAGCGCAAGAATCAACAAGTGCTGCATCGCACGCAGCTGGAACGTCTGTGTACAATTTGCACAGGAGCGGTGCAATCGTCAGAGTCTACGAGGACCAGTGTTCTGCTGGGAAAAATACGGCAGTGAAACTGTGTTCAAGCCCGATCAGGTATGATAGTGTTTGGGGTACCACAAACCTCACTGCTATGCTTTCCCCTAGTGGATCGACGACAAGCTTGCAAGTGTGGGACGCAAGAGGTATTGTGGTCGGGACATTCCTTAAAGTCAACTCAGAGGTGATGCGGGTGACAGACGTCACTGGCAATACTATCGGTGTGCTTCGTGAACAAAAGGGCTCAAAGTATTACACCATTCTTCCCGGAGTCACGGGCACTATTCACATGAATGAGGTACAGGTTACGCTCTCTGTGGCGTCTGCTGATGAGGCAGGCCTGAATGTTGGCAACTATATCAAGATTGATGATGAAATCATGAGAATTATTTCGATACAAATGGACGTATTGACAGTTGCTCGCGGGCAGCTGGGCACGGTGGCAGCCGCTCACAGTGTAAACACCATCGTCTACAATATCTACCCAGTTTCAACTCGGGTACAGGTTCTGGCGTCGCATGCGGCTGTTACATTTTCTGATGGAGCGCTCAGCTCCACGTTTCTCCTTGCAAATTGCACTCCAGCTACAAACTATGCGCAAACTGGCGATCTGAGCACTGCTTCTACGCTGTTGGCCTCAAGCATGGGTATAGATGGATATGAATTTTCTGTCATAGACGCTGCAGGTGCGGGAATTGTTGCTGGCACATACATTAAAGTGGACCACGAAATCATCCTTGTTTCGAGCTGCCAAGGCAATGAACTCATTGGAATGAGAGGAGTGAAAGGGACAGTTGCTGCCCAGCACATCTATCGTGCTCAAGTACTTGTCATGTCCGAAACCATAAACATTGCTGAAGCTTCGGTGTATTCATTTCGACTCATTCCTTTCAACGACAATTTCCGCGGGCAGGCGTTTAATGTTAGGTCTCAATCCAGAGCGCTGTCTGCTCCGAGACCTCTTGACGGATTCGCAGAGATTCGAGAAGACACAGGCGATTGTTTCTGCAATCTTTCTACTTTGCTGTCCTTTGTATCACCAGCTCCAACACGGGCAGCACCTCGATTAGGATTTGCCGTAGAGATGAGCACAGACCCCACTTTCTCGTCACTCAGCACGAAACAGATTGCTGTATTCTCAGACAGATACGATGATGACACATTGGACGTTGGAGTGGACGCCAGCATTGAAAAGGATCAGCTTGGTCCAGGCGGCTCTGCTCGGTTGCTTCAACGGGTTCGAATCTTGACTAGCTTCGGAGGATTGTTGCGAGACTATGCAAATGGTTCAGCGTTCCTTTACAATACTTCCCTCACTGACAACTTTTACAGTGGCATGGACTTGTTGGCGACAGTGGATGGTGTGAAAAAGACGGCAACAATTTCTGCCTATCGTGGTGCTGACAGAGCTGCGATCGTCATGTTTGATGGCATTCCAGGCAAGGTCTCATTTTCAGTAGGAACTCGTCTAGCTTACATGGGAGGTGGAGTGCCTGCACCTGGTCATGACTCGAAGTTTATCTCCATCAATGGTAACACGCGATACTACTTTCGAATATCGGCCTACAGTCGTGCAGGTTTGAGCTCAGCAACGGCATACTCTCTGCAACTTCTAGATTCCACGCCACGTGAGCTGCCAGCCAAGGGCGGCCAGCTGGTAGAAATCATGGGAACCGGACTCGGCTATCAACCCGAATCGTTTTCAGTTTTCATTGGCCAAGCACCGTGTCTGTCCCTTGGCGTGAAAGACAAGGCTGGCAAGCGGATGGCCTGCGTATCGGGTGCGCTCTCAGGGTCGGGGATGGATTTGCGTGTAGAGTACAACAGCGGTGTTTACGAGGCCTCAAGGACGGCCACAGCTTGGTTCAGATCTGCGTTACCGAACATTGCCTTTGTATATCCGTCCAAAGTCAATGCTGGAGACACTGTTACCATCTTTGGGACTGGGTTTGGTGTAAACCCAAACGCACTTGTTGAGGCTCGAGTCGGTGACATTCCATGCACGAGGACAACTCATGTGAGCGACATCCGTGCTGAATGCCATCTTGGGGGGAGAATACCCAGGAAGAGTGCCGTGACGATCTCTGTCAATGGCCAGTCTTCCCTTGCCAATGTGGCGTGTGCTGAAGGCATGGTATCCAACACAGCAGGGTGTGTGGCACCTGCCGAAGAAAGCGTCACCATAATCCTGGTCCTGGGCTTGGATTTTTCGACCGTAGGGGATGAAGGAAGTGCAGTGCGCGGCAAGTTTGTTTCGTCTCTAGTCCAGGAGCTTGCAGAGGCAACAGGAGCGTCTCCTACCATGTTCTCTATTGGAAGTGTCACCGCGGGAAGTGTGGTCATCGAGGTCGTTATTTCCGCCGACCCCACATCCTTCACCTCGCTCTCGCCTGCTAACGTGGCAACAAAGCTGAAGGAGGCTGTCAAGGCCGCCGCGGGTGTGTCAGGCAGCGAGAGTGTGTCCGCTGCCACACCTGCCGCCGCCTCGTTGTTTCTGCTGGTGCGCACGCAAGATCTCGTCATGCCATCTGTCTTAGATAACCTGATTCGGGAAGAGTCAAAGGTGGCTTCCTCCCTCACACTTGTTTCTTTCCAACTCCCTTCCCGCCCCCCGCTGCTTTGCCTGACTTCCCGAAAAGGAATCCTGAATTTGAGTCGTGGGGCCAAGTCTGATGTCCCTTGGTACCACATTCATCAGGTGCGGAATCCCATCCCATCCTTTCGTGAGGTTTGCAGGCGCCGACTACGCCGGGACGAGTGCATAGACTGTTGTACTTATCAATGTGAACTGGGCGGAGGCCCGCCGGAATCTTCTGTGACCTTGCATCCGGTGATTTGAGAGAGAGAGAGAGGGGAGAGGGGAGAGGAGAGAGAGAAAGAGAGGAAGAGGGAGGGAGGGAGGGA
>Ga0209230_10001020_pt1 | contig 11160 bp, 10 predicted proteins | sample LakOntMetagenome_FD_187467 | JGI IMG/M metagenome (GOLD analysis project Ga0209230, IMG submission 187467) | Freshwater and sediment microbial communities from Lake Ontario - Sta 18 epilimnion Metagenome (SPAdes) (version 2) | ecosystem: Environmental > Aquatic > Freshwater > Lentic | place... | reverse complement strand
TAGGCACTTTTGAGTTACGTGGAACAAGCACTTCCATAAGGCCTCCCATGGTTTCAATACCCAGGCTTAAAGGAGTGATATCCAGGAGTAAAAAGTCTTTGTTATTGCCTGCTAAAATATCGGCTTGAACAGCTGCACCTAGGGCAACCACTTCATCCGGATTAATACTATCATTGACAGGTTTTCCAAAAAAGGAAGCCACCGCCGCCTTAACCGCTGGAATACGAGTACTTCCGCCAACCATCACAATAGAGTCTATTTGGCTAGCTTTTAGCTTAGCATCGGTTAGGGCATTTTGACAACAAGCAATGGTCTTGCTGATAATTGATTCAATTAAAGATTCAAAAACAGGCTTCGTGATTTGGTAAACTTGACCATCGATGGTCGTTTCAAATTGATCTGCACTGCTTAAAGTTTTTTTAGCTTCTTCTGCACTTAAACGTATGGTTTGTAATAAGTTAGGATTTGCTTGTAGAACTTTAATATCAATTGATTTTTGATCCAACCAGTAATCAATAATGGCACGGTCAATATCATCTCCACCCAAATAAGTATCCCCATTGGTAGAGAGCACATCAAATACCCCGTCTGTTATTTTAAGGATTGAAATATCAAAAGTTCCACCTCCTAAATCGTATACCGCAATGGTTGTTTCAACATCTTTTTGAAGGCCTAGGCCATAGGCTAAACTAGCAGCCGTTGGCTCATTTACAATACGGAGTACATCCAGTCCAGCTAATTTACCAGCATCGCGGGTGGCCTGACGTTGTGCATCATTAAAATACGCAGGCACCGTAATAACGGCTTTAGTAACAGGTGTTTTTAAAATATGTTCGGCGCGCTTTTTAAGCTCTGCCAGTATAAAAGAAGATAAATCGGTGGGAGAATAAAAGCTGGAGCCTACCTGCACTTTTACAAGGGCATCGATATTGTCATCAATTACTTTGTAGGTAAAATAACCAGCACTTTGGCTCACGTCTTTATAGCTTTTGCCCATGAGGCGCTTGGCGCTAAAAATGGTATTAGCAGGGTCTGTTTCCAAAAAACGTTTGGCTCCCTGTCCTACTTCTGGGTTGCCAAAAACGTCGAAGTGCACCACGCTAGGAACTAAACTAGAACTATCATGCTCTTTTAAAGCAACGGGTTGCTTTGTTTCAGGATGGATAATGGCCACCAAACTGTTGGTGGTACCTAAATCTATTCCTACAATCATTTCAGCCTTTTGAAGGCTACCAGTTGCGATATTAATGCCAATCTTTGCCATAAGTAGGCTGCGAAATTACGACTCTACCACCATAGTTCCACTCAAATGGTCATGCAAAGTGCTTCCTAAAAACGGAATAAAAAATGGATCTATGAGTATGAGCCTCGCTAGTGATCTTATAAATATTTGGCCTACACTCGCTTTTAGCATGCTAGCGGGGGTGCTTTTACCCGAAACAACCCTGCAACCTGTAAGCCATTTGGCAGGCGTTTTGGCAAATAACAATTCAAAAATAAAATAGTAGATAAAGAGGGATCCAAAGAAAAACCACCCAAAATTTAAGTGCATATAGCCCCAATACAAAACATGAAAGTTCCACCACTTGTATAGTATTATCGCAAGTATCCAATAAAGAAGTGTATCCACTAAAAAGTTTAATACCCGGGTGCCATCTCCTACTTTTTTCATACTACAAAAATAACGGCTTGGACCCGTAATACGCCTACTAACTATTCCTTACTTTTGCAACAAATAAGCACACCCTATGACTTTGATAGAAGAACTACGTTGGAGAGGCATGATTCAGGACATGATGCCAGGAACAGAAGAATTACTAGCCAAAGAAATGGTGTCTGGCTATATTGGATTTGACCCTACCTCCGATAGTTTACATATTGGAAGCCTCGTGCCTATTTTACTTCTGGTTCACTTACAAAATGCAGGACATAAGCCCTATGCGCTTGTAGGTGGCGCTACCGGTATGGTGGGCGACCCTTCTGGCAAAAGTGAAGAGCGAAATTTGTTATCAGAAGATATTTTGCTTCATAACCAAGAAGGCGTTCGTAAACAATTAGAAAAATTTTTAGACTTTGATGCTGCTAAAAAAAATGCAGCCGTTATGGTGAACAACTATGACTGGTTTAAAGAAATCAATTTCCTTTCTTTTATCAGAGACGCAGGTAAACATATCACTGTCAACTATATGATGGCTAAAGACAGTGTAAAAAAGAGATTAGAGGGTGATACCGGTATGAGCTTTACTGAATTCACCTACCAACTTATTCAGGGTTACGATTTTTACTGGTTGTACCAAAACAAAAATTGTAAGCTTCAAATGGGTGGTAGTGATCAGTGGGGAAATATTACCACAGGTACAGAACTTATCAGACGTAAAACGGGTGGTGAAGCTTTTGCATTTACATGCCCACTAATCAAAAAAGCAGACGGCGGCAAATTTGGTAAAACCGAAAAAGGTAACATATGGCTAGATCCTAAAAAAACAAGCCCCTATCAGTTCTATCAGTTTTGGCTCAATGCTTCTGATGATGACGCAAAAGGCTGGATCAAAATATTTACACTTTTACCGGTTGCAGAAATTGAAGCTTTGCTTACAGAACATGAAGCTGCACCACACTTACGACTCCTGCAAAAAAAGTTAGCAGAATGCTTAACCACTTGGGTACATAGCGCCGCCGATTTGGACTTTGCCGTAAAAGCTTCTGACATTTTATTTGGTAACGCCACCACAGAAGTATTACAAAGTTTAAATGAAAACGAGTTATTACAAGTAATGGAAGGCGTGCCTACGGCTAAAATTAGCAAAGCTGCACTAGCTAACGGTTTCGACCTTATAGACTTACTGGTAGAAACAAATATATTCCCTAGTAAAGGTGAAGCAAAAAAAATGTGGCAAGCGGGTGGTATTGGAATTAACAAAACCAAAATTGCCCCGGAAAAATCAAGTATTGATGCACATGACCTTTTACAAAGCAAGTACTTACTGCTTCAAAAAGGCAAAAAAAATTACTACTTGGTGATTGCCGAATAAACCTAGCTACTATATAGGTGCTAATACATTCCACATCGCTTCCGCTAATACTGCATTTCCTTTTTCGTTTAAATGCACACGGTCGGTGGTTAAAATTTTAGACTCCTGATTGGAAGGATTGTTAGCCATATTGTAATCCATAAATACTTTGCGTACATCAACAAGTGGCAAATTGTTTTTAGCACTAAAATCACGAATCCACTTGCTATACAAATTAAGATCCCCATCTAGTTGATTGCTGTTGTCTGTTCTTTCACCAATAACACCTGGCGTACACACTACCACTTTAGCACCCGTTGCCTGAATTTTTTTAACGATGGCTTCGTAAAAAGGACCAAACTTCCAGTAATCGGTACCGGTACCTGAAGAAGCTTTATGCCACACATCATTTACACCAATATATATAACTACGATATCTGGATTTTTTGAAAGCACATCATTATCCATGCGTAAGAATAAATCATATACTTTATTGCCGCCTATACCTGCGCCTACCAATTCATATTTTTGAGCCTTACCTGCAGTTGCAAGCATCTGCTCCATTACTTTAATATATCCACCTGGTTTAGCGCCTGCCTCTGTGATAGAGTCACCAAAAAAAACAATCTTTTTCTTTTTATCATCTCTAAAAGAGAGTAAAAACAAGCAACCGATAAAAACAGATAATAAGAGTAATTTTTGCATGGGTTTAGTATTTTGTCCTTTAAATATAAAACATTTGAACAAAGTGAGTGCCATTTAGGAGCCCGACGCTAAATTATAGTCTGATTTTGAAGGTTTTAGTGAAAATCGACTCTAAAATATTTGGAAAATTTTAAGTTGCCCCCTATTTTTGCAGCCCATTCAGAAATGAATGGCCGGATTGCCTGATAGTATAATGGTAGTACGACTGTTTTTGGTGCAGTTTGTCTTGGTTCGAATCCAGGTCGGGCAACCAAATTAAAAAGCCGCAATTTTATTGCGGCTTTTTTTATGACTTTATATAAGCGGTATACACGTCTGTAAACTATCCTCCCAGGCAGGTTGGTTAACGCCAAAATCTTGAATGATGGCAGTGCAATCCATGAGTGAATAGTGTGGACGCTTGGCTGGCGTTGGAAAAGCCTCAGAGCCAATTTTAGCAACCGCGCAATTCGAATGAATCATTTGACCAATGGCCACCGCAAAATCGTACCAACTAATATTTCCACTATTGCTATAATGGTAAATACCACTATACTTATTGCCTGCTGCTTTTTGCGCCACAATATGCATGATAGCGGCTGCTAAATCGGCAGCGTATGTTGGCGCACCTATTTGATCGCCAACTACATTTAATGATGGGCGCTCCCCCATTAAACGAATCATTGTTTTTACAAAATTATTACCAAAGCGGCTATACACCCATGAGGTTCTAATGATAATACTTTCCGGATTATTTGCCAGGGCCAACTGTTCGCCAACTGCTTTTGATTCGCCGTAAAAATTAACAGGATCTGTTGCATCAGAAGGTAAATAAGGAGCTGTGCCATTGCCATTAAAAACATAATCGGTAGAAACAGTAATAAATAAAGCATTGACCGCAGCTGCGTGAGCAGCCAATTTTCCAACCGCTGCCCCATTAATTTGAAAGGCTGCTTCTCTATCTGTTTCTGCTTTATCTACTGCCGTATAAGCGGCGCAGTTGATAACAACTGAAGGCGTATGCGCTGCAAAGAAGTTGTCAATAGAATCATTTGTAGATAAATCCAATTGAGATCTATCTACAAATAAAAAATCATACGCTGCAACAAATAATGGCGCTAGCAATTGAAGCTCCGAACCTAGTTGTCCATTTTTTCCTGCAACTACAATAAGCGGTTTAGACATGGGCAAATATTTTAAGAAAAGCTTTTAGGTTGCTTGGTCCATTCTGACTTTGGCAATGACTTAAAATAAGCATAGGTTTTTTGAAGACCCTCGGCACGAGAAACGGTTGGTGCCCAACCTAACAATTCAGATGCTTTGGTAATATCTGGCTGACGCTGCTTGGGATCATCTATAGGAAGTGGTTTGTAAATTATTTTTACGCCAGCATCCGTTAATTTTAATACCTCTTCTGCAAAATCTTTTAATGAGATTTCGTGTGGGTTGCCAATATTTACAGGCATCGAATAATCACTTAACAAGAGTCTATAAATACCTTCAATTAAATCGCTTACATAACAAAAGCTTCTTGTTTGCGAACCATCACCAAAAACAGTAAGATCTTCGCCCCTAAGTGCCTGACCAATAAAAGCCGGCAAAGCCCTGCCATCATTGAGTCGCATGCGGGGACCATAGGTATTAAATATGCGCACAATTCTGGTTTGAACACCATGAAAAGTATGGTAAGCCCTTGTAATAGATTCCATAAACCTTTTGGCTTCATCATACACACCTCTTGGACCTACAGGATTTACATTGCCCCAATAAGATTCTGGTTGAGGATGTACAAGTGGATCACCATACACTTCACTGGTACTTGCTACAAGTATTCTTGCCCCTTTATCTTTTGCAAGACCCAAGCAATTATGCGTACCAAGTGCGCCAACTTTTAAAGTTTGAATAGGAATTTTTAAATAATCGATAGGACTTGCTGGCGAAGCAAAATGTAAAATATAATCAAGCGGCCCATCAATGGTGATGTGCTTTGTAATATCATGTAGTACAAATGAAAAATTGGGTAAGCCTTTTAAATGCTCAATATTTTTTTCGTCGCCGGTAATTAAATTATCCATGGCAATTACAGTAGCCCCTTCAGATACAAAGCGGTCGCATAAATGCGATCCTAAAAATCCTGCAGCTCCCGTAATTAAAACCGTTTTATTTTTCATCATACTATATGCTCATTAAATACTTGCTCTACCAATACTATAATAAGTGAACCCAAGCTCTTTCATCGCTTGCAATTCAAATAAATTTCTTCCATCAAAAATTAATTTAGAAGGTAGTTTTTTTGATATCTCATCAAAATCAGGGGTTCTAAATACACTCCACTCTGTTGCAATAATTAGCGCATCTGCATTTTCAAGTGCAGCATACTGGTTAGGCGCATAACTGATTGAATCTCCAATAACGCCCTTCACATGTGTTGTAGCTTCCGGATCAAAAGCAGTAACAGTAGCCCCATTATCAAGTAAAGCTTGAATAATAGTTAGTGCTGGAGCTTCTCTGATATCATCGGTATTGGGCTTAAATGCTAGTCCCCAAAGTGCAAAATGTTTGCCAGCAAGGCTACCATTAAAATGATTTTTTAATACTTCCACGATATGCATTTTTTGCTTTTCGTTGACACGCTCTACCGCGTTTAATATTTTAAAATCATAATCATGCGAAGACGCAGATTTAATCAATGCTTGCACATCTTTTGGGAAACAACTGCCTCCATATCCAATCCCAGAAAATAAAAAACGTTTACCTATTCGGTCATCTGAACCTATTCCCCTTCTTACCATATCTACATCGGCACCCATTCTTTCACAGAGTTGCGCAATTTCATTCATGAATGAAATTTTAGTTGCTAAAAAAGAATTGGCTGCATATTTAGTAAGTTCGGCACTGGCTTCATCCATATATATAACTGGATTACCCTGACGCACAAATGGCGCAAATAAATCGCCCATTAATTTTTTAGCACGATCAGAACTGCTGCCAATAACAACGCGGTCTGGTTTCATAAAATCATCTACTGCAACACCTTCGCGCAAAAATTCCGGATTGCTTACCACATCAAATTCGCTAGTATAATTTTTTGCAATGGCAGCGCGCACTTTTGCTGCAGTGCCAACAGGCACGGTACTCTTATCAACTATAACCGTATAGCCATTGAGTAAAAAACCTAAATCGTCGGCTACTTTTAAAATGTACTGTAAATCGGCGTGACCATCCGCACCAGGTGGCGTAGGAAGCGCTAAAAAAATGATGCTCGCTCCTTCTATCCCTTCCTTTAAATTGGTGGTAAATTGTAAGCGTCCTTCCTGAAGGTTTCGCAAAAAAAGTTTTTCTAGTCCGGGCTCGTAAATGGTAATTTCACCACCAGACAAACGAGCCACTTTTGAAGCATCGATATCTACACAAGTAACTTTGTTACCTGTTTCAGCAAAACAAGTACCTGTTACAAGTCCAACATATCCGGTTCCAACTACTGCTATTTTCATAAATAAATTACTTGTTGATAAAACTTAAAACGGCCTCTGTAATATACGTCAACTGCTCCAAATCCATTTCGGTATGAACGGGTAATGAAAGTACACGCGTTGTTAAATTATCGGTGGTCGCTAAATCTGATTCAGGCAAATTAAAGGAAGCAAACATTTTTTGTTTGTGTCCTGGTACTGGGTAATAAATCATAGATGGAATACCCTTTTCTGCTAGATGCGCAATAAGTCCATCTCTATCGCCATCAAATAATATTGTGTACTGATGAAATACATGCGTACTATAAGCCGCCGTTTTAGGCGTTGTAATAACCGAACAATTTTCAAAAGCCTGATTGTAAAATAGTGCAACGTTTGCCCTTGCTTGGTTATAGCGGTCTAAATGTTTTAACTTGATATTTAAGATGGCCGCTTGCATACTATCAAGTCTAGAGTTACAACCAACAATATCGTGGTAGTATCTTTTTTCTTGACCATGGTTGGCAATTGTTTTTAAGGTATGTGCCAGCACATCATCATTTGTAAATAATGCCCCACCGTCACCAAATGCACCTAGGTTTTTACTCGGATAAAAAGAGGTAGCACCAATATGACCCATAGTTCCCGTTTTTTTAACGGTACCATCAGAAAAAGTATAGGAGCAACCAATGGCCTGTGCATTGTCTTCAATCACATATAAGTTGTGCTTTTTGGCAATGCGTAAAATCTCTTCCATCGGAGCAGCCTGACCATATAAATGCACCGGAACAATGGCTTTTGTTTTGGGCGTAATTGCTTTTTCCAAAGAAGCAGGGGCCATACAAAAAGTAACAGGATCTACTTCTACAAAAACAGGCTTTAACCTGAGTAGTGCTACTACTTCGGTAGTAGCGATATAGGTAAAGGAAGGCGTAATTACTTCATCTCCAGGCTCTAGTCCAATAGCCATCATAGCAATTTGCAAGGCATCGGTACCATTTGCACAAGGAATCACGTGCTTCACCCCTAAATAACTTGAAAGAGACGCAGCAAAGTCTTGAACGGCCTTGCCATTGATATAGGCTGCACTATCAAGCACTGCATGAATGGCAGCATCTACTTCGTCCTTAATTTGAAGGTATTGGGTTTTGGTATCCACCATCTGAATGGGTCTCATGTGCCAGAATTTATAGGGCCAAAATTACTGCAAAAAAGCCTTTGTTTGACGCTTTACAACGAACCTTATTCTAGTATATAAAATGGGTAAATGGGCTTTAATTTGTTTATTTGCAGTATAAATCATCCCAATTTGCTTTTTCTGTACCGCATATTCATTGGAATCTATCCAATAGCCGCATGGATACTTGGATTTGTCAATCCAAAAGCTAAGCAGTGGCATACAGGCAGAAAAGAAATTTTAACACAGATAGCAGCCGCTTTAGCGTCTAACACAAAACCAATTATTTGGATGCACTGCGCCTCACTTGGGGAATTTGAACAGGGACGTCCGGTTTTAGAAGGTCTTCAAAAGCAGTACCCCAATTATAGTATCCTCCTCACTTTTTTTTCGCCTTCTGGTTACGAGGTACACAAAAATTATGCGGGTGCCGATTATGTTTTTTACTTACCCATGGATAGCGCGGGCAATGCGAGCAAATTTTTGAAAATCACAAAACCTTCGATTGCCATTTTTGTAAAGTATGAATTTTGGCATTACTACCTCACAGAATTAAAAAAGCTGCAAATACCTACGATATTAATTGCAGGTATTTTTAGAAAAGATCAATTGTTTTTTAAATGGTATGGCAGCTTTTATAAAAAGTTGCTTTCCTGTTTTACTGCTTTTTTTGTGCAGGACAAAAGTTCACAATCTTTACTGCATTCTATTGGAATCAATAATGAGGTATATATTGGTGGCGATACCAGATTTGATAGAGTAATTGAAATTGCAGAAGCGTTTACACCCATTGATCCTATTGCGCATTTTTGTAACAATAGTTTGGTATTGGTAGCAGGGAGTACCTGGTTTCAGGATGACGAAACGATTGCTCATTTTGAAAAAACAAATCCGAATATTAAATTCATAATTGCACCGCACGATATTACAAATCAAAGGCTTCAAAACTGTTTATCGCTTTATAAAAATGCAGTACTCTTTTCTGATTATGTAAAAGGGTTTAATACCGCGCCACAAAACTGTAATACACTCATTATCGACAATGTAGGCATGCTAAGTAAGTTGTACCACTATGCCACTATAACCTTTATTGGCGGCGGGTTTGGTGCAGACGGCATACACAACTGTTTAGAAGCTGCAGTGCATTATAAGCCTGTTCTATTTGGACCCGTGTATGACAAATACATAGAGGCCGCAGGACTTGTTGACGCAGGTGGCGCCATCAGTATCGAAGATGCTTTAGATTTTGAAGCTGTTGCAAATAAACTTTTTAGTAACGAAGCGGATAGGATAAAAATGGGGCAACACGCTGGAGATTTTGTACATGCATACAAGGGCGCTTCCGCAAAAATTATACACTACATTCAGGAAAATCGTCTTTTAACGAGTTGATCAAAATGCTTGACAGTGGCACTGTCTTCATTCCAACCAATTTTTAATTTTAATTCTCGCTGTATCCAAAATTGAGCCTCTGGATAAATTGCAAAACCATCAATGGTTTTAATACTCCGCTCGTACATACTTTCATCCCCTCTAAAAAGTTCTTGCACAAACAAAAACCGGTCATTGATTCCAATGCCTTTTTTTAATTCTTTGATGGGCTCATTGTTAAGTAGGGTTCCAATTTCAATTTGATTGGCGCGTAATTTTTCGTTGAGTACCGGCATCGAATGAATCGACTCCATCAGCTGATTGATTTCAGCAAATTCATTTTTATTTGACTGAAGCGCGAGGGTTGGAATTTCTGTAGATGTATCAAACAACCATCCGCTATTCATTTCTGAAATAGCTGGCCCTTTTGATGTTGTCTCTAACGGATTGTGCGCCTCGTAATCTAGCACTGCCGGAACATCGATTGATGTAATGGCTGGAAGATCTACCTGAACTTCAGTTTGGTTAAGTTTTGGCGTGTCGTCTAAGATATCGAGGGGTAATTTGGCCTGAATAAGTTGCTCTGGCTTTTGGGCTCTCGCACCCCTAGGCATTACCACCGAAACCCCCATTTTACTGGGCTTTTCGGGCTCTCCCATTGGAGTGGCCGTTGTTTCAAGTTCAGATAAAAGCATATGAGCAGTGGCCATAAGCTGCTCGCTACTGGCACCCTGATCAAAAAGATCTTTTAGTTTATGAATTAACGTACCAACTCTTTCCATTCTATGTAATACATTTGGGGTCTTAAATGGGACTGGTATCCGCTCCTATTTAACGTCTAATCTACAAATTTATTTGATACATGTTCATAGAACCTAACATAACAGGTGACAAAAGAGGCTGGATTGAAGTGATTTGCGGCAGCATGTTTAGCGGCAAAACAGAAGAATTAATTAGGAGACTCAAGCGCGCAAAAATTGCCAACCTAAAAATTGAGATTTATAAACCTGCAATTGATACCAGGTACAATGATACAGAAGTGGTAAGCCACGACACCAATAGCATCCCTTCTATTCCTGTAGACCATGCGCAATCTATTTTATTACTTGCCGGCGATGTTGATGTAATAGGTATTGACGAAGCGCAGTTTTTTGATGCAGAAATTACCATGGTTTGTGAAACCTTGGCCTCAAGAGGCATTAGGGTGATTGTAGCCGGACTCGATATGGATTATTTAGGCAAGCCCTTTGGACAAATGCCTAATCTATTAGCTGTTGCAGACTACATCACAAAGCTGCATGCCATTTGTATGAAGTGTGGCAATATTGCGCACGTGTCATTTAGAAAAACGGCTAACGAAAGCCAAGTATTACTTGGAGAAAAAGATACTTACGAACCTCGTTGTAGAAAATGCATGCATGAAAAATAAAAACGCCATACTTGCTTTATTACAAAAAGATTTTTT
>Ga0209230_10001016_pt1 | contig 11184 bp, 12 predicted proteins | sample LakOntMetagenome_FD_187467 | JGI IMG/M metagenome (GOLD analysis project Ga0209230, IMG submission 187467) | Freshwater and sediment microbial communities from Lake Ontario - Sta 18 epilimnion Metagenome (SPAdes) (version 2) | ecosystem: Environmental > Aquatic > Freshwater > Lentic | place... | reverse complement strand
AAATTTGGATAATGCGAGTAGTCATAGAAATCCAAAGGTAAAAGAAGTAATAAACAAAGACAACCATTTATTATATGCTGTTCCTTATCAACATTTTACCAATTCAATAGAAAATTATTTTAGTATGTTGAAATCACGATTTATTACAAAAATTAGACGGATTAACATACCCAGAATTGAAAGAAAATATAACCAAGACCATAAGAAATATTCCAAAGGAAAAATACAGAAACATAATTAAGGGTGCTTACGAAAGACCAGAAACATATGTATCCAAGAAAAACAATACACGAAAAATCAAGAAGAATTATTTATAAGTTCTCATATAAAATGGGCGTTTTAAATGAGAAAAGGTGTAAAAAATTATATCCTGTATAAGAAAAAATATTTAAACAATACAACATGATAATTATAACATGGATAAGAAAAAGAAGAATGTACAAACTATAGATGAAAAACATAATGATCTTATGCAAATGTACTTTGTTATTGAAAACGAAACTATTCCTAATTTGCAAAAAGACGTCCAGGCCTTGCTGCAAAAAGCCAAGTCCACAAAACAAAAGAAAAACGAGAAATATTACGAAATGTTGGACAATATAAAAGCCAAGAAACAAGAATTGAAAAATCTACAAGACAGTAAAAACAAGTATCTTTTGAAGAACTCAAAATATATTTTTCACTATTATGAAGAAAAACAAAAGATCAATATTGGAGAGAACGTCAAAGACAAAACGACTATTAACAATTTCTTCAAAATCAAGGCGAATACAGAAGAAAGCAGTAACTTGAACAGCGACAAGTATAATCTTTCCAAAAAGGTATATCAACATTATTGGAAAAACGTGGGTATTAACGATACGATTCATTTACAGGAATACGTTCTTGATTCCGAAACGTGTTTATTATGCAACCAAGGCGAGCTGATTCCTTTGGAAGAAGAAGGGGTCTTGATTTGTAACAACATCCAATGCGGCAAATTCCTCATTCACATTGTCGACAACCATAAACCGCTGAACAAAGAAATGCCAAATGAGGTTTCCTATACTGCTTATATTCGTTTAAACCATTTCAAGGAAATATTGTCTCAGTTTCAAGCAAAAGAGACGACGAAAATACCGGAAGAAGTATTAGACGCTATAAAAAACCGTATCAAGAAGGAGCGGAAAAAAAACGAGGAACTCAACTATACCGAAATGCGCAATATACTGAGTATTTTGGGCTATAATAAGTTCTTTGAACATATACAATATATCAATTCTATTTTGGGCATCAAGCCACCTGTGATGGACGAAGAACTTATTGAGACATTATGTGTATTGTTTATAGAGATTCAACAACCTTGGGCGATTTATTGTCCTATCACACGTACCAACTTCTTCAACTATACGTATATATTATGCCAGCTATGTGTTCTTTTAGATCAACGTCAGTATTTGCCATTTATACCTATGATGAAAGACCGAATTAAACAATTAGAACAAGATATGATATGGAAAAAAGTATGCGAGTATTTGGACTGGGAGTATTTTCCAACCGTGTAAGGAATATTTTCCAACCCGCACACGGAATATTTTTGTAAACTAATATAAAGATATTTCTGACATACAATACAGGTTATATGACGACGACAGAAATATATATTGCGAAATGGGACGATTCCAAATGGTTGATGATGTCATCTTTCTTATTCACCATTCCGGCCGGATTCGCTTTCTATAATAAACTATATGCATATTCCAGTCTTTTGCTGGTCACATCTCTCGCATCGGCCAATTATTGGAGAAAGGCTACATATTCGTGGAGACGGAATTTGGATTTGGTCGTTGCAAGAGTATCGTTTATCACTTTTGTATCAACTGGGATCATTTACGTAAGGTATACACCATATTTGATCATTGGGTATACTGGTCTCGGCGTTTTGCTTTATTCCTACAACTTTTCTGGCAAACTGTGGAAGGCGAACAACCCACATTGGTTTAAATACCATGTTCTATTTCATGTGATTATGATGTTTGAACAACTCCTCATTTTAGAAAGTGTGGTTGTTCAGAGATAAAAAATGTGTTTTGTACGTTTTTGTAAGAATTCACATAAATTATTATACATTATACATACTGTTGTTTTTAAAAGACGACACTGTCTTTGTGTCCGTCGCATCCAGTTCTCTCACCATAAACTTATACTTTTCAGGGTTTGTCTCCCCATCTTCATAAAATACGTTTATTTTCACAGGGTTGGTCTTGTTGATTCCGCAAGACGCATGTTTGATCAATTCCGTCTGGCGCCATACCGGCCGCCTCAGGTTAGACGATTTTTTCCCTTCTTTGTAACACCACTCCAGAAAACCCCTGCGAACATCCGTCATGTACAATCCTTCGTCTTTATTATCCCAGTACGGGACATCTACAATATAGTGAAGGGTTTTTCCGTCTTTTACTTTTGTATAGTTCATTTGTTTTCGCAGCACAAACCTGTCTGCGATTAAATCCCCCTTTTCAATTTTCAGGTTTAGCTTGTGTCTCTCAGGAACATCTTCCCAATTGTCATATATTGTAGCAACGACGGCAGAGCTTTTCCCACCACTCAATGTCAACGCCAGCTTCTTTTTCGTTGTGCTAATCAGTTGATCATGTGTGATCCGCCGTGCACTATACATTGCGCAACTCACATTACCATAAAGCGTAATGTCAGTATCTTTATTATATTCAGTTTTATAGTACACAACTCGTTCTTGGTCTTGAATCTGTGTCCCTACCGTCGTAGAATCGGATCTGCAGGTATGGAACCACGACAAGTAAGGATGACATTTCCATTCTGTACTGCGTCCGGCCACTTGGCAAATCACAATCAGAACTGGAATCGTATGGTCAAATTTCATTCTCCAGAATTCTTCGTCGTCCCATTTTATCGTCTCATTACCACTCCCGACAAACACGATTTTAATACCTCGTTGCTCCTTTCCGTTTTCTGTGTTATACGTTTCTACAAACCGATGAATGATATGTACATTATTTTTCAACAAACGGAAATCATTTACACTCTCCTGTTTCCCAGACAACCGCAGTATTCCTATGTGTTGTTTTTTATTTGTATCGTATGTATCGTCCAAAAGGCTCGTCATACATTCTTTTCCTTGTTCCGTCAGACCAGACGTATCAAACTTTATAAACGAAGTGGATTGGATAAGCTTACCGTTGTCAATATACTTTTCAATACCGTGATATATCTCTGGAGAAGGGACGAACGTCGGTAATACCGAGAACCCCTTCACCGTTTCGTTCAAAAACTCGCTCTTCACTATATCAATCGTCGCGCTATACAGAATAAACTTCACTCTTTCCTCCATTTTTAACTTCAAAAAGACACTCGCCAACACCTGATCATGTTTACATCCATAATCCAGCTCATCCAAATGCACATGTATTTCTTCTTTTTGATTCATGACAAATTCAATGCACGACTCCGCTGATTTTCTATTAAACACTTTATACACCGCAATACCGTATTTTTTTAATTCTTTATGTTGCTCTTTATCTGCCTTACGATTAAGGGCGGATAAAAATATATGTACACATTCGGGCTTCAACAAAGACGCAATCTCAGGAAAGGATCGTTTACCGGATTTCACCGGCGCATGAACCACTCTGAACTTGGCTTCGTCGCTATAGATCACATCCCGAGTATACGTATACTGGTCTGGTCTATGTTTTTCAAACGCATCCAAGGTCCACGGATGCATCATCTCTGTCGTTGAAATTTACACTTTTCCTTTCTTTTCTTATATACTCCTCGTCTTTTTCTTCTTTTTTTTCAATTTTTTAATTGATCTATAACGTTTATATACATCAATTACCGGCGCTAAAATCCTCGTGGGAAATGAACCAGATTGGCACCTATACCGAAACCCGCACCACCACGTGCACTGCTGGCCATACTTGGGACAAACACATCAAGCACAGCAAATGTCGCCGCCGCCATGAGAGCAATCACAACGACTTCTTCAATCTTGAGTTGCTGTTTGGGTATAGCAAATGCAGCAATTGCAACCATAATACCTTCGACGATGTATTTTATCGCACGCTTGAGAAATTCAGACAAATCTAAGTTCATTATGTATATATTATAGAAAAATAAAATTAATTTAAAAGAACTTAAATCGAAATTATGGTTAACAATATTAAAACGCCTAAAGAATATGTCAAGTCGGTCCTTTGAAAAGAAAATGACACCCGAAGGAAAGTTGAACCCCCGATATGTTGATTTACTTAGCGAAGATCCCGTTATTTCAAGCCAACAATACGGATGCTATTCATTCGTTTCGCCTGAGAAAATTATTAAAAACCGAGAAATTTTTATGTTTGAAAAATTCGTCAAACAATGGGAATACTCTAAAGCCCTCTCCTTATTTTCCGATTTCACACAGTTTTTGTCCTTCAAATACAACATTCAGTCGGAAACCATTATGAATGATTTAGTATCGTTCTGCAAGGAAGAAGAAAACGTTCTCAAGCGCGAAGATGTGGAGGGCGATTTTAAACAGTTTCTCGACAAAAACGAAGAACGTTTGGCAGAAGAGTATAATCGCATCAATAAATTCCAAACATCTGTCCGTGGGTTTATCAATCGCGGTAATTTCGGTACGGTAGACGAAGCAGAAAAATATGCAAAGGAATTGCGCGACCGCGATTCTAACCATGATATTTTTGTCGGACGAAATTTCGTTTGGGCGCCTTTTGATCCAGATGCCTATAAAACCGGCCGAATTGAGTTTTTAGAAGAAGAACTCAATCAGTTGCATCATGAAAAACTTATCAACGAGAAAAAGGCGAAAGAAGAGTTTGATAAACGGTTGTATGATGCTAAACGAAAAGCGATTGAAGATAATATTGAAAAGGCGAAAAAGAGTGGAAACAAATTGACCCAGACAATGGACGAAAATGGAAACTTAGTGGGCGCCAATACGATCAACTTTGATGAACGTGACGCGGCAGAAACCAAAAAACCTTCTTTCTAACTTTTTCGTTTGCTGTACCTCGTTGCTCGCCTTTTACGGCAATACCTCTTCCGTTTTGTCCCCATCGCAACTTTGCAATGTCGTATATTTTCGCATTTATTTGGAATCGTCCGTGCACGTCTGCATAAAGAACGTTTCCCATGTTTTCTGTAAAGAGCTCTTTGAGTTTTAGTCGCCATTCTATATATTTCCTAAACATTTTTTTATCAAACGTAAAAAAAGGTTTTTATTTCTTTATTAAAAATATTAAATTTACAATGCTGCTATCTTTCTTTTTTTGCTTGTATATGGATATGACGGGTATGTTGTTCCGTTAACTGCCGAATCTGTCTCTTCTCCGGTGACTAAATATCGGACCTCATACAAAACCATGTGGTTAGTATATGTGCGGTGCAAATAGACTGTTTCGTCCGTGTTCTGATCTCTGAAAAACTGCATCTCCTTGTCAGTATTGGAATAGATCCGTAAATATTTTGGTTTGACCAATGGAAGTTGCTTACGATGACGGACCAGATCTGCTACTGCTACAGGTACTTCATTTCCACCCGTCGTCAGTCTGAACGTTTTTCCGTTGATTTTCGTAAGCACAATCTTACGCATTAACTTACCACAACGCACTACATGCGTCCCAACAAATTCTGTGAGTACTTCCCATTGAAGGTCACGTGGAAGAGATTTAAACAAATTGTCCATCTTGATATGCATATCCTGAAAATATCCTTTATTTTTCAATTTTTCTATCTCATTCGCCATAATAAGGCAACTCGTCCAAGTTTACCAAATCTTTCGGTTTCGTTTTCCCACTATGTAAAAACTGTGCGAAAAATGGAATCGCCAGCTGATCATGTGGTAGTTTATCATGAACTAACCGCGAAATCATTTTATATAACTTGAAATTCGGATATCTCTCGTCTCCATTCTTTTTGTATAGTATATTCATTCCTTCCTTATCTAAACACCACGAATAAACTACTTTTTGAAACGCGGTCATAGTCTTAGGCAACGGTTCTTCGCTGTCAAACACAAAATCATATAAAGAACATCCCAAACGGCATAAATCAAAACTCGGATTAGGTTCAATACGAGGCTTCTCCGGATTTAAATACGGTTCTGTATTATACTGCCCATGCGCGTCTCCTTTTGGCGAAAAACTATCACTGCAGAATTTTTTGCCTTGAAATTTATAGATCGCTCTGCCGAAATCAATGATTTTGAAAATTCGTCCGTACGTTGGCACCCTATAGATTTTATTCTGATATTTATAATTTATATGTGTCTGCTTGGTATGTCTAAACAAGATATTGTTAGTATGTAGATCATTGTGAGTAAATGAAAACATTTTCTGATAAGCGATAAGTGTGAAGATAACTTGAATTAGTGCACTCGCAGCCTGTTTTTCATTCATCATTTCGTTTTCTAATAACTCATCCATCGTTCCGTCACATTTTTCCAATGCAATCATTTGTACCGGAAAATCATAAATATATAAAGGGATCTTGGCATCTTCTTCTTCATCTTTTGATTCGTCGTCTTCATCTTCGTCCGATTCATCTTCGTCCGATTCATCTTTGTCAGATTCGTCTGTTTTGTCTTCATCTGATTCATCTGATTCGTCTTCCTCTGTACTATAATTGATAGAACTGTCGTCCGAATCAGTATCGTCTTTATCCTTTTCATATTCATAAATAACTTCATTTTCATCCACTATATTGTCCTCTAATTCATCATTCTGCGCGAATATGTTATCAACGTCTTCAATCACTATCGTTTCGTCTTGTATACATAGTTTGGGTCTCTTTCCCTGAGACGAATTCGCCGGCGATTCGTCCATCATTCTCACTATGTCGTTGTCCAGCTCATACATCTTCTTATCATTTTCTAAAAAGTATTCCGAGTCTTGCAAATACTCCAAGTCATCACAAGCATTAAACAAGAATGTTTTCTGTATAGCCAAATAACTTCCGAAGTAATCTATACCATTCGTAAGATTATGTTTGTGTAAGGTCTGGCTTGATAAAAAATTAAAGAAGCAATCAACATATGATGTATTGTTCGTATCCAAGATTTTTTCCATACACGTTTCTGTTGTCGAATTCAGTTTCGGAAGATTTCGTATTTTCTCTTTTTCTTTGTCATATTTGCCAATCAAATAATGAATCGGGTCTATTAGCGGGGCGGATTTTATATGCATTTTACAGGGAATTTTGTTATCCGGTAAACTCTCACTGGCTATATGATTCGGATCTACAATATACATCTGTTGTTTCCACGTGACATTGTCATACGTTTCTTCAGTCAATGGTAAAAACAAAGAATACAACGGATTATAACATTGAATTTTCTCTATATTCCATGGATCGGCTTTGCCTGTAGAATGACAATCATCTGGTACGGCGGTCTTCATATTTCCTAAAGTGATTCGGGACATCTTGCTTATGGTTTTCAAATATATAGTAATTTAGAAAGAGGAACGCGGCGGGGGATTATCCCCCGCAACCCCCTACTAATGGGCAATCGGAAGATCGAACCCTGAGAACCTACCGGAAAATGAGGGTCACGGGGGGGAGGGATCAAAACTCACCCAGTAAAGGGAGTCACAGGGGGGAACCAAGAAGAAAAGACAAGGGACCTCATAAATCTCCCCGGGTCCTCATAAAATCTCCCCGCGGTCCTCCCTCATAAAATCTCCCCGGGTCCTCAACCCGAAACTCCCCCAGAGAAGGGGGTCACGGGGGAATTTCCCCCGTCAGGAGAGACTTTATTTTTTAGATTTCATAAGAATATAAGGGCCATGACGTTACAACTTAAGAAATTTGATATGCGCACCATTACTTTCAGACCGAATGAAAACAAAGGTCCAGTTGTCGTTTTAATAGGGAGGCGCGATACAGGTAAAACTTACTTGGTGAGAGATCTTTTGTACTTTCATCAAGACATACCTATAGGAACTGTCATTTCGGGCACAGAAGCCGGTAATGGATTTTATGCCAACCACGTCCCAAAACTGTTCATCCACGAAGAATATAGTAGCGTACTCATCGAAAATATATTACGTCGTCAAAAAGCCGTTTTGAAACAAGTCAAGAAAGAAACTGAAGAGAATCGTAGAAGTACAATAGATCCACGCACTTTTGTTATTTTAGACGATTGTCTCTATGATAGCACATGGACGAGAGATAAACTCATGCGATTGTTGTTCATGAATGGCCGACATTGGAAAGTCATGCTTATTATCACCATGCAATATCCTTTAGGCATTCCACCGACTTTACGAACCAATATCGACTATGTGTTTATCTTGAGAGAGCCATATATGACCAACCGGAAAAGAATTTGGGAAAATTATGCCAGTATGTTTCCGACATTGGAATCGTTTTGTAGTGTCATGGACCAAACCACCGAGAACTATGAATGTTTGGTCATCAACAATAATGCAAAATCCAATAAACTGCAAGACCAAATATTTTGGTATAAAGCCGAATCGCGTCCAGATTTCAGACTTGGTTCAAAAGAGTTCTGGGAAATCTCCAAAGAAATGGGCTCAGACGACGAAGATGAGGCCTACGATCCAAGTAAAGCGAAGAAAATAAAACACGGAGCACAAATCACTGTAAAGAAAAATAAATGGTGAAATAGATGTCTGTTATAATAACAGATATATATGAGTCTACTTCTTGGTCACAACGGGGGGCTTCGCCCCCCCACCGCAGATCCATCCTCGTAGAAACGAACGCGATTTCCTCGCCGTGTCTTTGAATTCTATCATTTCAACGCACATCTTTATCAAACTATCCAACATTCCCAACATCATTTCTTTTTCCTCCATTGTCAGAATATTCGTGTCTTTCAGTTTGTAAAGGATTAGAATCTGAAGAAGAACTTGAAGAGTCTCTGCTACATCATTCGTACTCGCTTTCACTTTCAATTCGTTGTATATTTCAAACAACTCTTGCATCAATAAAAACAATGTTGGCACATCCGCCGCATTTATCTTTTTGTCTTCTATGATTTTCGCGAAGAATGTCTCAATATTCTTCAGATGGGTCGTTTCAATAGTAGGCAATCTCTGCATCATTTCCAACACACTCGGTGTAAGTTTTGATTCATCCAATTCCGCTCCAAGGGCATCCACGATAGCTTCGGCTAAAGTCATGTCTTTGCGCTCCTTCACATTTTGTGCATTTTTAAAATACTTGTCAGACATTTATATATTTATAAAATATATTAATTAATTATTTATTTAAAAATCCGGATTTCCTGTAAAAACTTGTGTGGTTGTTTCCGGTAGAACACTTTGATTCGTAATGACGCTCCAGAAATCGTCAAATTTATGTTGGTAATTGATTAGTCCAAACGCACATACAAAAGATGCTCCAAACACCATCACCAAATCCCGAATCATATCCCGCAATGGTTTCAGTTTATTATCTAAATACTTCATTTCCAAAAATTTCATTATTCCGAAAAGCACGGTGATTGCAATTGATAACAAAAGGACTTTTTCCATTATATACAATTCAACTAATAATCTAACTGACGGTTTAACGCAATCATAGGTCTTCAAAATCCAATTGCAAATCGTTCATCGGTTTGTCTAAATCAAATACATTGTCCAATTTAACATCTTCATCCATATGTATCTTCACATTTCCCAACGACTCTTCGTCGTCGTCTTCCGCCTCGTCCTTCTTACGTTGCGCATTCGCTTTCTCGCTTATTTCTTCTAAACGTTCTATTGTTTTTGGTGCTTCTATAGATGTTCCGTCCGACGCATCGTCAATATCGTTAAATGTAAGGCGCGTGAGTGGTTTCTCGTTATCAATATTTTCTACAGATAATGTCGCTGGCAAATCATCTGGTGGGATTTCTATTTTCTCTAAAACCTTTTCTTCTTGTAAGGCGGGTTCCTCTTTTTCGGGAATCGGTTCAATAATCACCTCTTCCTCTTCTTCCATAGATTCGTCCAAATACGCTCGGATGATTGACTCAGTAGGTATACTCTCCCTTATCGCCGTCAAAATACATTCCTGTGTCATGATTTCCAACTCGCGTTTATACTTTTGGACTGCCAAATCTGAAAGTCCTCTCTCAAATAAGTAAATATTTGAGTACACTTTACGTGCGACATGTATATATACTCGATGAATGAAATGATCTAATTTGGGTATTGAAATGTCAATCTTTTTCTGTTTCTTTCCAACGCGTATACACGTCAATACTTTCAACTGGATGATGTGGACACAGGATATCAGATCTTCCAAATAATTACACCCGCTTTTTTCAATGATACGTTTGCATTCCTCTTCCAGAATCACCGAGTTCCACTTGGGAATACGCGCCAATAAGTTCTGAAATGTCATGAGGTATTTTGACTTTTCATTGCTTTCTTCACACATTTTCCACGACTCGTTGTAAATTGAACGAATCCCTTCCATGATGACCGGTGTTAATAACGTTACCAAACGACCGCACCATTCGTTTCTTGACTCGTGTAAATTAGAGATTACAAAGTCGTCCATATAGAAAAACAAAAAAGCAAACCTTTAAATACATTTTACCATAAAATTACATGAAAGACAACGTTTTTAATTCCTGTGTGCTATGAAAATACATGAAATCCAGCATAAACAGCATCAATAACTTCTCACAACGAAATTCCGACTTCGCTTTCATAAAACACATTCCTATGTTCGCCTTTTCAAAGCTCGTCCATCTGTCATTTTGCTCTTTCATCCACTCCATAATATCTACTGCACTGAACGCATTTTCATATAATTCCGACGACACATTCACCATATCCAAATGATTCTCTTCTATTTTCTCCATCATGTTTTTCAGCATTTCTTGCCGATGTAACCGAAAGTCCGCGTCCATGATTCTTTGGGGGTTATGTAGATTTACCTCATTCCCTTCCGCATCTACGGAAGAGGGGACATATATTTCACAAAACCGAGACAATATAGGGATAAGCAATTTATTTTTATTCGTGATCACGATGAAAAAACGAGTGTTTGTACTAAACTGCTCAATACATCGTCTCATTGCTGACTGCGCATCTACCGTCAAATGCTCTGCGTTCAATAACACGATTGATTTAAATTGTATTCCCGTATTCAACTGCGTATTCGTTTTCGCAAAGAATTTCAACTCCTCGCGAATAAATTTAA
>Ga0209230_10001015_pt1 | contig 11194 bp, 5 predicted proteins | sample LakOntMetagenome_FD_187467 | JGI IMG/M metagenome (GOLD analysis project Ga0209230, IMG submission 187467) | Freshwater and sediment microbial communities from Lake Ontario - Sta 18 epilimnion Metagenome (SPAdes) (version 2) | ecosystem: Environmental > Aquatic > Freshwater > Lentic | place... | reverse complement strand
CCCAAGAAAATCCCATTTAATTTCAATCGGTATATTAATATATTTGTCGTCACCTTTTGGTAAGGTAAATTTATAACTGTTATTATTCACAATCGTCTTTTGTTGGTTGAGCAGCTCCGTAAAGAGTTGCATAATTATTTAAAGTACTTTCTATATAATTAGTTCCTTCCGGTATTATTCTAAAAATAAAATTTTCATATGGATAATGTTTTCCATTTAAAAATGGATAATCAACACCATTACCGAGACCATCATTAAAACCATAGGTATATAAATCTCTCCAAATAAATGAATTGTATGTTGTTGAAAAATATGAGTAATCCGGAACACCCACCATATTGTTAATGCTACCTGTTTCTATATAATCAGAAAACCCTCTTATTTTCATTCGTCTATTTGGTTTGTAGTAATAACCAAATTGATTATTATTCATATCTACCAAACTCATATCAAACACATCAGTATTAAATGTAAACTTATGATACATTTCAGAAATAACTCTTTCTTTTTGTTCATAATCATTCCACTCACAGTAATTACCATTTATTGTGTCACCACTTTTAAGTGATTTAAGATATGTGAAATCAATATTTATTCCATTCACATTACCACCATAAGGTGTGTTATAATACCCCGTTGGATATGCGTTATTATTTGAATCCACAAAATTTGATTCTACCGTATCCACATCCCACCAAGTTTGTGGGTTATTAAACTGAGTATCCGGTGGTAAATTAAAATCAAACCCCTGTTTTAACCCTACATTATTACCATTACTATCAACACCTCCAAAAGTTAACCCAAAATATCCTTTCCATATTGTTGTAATATATAACTCACTAATTGGTCGTTTTTGATTATCACGTAACTCACTTACATCAATATCTTTATTAAACGATAAAGTATATGATTGAGCGTTTTCTTTAATTGAAACCCTCTTTACATTGTTTGGTGTATAAACAGGACTTTCAAATTTCTTTTTAGTTCCAAATATATTTTTTTCAAACCCGGCATTAACTAAAACAGCGTCATTAACATCTGTAATTATTTTATGTTGAATCACATAATATTTGGATGTAGTATCATTAGGGTTTTCATAATTTATAACTCTTTTAAATGTTCCTGTAGTTTGGTCATCCACAAAAATTGAAGACCCGTATCCGATATTAAATATGTTAAAGATATACTCATTAGTTCCCGGCAAACCGTCTCCAAAAGAAAATACTTGATATGTATTAACATACCCATTATTTAATTTTATTTTTACAAATTCAGATTCCGATAATCCGTGTTTAACGGGACATCTAAATTGAATTATAGGGTTCCCTCCCTCCATAATATCATTACCGTCATTATCCTTACTATTAATTATAAAAGGAATCCCATCAACAGCATTCCAAACAAAAGTAGGAACATTAGACCCGGTACCATCATAAAAATTCATAACCTTATCTATGTTCTTATATGGATAACTAACAAAATGATTCCAATTATAGGTTGAAGCACTTCTAGCAACAAAATCAACGTGAACCTGTGGTTGTCCATTTGGAATTGTTGATGGTATTGGAACCGTGTATCCCGAAACATTGTAATCACTTCTAATAAAATCAAACTCATCATATTGGGGAAATCCTTCCCAACTTACTGAGGTAGACAACGCCCCACATTGTCTTAAAGTTAACGCAGTTTCATTAATATAATATAAATTATTTTCTAACGGTTCATAATTTGTTGTACCCGTATATGAATTATTGAATAATACTTGAAACTTACAAACAGGTCTAAATGTTGTCGATTTTTGCCTTTCATCGTTAAATATTTGAACTAAATTAACATCAACACTCCTATCAAATTCTTCAAGATTTTTTGTATTTTGAACCAATGGTGTTGGTATCGATAAATTAGTGTCCGTCGCCGTTTTAAACCTTAACGAGCCTAATACTATTCTTATATCATCCATCTTAATTTATAACTTTACTAGTGTTTATCCATTTTGTTCTAAATCTATCAAATGCCGACGCTCCTCTTCTAAGTCCAAAATAAAAGTGAAATGGTGCTCCGACAGTAATCAAATCTCCATCAGGATTATTTGGACTCCAATATTGTGGGTTTGCAGTAATTGAGTTATTTTGATAAGTCGGTAAGCTATTTCCATTAGTGACTGCGTATATGTAACCTTTAAAAAAGTCATTTTGAAGCTGATTAGTTGTTCTAAAATATCTAGATACCGGTAATAACCTATCTAAAGATTGATATTTTGAAGAAAAAATTGTTTCAAAATTCCAATCATTTGATTCTCCACCAAAAATACTTCCCGCATGCTCACCACCTCCATCAATTCTCCATTGAGATAATGGAACCTTTTGAGAATAAACTGTAAAATTATTAAAAGTGCAAATACTTGCTGTTGTTCCTGTTGGATTTATTATTGTTCTTTTTGGTGTAACATAATCTCTAATTTGCGTATCCGATGAAAAGAATATTCCCAAAGAATTTTTACAATCAAAGAAAATTGGATTTTGGATACCAGGGTCAACTTCCGCAGTTCCGGAACCTGTTCCGGGACCTGTTGCGATAAATGTTGTTGTTCCCGCAACGTATCCCGGAGGTGCTCCAATCGACGTAAAATCTGTTAAATTAGAAGCTGTTCCACCAGACAAAATTTTATATCGAACACCATTCACAAAACCACCCGCACCAACTACTGTTGGCGCATCAGGATAATTAGACGATTGAAATGCCGCAACACCTAATTCAGAATTAATTGATATTAATTGAGCATAATCAGCATCTATTAGATATTTTCCTCGTCTACTATTTTGAAAATATGCGAATATGTTAAATGCCCCTAACAAATTTTCTAAAAAGTTATTATCCATAAATCTACTTACAATAAATAAATTAAGAATTTCATCAACGTGAGAATATGTTGAAGATGATAACTTATCAACCAAATATCCATCGTACTCATCAGACATTACTAACTCTTGCAAAAAGTCCGCTCTAGGTCCCAAATCCATAATTGTTGTTGGATACTTTAGGTCAGCACTAAATTCACCTGAACTAGAATCATATGGTGAACATCTATAATAAAAACTTCTAGATGGATTATGATACATAATAACAGTATTACATTTCTTTCCTTGTGGAAAGTTTGGAGGATTTGATGTTGGAGAACTAAACCCACTAATCTCATTTTTAAATGGAAAAGCATATAACACTCCATTCACCCAATTATTATTAAATCTGTGAGAAAACACATTTCGACACGCACCAAGCATCACCATATTTCGAGCAATCCATTCAAACATTAATTCCCAATCTCTAAATAAAGAAAGAAATATTGTTGTAATAAAGACATAACATCCACCTACAAAAATTGTTTCACCCCCATATTGAAGACAATCACCACCTCTCGGTTTTACGAATATAGTGCTATTTACCGCACTTTTAGTACAACCATAACAGTCCAAATTAACCGAACCATCACAAGTAAAAGTATTTATAACTTGATTTATTTTTGGAGAACCACCTAAATCATCTCTAACATCATCTAAAGACCCGTTACCAAAAGAACCTGTTCCTCCAGCTATTGAATTTATCCCAATTACACCTGTCGAAGGTATCAAATACATTGTTAATTTACTGTTTTTTTGTAAAACACGTCCATTACAACAGTATTCCTCAACAACAGTTCCTGTCGGTAATCTATCACCTCTCATAACAATTTGATTATTACTAGCACCAGGATAAGAACCAACACTACCTAAGGTAAAATTCATAGTATTTCCCGTACTATAGATTGGTGAATAATAATACGTTAAAACTCGAGTTGGGTCAAATGCTCCGTAATTATACCAATATATACCATTAGTTGGGTCGAAATTATTAGAAGTTCTTAAGTATTGAATGTCCATGTGCATCATTGATGCACCCTCAACAATCTCATTAGGAATATACCCTTCAGTCCTACCTGTCACATTATAAGAACTCGGGTTATCTCGAGTAGGTATCGGCATCCAACACCAATTTCGATTACATCCATAAAAATCCCTTATCATCCCATAACGAGTATAAGTATACGCTCTAGTAAAACCGTTATTTGTCCTTATTCGTAATCCAAATGATGAAGAACTTGCACCATTAAATACCGCAGGTGTAAGTGGATAAGCCCCCTTCGATAGAGCATCATCACTTGTTTGAGTTGTCCCACGTAAAGGTTGTGCGTTTTTACAACTTGGTGCGTAAATTAGTGAACGGTTATCTAAGTTAGAATAATAACTAATTAAGTTTGAATTAAACCCTGAGAATCTAGATGTCATTTGGGTCCAAGTAGACGCTGTTAACCCATTCGTATAACCTGTTATAAACTGCCAAGTCTCAACTTGATTATCAGAATAAGAAAATGAATTAAAATATAACTGTTGACCACCTGAACCAACATATCCTGTTTCTTTATTGACATTACCTCCAACAGTATATGAACTACCATTTGTCCAAGTTAAACCAGTTACGTAATTTGGTGTACTACCACTTGGTAATGGCGTCCACGCCGCTGGAGGAACTATTGAAGTTCTATCTACCTCATTGTGGCTAATATTTAAAAATTTACCCTGAATCGGAATATTCATTCTATAGTAACCACTAATCTCAACATCACTTTCATTTTGATGTCCAAAAAGTTTACCAATACCATATTTAATTGGTATTTTACTGGTATATGGGTCAACACCTCTATTTAATATCACAACAACGTTTTCATTACGGTTTCTAACATAGTTCATCGAATCATACTTTTGAATCCCAAACGGTGCCGGGTCCGGATGTGGATTACAATTAGGTTCATAATAACAAGATGGGGAGAAAATAGTACCCGTCCAATCCCTCCTTGTCCCATTATAAGTTGAAAACAATTGAAACAAAGTTGACTCATTTCTAAAGTATTTTTTATTTAATGAATTAGGTAGAGTATTTACACATTGACCACTAAAATTACTGTATGTCATAGCAGTAATTACTTGGAAATATTCTATATCAATAGGGAATTTATGAGTATTTGTAGTTGTTTTAGCACTATATGGACCTAACGGGTCAAACACACTAACATTATAAGTAGTTGATAACATACCACTAATACCGTCAGGGTGTGCGTAATTAACTGTCACCGTTGTATTACCTGTATATGTTGTTCCTGTAATTGCGTTGTTATTAAATTTATTTTTAATACCACCTTTCAAATTTGGGTCTTTACTAAAAGTCGGATTTTGAAAAGCCAACATTTCTCCCGCAACTAATTTTCTAGCAGTTGATTTATCACATAATATTACAACAGTATTATCTTTATGAAATTTACCCGGATTACGCGCTTCGTCAAAAGTAACATTAATTCTATTAACACCACCACCCGGATTAGTTGTACCACTATTAAAATATTTTGCCTTAACATTAAATAAGTTAATTCTATCCGCCATTGGTAGTGCGTTAGTAAACCAATCATACGCAAAAGATTTACTTTCTTCTCCTTCCCCCACAGCAATAACCTCACTTTGTAAGTAAGGTGCTCCAATAGTGGATGACCCATATTGATTATCAAATTGATACCCCGCAAAATCATTAGCAAAAATAACTTTTCTTTGACCCGCAAACCCATTTGGATTTGTCTCAGCATTATAGGATGGTAATTTAAACGTTGCAAAGGTAGATAATGGAACACTTAGTAAACCAGCATTTAATGGTGATATTGGTTTAGGGTCTGACGATATTGTTGGACAAGGCACTAATTCCTCTTCATCAGTATCTTCTTCCTCCTCCTCAGGATTTTCATTAACACTTTGTCCTTGTTCACAAGGACAAAGGTCACAATCCGGATATGTTAATATAGGAACTTTTATACCTTTTAAGTCAAGTTTCCATAACAGTCTTAAAATGTATGCCAAAAGAAGCCCTAATATTATATATATAACTATCATAGCCAAATACCCCGCAATCATCCCTAAAGCATATGGAACACACCCAATAATCAATAACGCATAGTTAATAATACTAATAGCACACCAAACAATAAATCCAGGTATAACAATTAGTCTTAATAACCACACAACAAAATATAAAATGTGCATTATCAATATTAACGCAAAGAATACCGGCGTAAGTATTATACTGAAAAACATAAAAATTATGTATAGCATGTCAAACCTAAAATTACCATCATTTGTCGGAAATTTATTATTTTCAGTTTCACAAGACTCTTCTAAAATATTTTTAATACCAACATATCTTTCACTTCCACTACCTCCTCTATGATTGAATATAAATTCTGATACAGTATAAACTTTATTATACTGCATTAAATAAAATTTATCATCACAGTTAATTGCATCTTGAATCATTTGAGTATTCCCATAATCATTCCAATCAACACTAAAAGCATATGATTCAAATTGATTAGAACTATATTCTCTAATATTTGGCACTAAAAAATGAGCTCTTTTAGTAAGTTCTGATAATGATGGTGATTGAGACCATTTTACTTTAAATCTATATTTTGCTTTAGTTGGAATACCAACCTCAGGGTCATTTGATAGAACTTGTTCACCAAATTCATTGGTCACATAGTAATCCATATTCATTGGAACATCTATCAACCAAGTTCCGTTTTCATCAATAACTTTACCACCACCCTCTAAACTAAAATTTTCAAGAATAGGTAATCCGTTAGAGTCTTGTTGTATTGTTTGTCTAATTGCCAATATTTCACCGGGACCCGTAGTTAAACTACATTGATATCCTGACCTATTAGTTGGTTTACAATTAGATTTTAATGCGTTAGTATCTGAGTCAGAAATTATAGAACCCATAAATATAGATGTTGGTCGAATATCAACATTCGCCTCACTACTTAAATCAAAATCTGTTCTTGTTATACCTAAATTACAAATTTCAGGTTGTCCCCACAATGGCTCTACCTCAATACTTCTATTTACCGATACAATTTGTGGTAATTCTCTTAAATTATTCGATGATTTAAAATTTGTTCCGGATACTTGAGCTTCTGTTGCAAGACCCATTCTAATCAAATCTTGAGGTGATAATGAAAATTCTCCAATGTCAGACAAGTCAACATCTAAAACAATTAAATGAGCACCAACAGGAACTCCAAAAATCATATAGTCACCACTATCGTTTGTAACCGCATTATATTTATAATACTTGTCGTAAACTTCAATTAAAGTTGGGTTAGTTAAAACATCCGTTCTAGTGAAAAATGTCCCGGTAGGAACGTGAGCACTATATGATGGTTTATAGGGTAGTAAATTATATCTATAACCATCATCATTATTATCTAACAATGATTTATACGGATATAACTCAGAAATAATTGGGTCAGCTTGGTCTTTACTATCTAGCGGTATGAAAACAGAGACTTTGGCATTTGGGACACCAAATCCATTATTAACACTAACACGTCCAACAATAACACCATAATCAGCACATTGTCTAGTATAGATGTCTGTTTGTAATATTTTTAAGGATAATATTTCTAAATGTTCGAACTCTTGGTCAATTAATACTTTAATTGAAGTGTCAACACCGACCTTAGTTCTTATTCTATAAGATTTTGACATTTTTATCTTTTTTAATAAATAGTTTATATACCATTTTTAAAAGATAAAACATTTTTTTTGAAAATAAATTATGGTTTAAACTTATATTGATTAACAAAATCAATAGGGTTTGATTTTTTTTCTAAAAAATTATTAACAATACTAATAACATATTTGTGAACGGTGTTATCGATAGATGTATGACTTGTATTAGGGATATCAATATTAACAACTTTAGTTATTTGATTATTCTTATATAGAGACACTCTTCCACCTGAATTGGTAAAGAAAATCATATTGTCTGACCATTTAACAGACATAAAGTTTATCGCATAATCAACATTATCTTTAATTTGATAGTCATAGTTATTATCTAATTGGTTAGCACTGTCTAAGAAAATAACTAAGTCTACACCAATATTTTCCTTATTTAAATTATCTAATACTTGGACAACATTATATCCACCAATACTATGTCCAATAAGAACAACTTTACCTGTTGGGTTAAATAACCTAAAATATTTTACAGTTTTAAAAACTTCCTCAGAAGTTAAATTATAATTATTTGTCCCAAGATAAGTAATAACAGTATTTTCTTTAGTCTCAACTTTACTTTCAACCAATCCCAACCCGTCTAAATCCCTTGTTTTAGAAATATCAATTTGAACCTCATTAGGTCCTGACACATCTTTGAATGGACCTATTGACCCTTCAACAACTATAACTAAGTTTTTGGTATTTTTATTGAAGTAATCTTGAGGATGTTGTATTGTTTCTAATTTTCTTCTTTCAGTAAAGTCTCGAATATCTGAAGAAATAAACGAACTAACAATTATTAATAAAAAAATTTGAAATTTTGTCACTTTTTTAGTTTTCCTAAATTGATTAAAAAAAATCAAAAAAATAATAAAAGAACAAATCAATCTGAAGTTAAGGTATAATCCCGAAACAAACCATTGAGACCAAGTTCCGTTATATCCTTTAATAAAAGTTAAAATATCTGTAATATAATCCATCTACTAAAAATAGAGAATCTTATTTAAATTATCAAGTGAAATTAACTGTTTTTAAATTTTTAACTCTAATATTAATATCTTTGTTAGGATATTTTATTTGGTAAGTTTGATTTGGTTCCGCAAAGATAGTATCATCAATTAACCCTATCTGATAAGTTGTACTGTCAATATATCGTTGAGATGTTTGAGATGATGAATACTGTCCACCAACTTTATTAAAGACTTGAATGTCAGATAATGAAATTACCCCGTTTTCACTTTGTATTAATCTTCTTAATTCAGAAATATTAACATTTTCACCCATTTGTCTATTTTCCGGATTAAAATACTCCGAAACAATTGTAATGATTTGAGAGATAACCGTTCCTTGGTTTTGTGTATTATCTAAAACAACATCAATATTAAACCCTAAATCAATAACGTTAGCACTCTGTATGGATACATAATCATTTATCATACGATAGTTTGATAAATAATTTGCAACATTATTCTTTAGAGTGTTTGAGATTACTTCTGTTAGTCTACCTGTTTCATCATACGACAACATTTGAACAATAATTTTATTATTATTTTCCGTTATAGACACTTTTGCCGGAGCCCCAAATTGTGAAGGCATTGTTCGGATTATTGAATCATAATCATTTACGGTTACCGCTCTTTTTTGAGCTGAGAAGTTATACGAAACTAAATTTCTAACTTCTTCAGTTGTTGGATAATTAGCCCCACCAATTGCCGCAGTTACGTTTGTACATCTTAACGAATTTATAACAGTCGTATTAATACTATCTGACGGTCCGTTCACAAAGAACGATACAGTACCTATTTGAGTAATTGCGTTTACACCAATATTACTACCGACACCACCTCCGACTCTATATTGTATGAATAGTGTTGTATTTGGTTTTAAAGTACTACCTAACGCTAAGTTGTTGGAATACTTATATAGATTTAATTGATAACCATCTCTAGCAAACTCTCTTAACTGTTCATCAGCGGATTGTGAGCCACCACCAAATGTAATTTTTAAAAATCCTTCAGGTGTAAATTCACTAATAAATTTAGTACTTGTTTGAATATATTTCCCTACTTTAATCCCCGGAGAATCCGATACTTTTGTTGGGTCTTCAACAAATACTCTATCTTCCGCTAAAGCGTCTACTTCATACCATCTATTATCTAACCCTAAAAACTCCTGAACTGACGGTATATTAGTATATTGAGTACTATCTTTTAATAAAACACTTGTTATACCTAACACATTTTTATCCGGTAAGAATAATTCATAAAAAGGTTTAACGTCATTAGGTGTTATCACTTTTTTAAATACTTTTGTTGTTCCATTAACAACAGTTTCTCGTTTAGTAATAGTATAGTTTAATAATTTATTATTTGAGTCAAAATTAGGTATTTTTAATCTATTTGGAAATCCTTCACCATTAATTGGTGATGAGAAATCAATATCATAAACAGTTTCAAAGACTTGACCTGCCCCATTAACCTGAGAACCTCGTCTTAGTATACCACAATATCTCAAATCTTCTTTATCCCCAAATGCCGGAACAGTAATTGAGAAATCAACTAAAGCAACCGATGGTCTCATCCCCGGAACTTTTAATCCATAAGTTTTTGCTATATTAAAAACTGACGACCTTTGTTGAGCATATTGTAGAACTGTCTCTTGAATACTCCTATCAATATTAAATTGTAAGTTATCCGTTACCGCAGCATTTAAATCTAATAATACAGAAAAAACGGACGCATCATTAAAGTTTTGAATAGTATCCGGATAATACGTTTTAGTGAAGTTAATTAACTCAGTTCTAATTGATTGGAAATCCCTTGTTGTATAGGAAATTTTCTTGTTTGCCATAATTTTATATATTAATAATTACAAAGTCACTACTATTAAACACATCATTGTTGATGGTATAATCAATTTTAACTTTCGCTGTATGTTCTTTATTTGACATATTTGGTACACGAAATATTCGTTCATCGTTATCATTTATATAACTACCTTTATCTTCATCACCTTCTGAAGCTGCTTGAATACTAATGTTAGTTATTGTTATCCCCGGTAAATAGTTCCCCGCGGATTCTCGTATTTCAGATTCTATTTCTGAGAATGTTGGACCATCTAATGGTTCAAAAATAAACTCATATAATCTTGTTCCAAAATCCGGTAAATAATATCTACTACCTTTTCTTGTTAATAAAAGGTGTATTAAATTAGACCTAATCTCTTGGTCATTATAATCTGATAAATCTAAGTATTTCCCATCAAAAGATTCTCTGAAAGGAAAAGTTAAACCATATGTTGTTCCATCTGCCATAACTATAAATATAGTGTCGTAATTATTTCTTATAAATAGAGTAAAATAAAAAATCACAACCGAAGTTGTGATTAATGTTATAATTAGTTTAATTCAATTAAGAACCACACCCGAAACATTCAAATTCGGTGTCTGTTGGTTTTTGTGTTAAATCAACAGTTGGTTTCTCAATTGGTTTTGATTGACCTACTTTTGAGATATCCACTGCAAAGTGTTTAGCCCCGGTTGATATCGCCTTTGT
>Ga0209230_10001014_pt1 | contig 11196 bp, 11 predicted proteins | sample LakOntMetagenome_FD_187467 | JGI IMG/M metagenome (GOLD analysis project Ga0209230, IMG submission 187467) | Freshwater and sediment microbial communities from Lake Ontario - Sta 18 epilimnion Metagenome (SPAdes) (version 2) | ecosystem: Environmental > Aquatic > Freshwater > Lentic | place... | reverse complement strand
ACCCATACCACCCATAGGATGTCCTTGTCCTGGGCTAGGAGCGCCTTCTTCTCCAGCTATCTGTCCAGTTTGGTCATAGAAACGTTTTGATTCTTCATTACAAAGAATTTCATGAGCTTTTGTGATTTTTTTAAACTCTTCTTCGTCGCCTCCTTTATCAGGATGAGCAGTCTTTGTTAGCTTCAAATAAGCTTTTCTAATTTCAGGAGAACTTGCATTGCGATCGACACCGAGAACTTTATATAAATCCATTAATATTACAGGTGTATATGTTTTTAAGTTCGTTTTTATTTTATTAAACGCAGCTTTAAGAAAACTCACAACAAAATATTTAATGACATCCCTATTAGGATATGAAAGATTGCGGAAAGAAATTGAACCATATATCAATAAACCAACTCATATATGTTTAACAGGACCAGCAGGATGTGGTAAAACTACATTTATGGAGGATTTTTTAAAAGAATACTTTAAAAGAAATAATATATCTGAAAAAGAAAAAGACGAATGGCTTTTTTATCTAAATGGAGACAAAGATCGCGGTATTCATCGTGTTAGAGAATCTCTTCTTGATTTTGTCCGCCAATCTTCTAAACAAAAAGGTATTGTTCGTTGGGTAATTGTAGATGATATGGATACTTTTCCAGAGTTATCACAGCAAGCATTAAGACGTCCAATGGAATTATATAAGCATACCACTTGTTTCTTTTTTATTGGTAATCATTTATCATCTCTAATCGCACCATTACAGTCGCGTTGTAAATGTTTTACAGCTGAAGCACTCATGTTAGAAGTATTTGGTAAAAATATTCTTGAAACACTTGGAGTGCCTGTTAAAAATATGAATGAAAAAATTCTCTCATGGTTTGCAGCAAGTTCTTATGGTAATGTTGCAGAATTTGTACATCATGGTAATCTAATTTCAGATTATAATAAATATGGTGGAGAACCATTGACCGATGATGTGTGCATTGATTTGTGTTCTGTACCACCTTATTATGATTTTTTACCGCTACTAAATGCATTTTTCAAAAAGAATATAGTAGAAGCAATAGAAGTGCTTACACAATTATGGTTCAAAGGATTCAGTTATGAAGATATATTGGAATCAACACAGTTAACGCTGACATTTTTTGGTATTCCATCAATGGAACAAGGGTCACTCGTAACCAGGTGGTTTGTACGTGGATGGGCTGCATATTGCCAAGGATGTACATCCTTTGAAAGTCTATGTTCATCTTTAATTGATGCATTTAACGCGGATAAAGGATTCAATAAATAATATGCAAATAATGCAGTAGGAATACATATAATACGGGATGGCAAAAAAAGAACAAAGCATATCACGAGACAATCTCTTTAGGGAACACGTATCCAAAGAGAAAGTTAGTGAGGTGTTACAACTTCTACATTTTACCGGTCCTAATGATAGTAGATTATTTACTATAAAGGACGTTAATATATCAAACTTTGATATGGTTATATTAATTTTAGAACCATATTATATTCCATGTAAAGCTAAAAAATACTTATACGGCGATTTGACGCCGCATCGTGTATTAACAGTCCTACGACAGATATTAAAAAATATTGGATTTACTTTATACGGCCAAGAACGTACTATTGGTCGTAAAAAGGAAACGATATACCAAATTATTCAAACTGATTTTGATAGTATTATCTCAAGTGAAATGAAAATTACTTTTGATTAATACCAACCCACTCTATATTAAAAATTATTGATATTAGACATACCAATCATTAGCAAGTATTTAACTATTAAATCACTTTCTAATATTTGTTCCTCGCTCATACGCAAAAACCATCCAAACTGACGACGTATCTGTAATTCAGCCCAAGGAACTGGGACATATATAGCCTTATTGGAAATAGAAAAGGGGAAATTACCTTCCTGCCCAGCAGCTAATATATCATCCAACTCTATACGTTTTCCATTCAGGCCTTTACGACCTGCCTCTGCTTGTGCTCTTACTTCTACATCTGGTTGTCCATGTGCAAATGATATCCAGTCCCATTTAGCATCACCACGTACTTGTCCACCTCCATTTAGATTTTCAATACGTTCAAAAGCTGCATTAGCCCATTGTACAAAAATAGGATGTTCAGCACGAGGTGACCAGATAGCTCTGAAATCAGGTACAGCTGTTCCTTCAGTACCACTAAATGTCTCATCAAAATCTGTTCCGAAAAATATCACCTTTTCTGGTAAATTACCAAACTTCTGTAAACATATTGATGTAGGTTCCAACCATAATCCACCAAACTTCGCTAAAAATGTAGCACGTATCCAATTCAGTTCTTGTGAACCAACTGCAGATATTAAATTACGCATCTTATGCGGCATTGCATCAAGTCCCAGTTTCTCTGCAACTCCTTGTAATCCTCCTATAACTTCTACACGGTACTCTTTGTTGTTTAATGAAACAATATTATCATAACATAAGTTTAAAAAAGGTACATTTAGTGCTCTGCTTGATCTTGCACCAAAATCTGCCCACAGCCTGCTATTTACATCAGCATTGTTATAATATAACCATATAATAGGTAAATCTAATCCTCTCTTTAGAAGATCTTTATCCCTAAAAGGATTATCTTCAATTGTCATAGTTGAATATACATATCCCGCAATAAGTGATACTGTAAAAATAATAGAACTTGTTATCCAAATATTACTTTCTTTTGTCATTTTATTTTATATTACTATATATTTATATTTAAAATTATGAAGTTAAGACGTATTGTTTCATTTTCTTAAAATGATCATTCTGTCGTATAGCTTCTTGCGCTGCTCTTAATTGTCGTTCTGTTTCCCTTTTAGCAATTTCACGTTCCTGGTCAAGAAGCTGAGCCTTCTCATATTCATTCATTATTGGCGCCTTTTCCCTATCCGCTTGATATTTCTTCATATCACGATGTTCAACTCGTATGTTTGCAACCTTATCACTAATTGTACTCTCTTTCGTATATGCATCACGCAAATCTGTATAATGCAACGATGCATTAACCGGGGCTGTATATGTAGTTGGTCTATCACGACCTATTTCAGTACCCATAGATGGTGCTAATGTAAGTGCCATTGCATTTGGGTGCTGCATAAGTTGATGTTGTTGTTGTTCTTGCCCATAGCCTTTTTTAGCTGCATTTTGTTCAAACATTGAGTTGAAAATATCACGATTGAACTTTCCTGAAAACTTAGGCTCTTCTGTGCGACCTTCATCCTTTAACCAATCTCCATATCCATCCTCATCGGGGTCTGCCATACGTGTTTGTTCGTACATACGATTGAACATTTCCATATTTAGATTTTTAGGGTTTAACTTAACAGGATCTATATGCTTCCATTTATCATCCTGATGTGTTCTCACATCCTGTATCTCCTCTACACCAGCCTTATATCCTACTTGGTTTGCTATCTGTGAGCCTGATATACGTTTTATAATATCCGATAAATATGCATAAGCACGTGTAATAGCTTCAAATTGTTCTTCAGAACCACCTTTATCAGGATGCGCCCTAATTGCTGCTTTCTTATATGCTACTTTTAGTGTATCTTCAGTCAGTGCTTGTGATTCTGATAGATTTAATACTTCAAGACATGAATTGAAATAGCTGATAGCCTTCTCCTTGGGTTTTTTGGCTACTTGCTGCCATGCTGTTTTTTGCTGTGGATCTTTTATTGTTATTTGTTGCTGCTGATGTTGCTGATGTTGTTGTCTGGACTGATGTTGTTGCTGTAAATGGAAAACTTGTTGTTGCTGCTGTTGTTGCTGCTGTTGCTGTTGCTGTTGCTGTTGTTGCGAGTAAAAAATAGGTTGATCTGATTCTCCAGGAAGTGCTTGAGGTTGTATGCCTCTACGTAATGCTGTAACATATGATAATAATGCACTATAAATACCAGCATGTTTTGCAGAAGCAACGTATTCTGACCCTGAAAGTAGGGTTTCTATCATTTGTAGGCGCGTCTCGGGGCTCTTAATTTTTAATATATTTTCATATATTCGTACATGGGCTTGATTAAACATATTCATTGATACATTATTACCCATTCTTTAATTACTTGCCGTATATTTTAATTTAATGTATTAGCGCATATCATTCATAACCTCCTGTAACTGTTCTCTTGATGGAATAGGTATTTCTGGCTCACACTCCCATAGCCATCTTTTACCCATGGAGTTTGTATGAAAATCTACTGGAAACCATTCAGGCGCGTAAATTGGTAATTTAATATATTTAGATGTAGGTGGTTGCAAATACCAACTATCTAATGGTAATACAAGAGCAAGCTGTTCTTCTGGTGTGATTCTATTAGATATAGTAGGAGCATCAAGTTCAGGCCAGCTTGTACGAGTTGACATATAGTTGCAGATAGTTTCCCAAAGAGGAGGATGAGACCAAGGATAAAACCAGGAATCCAGTACAGTTTTACCATTATAATAGTCAACAATCCAAAGCATTCCTTTTAGATATTCTTCAGTTGCTTCGTGTTCTTTTTCTTTGGACCGAAATATTTTTTCTGTATAAATATCTTTCCAGTCTGATTTAAGATAATATACATTTTTATTTTGATTTTTATCAAAGCGTTGATTAATAAAACATTCTTCTACACGCCACTTTAGTGGCATATTTTCAGGATTTGAACTCCAATCCCCAATAGTTTGTAACTTCCTACGAACACCACTTATCATACGCTTATGTTCGTCTGTTCCAAGTAACGAAAACAACTCATAATATCCTTGTTTGTTAATTTCACCATCCTTATAAAGCCAATCACTGTTTTTAATAATTTCCATCAATTCCTCATGACCTCCATCTTTAATCCTAAAAGTCATTGATGTAGGAATAAAATCATTCCCTAAAATCATCATTGTTGCACAATAATCCTCTAGTTTTGTTGACCCAATTTGTGTCTTCAAATACTCTGCTAATGCAGTAATAGAAAACCATACAAACTTTTCTTCACCCAGACAATCTCTTTGAATCTCTCCTGCCTCCATATCTTCTCTAAAGAGATAAATATCCTTTCCCGTCTTTGCATAATGCCATAACGCTAATACAATTAGGTCAGCATCAAGTCCATAAATCACATGCGTATCTGAAAGAAGTGCTTCTGGATCTGTGCGCATATACGTCATAATTTTATGCTCCCCTTCGCCATAATCTTTTGTATCACTAACTGTCCAATTCTGGTCAATAGGTTTATGTTCATTTACACATCTACGTAATCTATCTGCAAGTTTATCCATAAACTCCGTTCCAGGAGTAAGCGCATTTGTATTAAATCCATATTCTTGTTTTGGCTGTTGTTCTGATTGGCTTTCAGTTGCAGTCGCAGTCGCTGCTGCTGTCGCTGCCGCTGCACTTCTAAAACGTCTCATACGCTGCTGCTTAATTTTAGCCATTGGAACAACTCCATCCAAGAAGATATGAGCACCCTTATCTGCGCCAACTAAATTAATTACTTTTAGTGTATAACGAATAATATCATTTAAGAACTTACGCTCCCATTCATCTTTATCTAATGTATTATATGGTTCTCTATCTGGTCTTCGTAAAACATGATAGATTAAACAATTAAAATCAAAATACAAGAGATTGTTATTGGGTCTATTCCGGCCAACTAGACCAGGAATTGTAGTACAAAGTCTTTTAAAATACGAAGGAATCCCCATTTGTGTACTTGTATCAGATACTAATAGTGGTCTCAATTTTATTTTAGGTTGGCTTCTTTCCAGTCCTACTATAATATTTACAACAAGCAAAGAGATGTCTGCGAATAGTTCAAAAATGAACATAGGAAATGAACAAAGTATAGGATCAAAAATCCTACAAAGTGGGTTTGTAACACGCCTTGGTGAAATTATACAATACACTCCTGAATCTATTGTTATTGGTAGTACAGTCCTTGCTGTATTAACTAATAGTTTTGCTCTACTTGTATTTGTTCTATTCCAATTTGAATTGATAGGATTTAGAAGATTATTTTCAGGTTTTACAGGATATTTATTCCCTACAATTTCCGAAAAAGTAGGGAATTGTGAAAATGGTTTTTTATTAGAAGGAAATTCTTCAAGAACATGTATATTAAATATTTTTGGTAAAGGTGGAAGCTTTCCTGCAGCTGGATTATTCTTTATATCAGGTACATTCTCATATCTAGTTGGTTCACTTATGAGTTTTCAACAAGTACTAGAGTCTCTCAGTTCTGATTATACTACACGTATAATTACGGCAACTGTCTTTTCTCTCCTTTCAATTCTATTAGTATTCTTTTACAATATGCTATGGGGATGTAATAGTTTTGTTGGATCTCTCGGTTCTGTTATTTTTGGTATATTAATGGGTTATTTTCTTCTAACAGTGCATGGGTTTATATTTGGCGCTGAAGGCATTAATTTACTTGGAGTTCCTACACTCGCGTCAAATGATAAAATGTTCTATATTTGCGGGAAAGATAATTAACTTACCTTAAATTAAGATAGTATGTCAATTGAATCAAATATATTGGCCATGAAAGAATATTTATTAAGAGGTGTTTCCCTATTTCCTATATTAATTGCAACTGTTTCATTTGTTCTATTTGCAGGCCTTGGTAATACTGCTTTCCTATTCTTATTCATTGGATTAGGATTTTTAGTACCTATACTTGTTTATATATTAAATTTAGCAGCAGGTATTGTTCTTCCAAATTTTCCAAATATATGGTCTGTAAAAGACGCAAACTGTATGTTTAGAAATGGAAGTGATGGTATGAAGTCTGTATTTCCCTCTTATTGGATGTCTGGTACAGTATTTTTTATAGTTTACTTTTTACTAAATGCATATACTTTGTATACACGTCCTTCTGCTGAAAATGCTCCTGAAGAGAAAGTAAGATTACGTAAAACACAAGCAACTATTGCCATGATTGTTGTTACTATTATCGGATTCGCTTTAGTTGGTATGCGATTATTTAGTTCATCTTGTGAAACACCTATTGGTGCATTTGTTGGCATCGGTGTTGGCTTTGTTGGCGTATGGTGGTTTAAAGTATTACAGGCATGTAGCGCGGATAGATTGACTGACCTATTTGGTATAGTTAGTAAAATTGTACCAGATAGCTCTACTAATAGAATGAAAAAAATATGTTATCCTGTTGCGGATGAATAATGGTTCTAACCCACTGTATGGGTCTAACCGAATATTGTAAATTTAAGGTTATTATAACGCTTACGAAATATTATAAGATCATCTTCTAATACAAGTCTATAAGGTATCCCTAATTTCTGTTCTGCAGACACTACACGAATTGCCTCTGCTAAATTGGTTATTGTTTCAGGTTTCGCAGCATATTTTTCTTGAAGCTGTTGCTCGTCAAAATTGGTAACAGACAGCGGCTGTGGGATCGCATGTGCTGTCGCAGCATTGTGAAAATCTAACAGCCACAGCCGACAGCTGTCTCTTAATTGCTGTCTTCTTAATTTATTCCAAGAAAAAGGGTGCTGTCTCAAATACTCCTTTGTATGCTCCCTACATACCTTGCAGGGTAGAACTTTATATATATTCTTAACAAATAGTTCAAATTGAATAGCCTCCTCAGACTCTAATAGTTTTTCCTTCAGAGGCCTTTCACGACCAATAGATTCTGCAAAAGTATGTAGGACATACCATATTTGTGGACCCCATATTTTATTATTTGGAAATGCCATATTTACCTATTAGTGTATTTAAATATTTAAGCAGTCGGATTTTCAGATCAAAAAAATTTGAAAAAATCTCACAGCAATACTCAAAGTCAACCGCGCAGCTAAAAAGCTATACAGCTAAAAAGCAATTCAAGACAGCCTAAATGGATTCACAACAAGAAACAAACGAGTGTTTTATCTGTTATGACAGCTTCACCAAAGAAAATACCAAAGCAACACCTAACCCCTGTAAATGTAAAGGCTCTATGGCCATTCATTTGGCATGTTTTAAGACTCTTATGAATTACCAAAATAAATGTAAATCATGTGATACATTATATAATCCATCACTATATGTAACTATATATGAAAGTATTGATATAGAGTTTAATAAGCTAAACTTCTATTATCTTGAGAAAATAGAGCAGACAAAAGAAATCTGCGAGTATGCATTTAATCGTGACATCAGATGCTTCAAAGTAATTAATGATTCATTTAAAACTAGCACTATGTGTTCTAGTGCACTAGAAGCAGACGATAATAATATTAGATATATTCCCAAATATATTCAGACATATGATATTATTGAAAATATTATTGCAAAATCTATTATGCATATTCCTTATATTAAAGAAGAGTTTATTACTCCCTCTCTTATGTCACATTACATTTCTAAAAAGGAAAAAAGTATTTTGAAATATTTCCCTAAAGAGTTTCAGACTCCCAATAATTGTAAAGAAATTATTACATATGATGGTAGTCAACTTGAGTATATCCGCGAAGACCTTAAAACAAAAGACCTTGAAGTTCTATCATTAAATACATTTATGCCTATTGCATCCGATATTAATAAATATAGTAAAGATACGCAGGAAAAAATTGTAAGAAGACAGTGGCATATAATTGAACACATGGAAAATCCGTCAAATGCTCTATGTGTCCATATTATTAAGAAGCATCCTCGTGCTATTAAATTACTAACAAATCCATCCAATGAATTAATCTCACTTGCAATTAAAATAGATTGGACTCTTGCATTTGACTTACCAGATACTATTAATAATTATAAAAAAGCAATAAAAGTTGGAGGAGATAACGCAATTAATAAAATATTGTATTTCCATACAGTTGAGAATACGAATAATCTCCTAAAAGAAATGAATATTAAAAAACAGTGCATTAAGATTAATGATGAAATTAAAATTGTATCTATTTAACAACCCCCCAATACTATTTTAGACCAAGGATGTAAAGGTAAAATTGAAAAATATTTTTTGTTGACAGCAAAGTACATTACAATAAATGAAAAATGAGTTCGGATACAGAACAACCTATATGCGATGCAAGACTGGCGAAGAAAGGCTATTATATTACTTTTGGTAATAAGAAGGGGCGCTGTTATTTAGAATTTCGTTGCGGTAAAAAAACGACCCAAACATCTGGACTCTGTACAAGCTGTGAAACAAAGAACCCTAATTGTCGCACACAAGATACACGCACCTTTGAACATGGACGAGTATGGGAACCTATACCAGAAAAATCACAAATATTTGGCGGACAATGGTATTATGAAAGCCAAGAAAAAAATGGCGAACCCCTATCTGGTGACATTGAGACCGCTCTAAAACATCAAAAAGAAGCGCGTAAAGGATTTCCTCCAATAGAAGATATGCTTTCTTCGGCAAAAACAATAAGAACAACGAAAACACCAAGAACAAAAAACACAACCTCTGAAAAACAAAATAATACTATTATGAATGCCTTTGATATGTCATCAAGTCTTTCTAGTTTATGTACAGTAGACACATTGGAATCAACCAGGTCAGAATCAACAATGTCAGAAGAGACAAGCCCTAAAAGGAAGAAAAAAGAAGTAGATCCTGATAAATCTGAAAGGTCAAAGAGATCTCAAAAGTCTACGGAAAAACAAAATACAGCCCCAAGAAGAAAAACTACAACAGCTCCTCCAAGTGAGTTTACTATCACTCTCCCTGTTCAAATTCCTGACCAGATTGTTGTATATCCTATATACGTAGAAGAAGTACAAGAGCCTTATGAAATTGCAGAGATTGAATATATAACTGTTGCTGAGTTTGAGTATAACGATGATCTTTATTATAAATGTAATGAAGATAATCGTATATTTGAATATTTAAATGACGGTGGAATGGGGGAATGTATTGGAATTTATGAAGATAATGAAATTATTGACATTAGTAAGTGTGACGTTGAAGAAGAATATGCCTAATTAGGATTGTGTAGAAGCAGATAAATCAAGAGCTTTAATATCAGAAGGGGCAACTAGAGGAATTGAAGTAACAGTGGGACTATTTTTTTTATTTGTAGTATTATTCTTATAATGTGAAAAAATAGGAAAGGTTTTGGAAGGGTCATTCACATCATATACCTTGGTGTATTGTTTTATCCAAATAAATTCAGGTGTATCTTTCTTTTCAAAAGGGACACCCCTGAAATTATCTGAAATTTTATCTGGTGATACAAAATTGTTCTGCTTCTTAACTGAAAAAAGACTTTCTAAATCGGATGCTACAATAGTTGGACCATCTACATGAAAACGAGAATCTTCTTGAATATTCTTTTTTTTATCAAAATTAAATGGACATTCGTCTAATTTAGATATTGCTTTTGCAACGTCGGTAGCATTTATCAGTCTCTCTGGAATAGAATGAATTGCAGGACTGCAATGCGGCGTATCCGTTTTTTCATATGATGCACTAGAAGAAAAAGAACTACTATACTCTCTTATATCACTATCAGAATCACTTTCATCAACTGATAACATCATAAACCTATTTGTTTGTACATGTCCAGTTGAAACGGGCTTCTTCTTCATCTTTAATTAATTATAATCATATAATATTTCTTTATGTATTTACTCGCACGGCTTAATTAAATTATTTACAAACACATTTTTATTTTCATTTGAATTATCCAATATACTTAATCCATCCACCCAATCCAAATCATTATCATCCAAATCGTTGTCGCCACAGCTATCATTACCACTCTCATTGTCACTATCGTTATCACTCTCGTTGCCACTCTCGTTGCCACTATCGTTATCACTATCAAATGCATCAGCTGCCTTAGATATAGTACTCACAGAACTTTTATCAGATTTGCTTGTAATAACAACCTTTTTCACTCTCTTTCCACGTGCATTTGGGTTAGGAATCTTTGTATCTTTTACTTGCCATCTATTATATCCAATATAAGCACTTGTAGATTCTATTTTACTATCAGTTATAAGTGGTATAGCCATATTATAGAAGAGACCAATTTCAGTCAACTGTTTGTTAATGAATTCTCTAAACTCAATGCAATTTTTATATTGTTCATCGTTTACAATATTAAATGCAGCAGAATCACCTTTATAATTTCTAATTAAGTTTGAATATACTGTAAGATATTCAATTATAACAGCAATAAATGTATCAAGAACAGACCGAATCTCATAATTGAACTCGCGCTCTTTCTCTCTATGTTGTAA
>Ga0209230_10001012_pt1 | contig 11201 bp, 7 predicted proteins | sample LakOntMetagenome_FD_187467 | JGI IMG/M metagenome (GOLD analysis project Ga0209230, IMG submission 187467) | Freshwater and sediment microbial communities from Lake Ontario - Sta 18 epilimnion Metagenome (SPAdes) (version 2) | ecosystem: Environmental > Aquatic > Freshwater > Lentic | place... | reverse complement strand
CCATATCCTTAAGGAGGCATTGTCCAGAGGAGAGAAGGGGGTAAGGAGCAGTTGCAGCTCCATTCCAGGTAGCTGGGACAAAAGAACCGTTTGCACCTACAGTGCTGGAATTAGAAGTGCGGAGAGGAGCACCAGATCCAGCAGTGAAGGCGAGGATGTTAGAGGAGAATGCACCAGCGTTGAGGGCAAGAGTAGGAACGGGGCGGAAATAAGCGGCCTCGGCGGGGATTTGCTTCATGGAGGTCTGGAGAGAAGTCATTTGTATATTCTTATATGACAAAAAAAATACGCAAACAGCCGGTATTTTTGAATAATTATTTGAGATTTAAATAACAACTCCCTTAAATTAACAAAAATGCGCCGGTACTTTTGAAGTCTCTTCGCCCAATATTGGATTAAAATAGTCAGTCGTCGTTGATTAAAGTTGTCCAATTTTCCCCTACATCATCAGAGATGTCATTCAGTTTATCACAATCATGGATTCCTGGACTTGGCCCAGTTGCAAAACAAAACGGCCGTATTAATCTAACAGAAAGACCTTCTGCCGGTGGAATAACACCTGATGATGCATTTTTATACCCTACTGCTCCGGTAGGCTCCAATAATGAAACTGTTAAAGACTTAATGCGTGGTAACTGGGAAGTTACACCACTATCCATTCAATTCTTTAGTAATAATAATATTAAAGCTATTCAAACATCAATACGCCATAAAGTGTATGAAGAATCTGGTCATAAAAAATGGGTTATTGATGATCAGTCAATTGATGAACTTAAAATTATAATGCGTGCTATATTTTTACAGTATAGTCATAATAATGAAGCAAATATTGGTCAACAAATTAATCGTTTAAATGATATGATTATTAATTGGTCTGTTCCAAGAATTATGAGTGAAATACAACAATACAGCTTTTATCTAAATGATATTACTCATATGCCTCAACAACTTTCTCTTCCTGTAAATATGTCTGGTTCTGGTACTAAAAGTTTTTCTTTGGGTCCTTTTATGTAAATATTTATCAAGAACTTAAATTATTCCTAATTTTATTAACTAAGAATGAATCAAGAATATGAACCCTATTGGTCTAATTATTTAAATCAATATGATTTATCAGCATCTTATTTTCAAAATATCACAAATAGTACTAATAAATATTGTGTTATTGTTGAACCACGTATAATGCCTATCTTACCTAAAGTTATTAAAAACTTTATGTATTTGCTACAAAATAAAGGCTGGGGTCTTATTGTTGTTCATGGTACTAAAAATGAATTGTTTATTAAATCCGAATTATCTGAATGGCCGAATGTGAAATATTATAATTTAAATGTAGATAATTTAACAATTACATCATATAATCAGTTGTTTTGTACACCACCTTTTTGGAATAAACTAAAAGAACTCGGATGTCTTCATTCATTTATTTTTCAAACAGACACAGTCCTTTTAAAGGATGATATTGACCGATTTATTCAATATGATTATATTGGTGCGCCATGGTATGTTAAATTTATGGGGATGCTAGAAGTAGGTAATGGTGGTCTTTCGTTACGTAATGTTGATAAGATGATTGAAATAACATCAACTTGTCAAAGAACTTTTAAACTTTCTAACGGTACCCCTGTTCATTTAGAAAACGAGGATATTTATTTTGCTTTTTGGTGCCTCATGAATAATTATAAAATACCTACACCTACAAATGCAAAAGAATTTTCGGTTGAAACTATTTACTATGATAATCCTTCAGGTCTACATAAACCACTACTAAAAGAATTCCCTTCACGAGATTCTTATATACAACTACTCAATAAAAAAATAGTTTAGGGTTCTAGAATATATTTATCAGTAATAATATTACGTTAGAATATATTTTTTATTTCTTAGAAATCTTTTTAGTTTTTGATAAAGCTTTTACATCCGCATTATCTAACTCAATCTCTTCTGCTCTCTCCACTACATATCCATTCCACGCCTCTTCAAACTCATCTAAATCTTTTAGCCACATTACAGTTGGTGTTGTTGCTTGCAATAAATCTCTCTCCTTTGTCTTATTTTCCATATCCTTCTCAAGCTCCTTAATAGCTGACTCTTTAATTCTATCAATACGCATTCTCAATAGATAATCATATCCTTTTACATCATCAACCTGTGACTCATCTGTTAGCGCAGGAATAGTAAGAGCCTTCAATTGTCTTACAATACTCTCATCAGTTTCCCTTGCCAACTTCAAACGACCATCCAAGAATGCCCTCACAAATAGAAGTCGCGCCGATAACTCCCTCAATTCAACTTCAATATCAGCCAATCTAGCCCTCTTACGTTCAACATAACCGGCCATACGCGGCTCATAAAAGGCTTCCATCATATCACCAATAGTTGCATATTTCTTAATATTGTTCAGATGGTCAAAGCAGCACATATTTGTCTTCTTATACGTTGTCTGTAACTTGAAAACCTTCTCAAAGAGTGTTCTATCTGAATCAAACTCATCATACATATCTTCACTTAGATATAGAATAATATCTACTTTTACGTGTGAACCCATCTCTTCAAAGTTCTTTAATCCACAATTATCAGCACCCTCCGCGGAACACACTTTATCCAAGAACTCCTTATATTTCTGTGTCCATGTCCCTACAGGTAACTCAGTAACTCTTACTGTATGTTTCTTATCATCAAACTCGTATTTACCATGAGTAATCCAAGTATTCTGGTCAGCTCTTGAAATACGACCTTGGAATCCAAACCACCAGGGGTCAAGTTCGCGGCTTGATAAGCTGTCCACTTTTCCTGTTAGACGAGCGCGCTGAAGAGCAATAATATGTTCAGGATTATGAGGAGGAATATCCGTTGAGAAACCAGTACCAATACCAATAGAACCATTAATTGCCAAGTAAGGAAGTACAGGTAAATAATACTCTGGCTCAATCTTCATACCATCATCATCTAAATGTTTCAAAATTGGAGCATCCTCCTTACGAAAGAGTGTATCTACAATCTTACACAAATGTGTATGAATATACCTAGGAGATGCCGCATCTTCACCTCCCTGAATACGTGTGCCAAATTGACCATATGGCTTCAAGAGATTCAAATTATTAGAACCTACAAAGTTTTGTGCCATGCCAACAATAGTTGAATTAAGCGACGCTTCGCCATGATGATATGATGTATGCTCCGATACATATCCAGCAAGCTGCGCAACCTTCACTTCTCCTCTTAAGTTTCTCTTCAAACATCCATAGAGAATCTTACGCTGCGACGGCTTGAGACCATCCATCATTGAAGGGATTGACCTAATATTATCAGCATTAGAGAAATGAATGAGTTCGTGGTTAATAAAATCTTCATAAGGGCAATGACCTGATGCAAACTCAAGCTGTTTCTTGGGGTCGTATGTAGAAAGCCATGTCTTACGGTCTTCTGCACGCTTCTTACTAAAAGCAAGAGTAATATGGTCATCAGATTGTGCAGTCCATTCGTATTTAATGTCATTAAGCTTCTTAAACCACTCTTTCGCTTCTGCAGGAGAAGATGAACCCAAACCTTTATAATATTTAGTAGTCCATCCACGACCACCTACATGTTTCTCTTTCCACTCCTCAAAAGCAGGAAGAGAATAGAAAGCCTCTACTTGTTTTCCTTTAATTGCTTTTACAATAGGAGTCATAAGAGAACAGACAAATCCACACTTAAGAAGTGATGGCCATTCTGCATGAATTAAGTTCATTACCAAACCCTTAATATGAGAACCATCGTGGTCTTGATCCGCCATAATCATAATACGACCATATCTCAAAGATTTCGTATCATTATATTTCTTTCCATGCTCAAGCCCAATGATACGCTTAATAGCTGCAATTTCTTCATTTGCATTGATTTTAGTAAGACTGACATCACGTACATTTAGAAGTTTACCACGAAGAGGAAATACACCCCACTTTTCACGACCCACTACAGAAATACCAGCAATAGCCGATGAAGAAGCTGAATCTCCCTCTGTAAGAATAAGCGTACATTCATCACTTTTAGTAGTACCTGCCCAAAGAGCATCAGTGAGCTTGGGTAGACCACGCAATGTTGACCTTTTCTTACCATCAGTCTTCTTGGCTTCACGGGCTAGCTTTGCATCAATCACTGCTTGTGCTTGGTCCAATAGTCCTAGTTTTACAAGGCCTTCTGTCAGTTTTCCTGTCCATTTAGGTTGTGAACCGAACTTGGATGAAGGGGTGGTTAGATATTCCTTTGACTGTGAATCAAAGGAAGGATTTACAACAGTAGAGTTAATAAAGAATACAACTGAATCCTTAATTTGACCAGGTTTCAAATCAATCTTCTTCTTTTTTGAAGCAAACTCACAGAACTCCCCAAGTACATGACGAACTACCATATCTACATGCTTACCCCCTTTACGAGTATTAATACCATTTACAAATGAAATGTTTGTTTCTGATGGCAATCCTTCATCCTCATCTTCATAGAGCTGATGAGTAAGAACTGCTGCAAACTCCCAACGAGGACCTGCGTTTTCGTATGCAATAGATGCTGAACCTTCTTTTAGGAATAATCTAGTGAACTTCTCAAATGTATTCGTTGAAATGACGTGGCCGTTCCATGACACCTTAACTGTATTACCAATTAGAGCAGCAAGTTCAATTGCGCGTGTATGAAGAACTACAAACATATCATCAGAGAGTCCACCTGGGAAACGTTTAAGGTCTGGTTCAAATTCAATAGATACCATACCAGTCTTAGAAGTAGATTTCTTGATAACTGGTTTTTCACAGTTAGACATATTATCAGTCCATGTCTGTGTATACTTTTTTCCATTCTTAATGTCTACAATATCTACTGTAAAACGTTTACTGAAAATTGATGTAGCTTTTGAACCAATACCATTTTTACCTCCTACAATCTTTTCTTCATTCTGATTGTAATTGCTTGAAGTAAGAAGATGACCGAAAATCATTTCAGGAATCCAAATCTTCTCCGTTGGATGTTCCTCAATAAGAATCCCATCACCATCGTTTTCAACTCTAATTGTAGCCTTATTTGATGACTCACGATCTACTGTAATTTCAATACTTTTAATTGGAGTTTTATCTTTTTCAGTTGTTGACCTAATATAAGCATCACGCGCATTTACAAGAATTTCGTCAAAGATTTTATAAAGACCAGGGTTCATCATTACCTTTTTCCATGTCATATGGCTTGATTCTTTGTCATAGACCCAGCGACCTTCTTGGTTTGTTTCTACACTTCCAATATAGGTATCAGGTAAAGTCAGAATATGCTCTCTTTGAGATAACTTCTTATAATCTTTGGCACTAGACATCTTGTAAAGTTTTGAGGTAATATAACATCGTACCCCACCCTTAAATCAATTTTAATTTTATTTAGTATATTTCAACATTTATATCCGACATATATAAATGAAGAAAAATAATCAACAAAGACGTCAAAGCCATACAAAAAAGAAAGGAAGGACAGTAAAGAGACAGCGTGGAGGAATTTGTCCATGTGTTATGCAACAGCAACAGCAACAAAGACAAAAAGGAGGTTTTGCGATAGCTCTTATGAATCAATTTACAACAGCAGCATCTCTCCTAACACCTATAGCAGTTGCACTTGGTATTAAAGCATATAGAGATACCAAAAAGAAGACCAGAAGAGCGCGTTAAATAATCTAATAAAAACTCTCATAATTTTATTGAAGAAGTCCAAATTATTGCGAAAATTTGCGCGCTAATTAACTAGTATATAAAGCCCCGACACTTTCAGAATTGTAATGAGCTATTCTAGTAATGCTAAACCAAATATGAATGGTAATCTGTTTGAAATTAAGACAGTCCAATCATCTGCATTTAGGACATTAGTAGAAGCACTAAAAGAAATTATTGCTGAAGCTAATATTGAGTTTGACTCAACTGGTATTAAAATTGTAACAGTAGATGAAACTCATACAAATCTCGTCTATCTCAAACTTAATGCTGATAAGTTTGAGCACTATTATTGTCCCGTTAAGTATGTTCTTGGTGTTAATATGATGTATCTTTTCAAGCTTATTAAGATGCTTGAGAATAATGATAATCTTACTCTTTATCTACCAGCAAAAGACCCTAATAAACTTGGTATTCTTATGCAGAACTTTGATAAACAAACAAGTAAGAATATTTATTTGAAGCTTTTTGACACAAATGTAGAGGATATTCAGATTCCTTCTTTATCATTCACTTCAATTATTCATATGCCTTCACAGGATTTCCAAAAGATTTGTCGTGATATGAATAGCCTCGGTGATAAGGTTGAGATTACTTCATCGGCTGGAGACCTTATATTTAAATGTATTGGTGATTTTGCAGAACAAGAGACTATTATTCGTGAATCTCAAGGCGCTATGCGTGTACAGAAACAACAAGGTTCCAATGAAATTGTACAAGGTGTATTCCAACTGAAGAATCTGTTCTTATTCACTAAATGTACTAACTTATGTGCATCTATTGAGATTTATTTGAAGAATGATGCCCCTCTTATTATTCAATACGCGGTGGCCAATCTTGGATCAGTTAAGCTTGTTCTTGCTCCTATTAGGAGTAACAAGTAATTTCTGAGAACAAAAAAAATGAAAATTATTAAACCTAAATGCATTTATACAATTTCTGTATAAATGACGACTATAGGAACATTAGATACAGAGGATTTTATAAAGTTTAAAATTCTTTCAGATACTGGAGAATATCTGAAAGAATTTGAAGGAGCCTCTTATGCAAATAATACTTTATATGGAGATAGAGTAGAATGGAATACGACATTAAATAAAGCGGCTCTTATTGAACGTTCTCAACATACCAGATTAGTTGGTCTTCTTGATTTAAAAGACAAAACAATCTATGGGTTTACATCAAATAAATCACCAATCTATATGTTTTATCCATTTGACCAGCGCTATCCTCCTTTTAGAGTAGGTTGCTCTGAAAAAGATAAAACACGTAATCGTATTGGAATTGTTAAGTTACTTGAATGGATTCCTGGAAATAAATTTCCCAGAGGTTCTCTAGAACGTATAATTGGCTCTGCTGGCGACCTTACTGTTGAAACACAAGGCCTTCTTGCCCATGGGTCCCCGTGCTGGTCTTCCAAAGCAGAGTTAGATATTCCTCCTGGTGCTATGAACTTCGGTACCGAAGAAGAATATAGCGAAACAGGCACAATCAAACCCTATAATAGAAAAATATTTGGACCTGAATGGAAAACTATTAATATTGACCCTCCTGGATGTAATGATATTGATGATGTTATCTCTATGTGGCAACACCCATATGGCGATTGGCTAATTGCAATTTCTATTGCAGATGTTGATGAATTTGTTCCAGAAGAAACACTAAATAATTTATATGCATGCAGTACTGCTCAAACAATTTATGTTAACGGTGAAGCAGTTAGACCTATGTTACCTACACAGTTCTCGGAAGGACTGTGTAGTCTTCTCCCTAATAAACAAAGTAAAACAATTTCCCTAATTGCTAAATGGAATGGAACACGACTTATAATTGATGGCTTCAAACCTTCACAGCTAACTAATAATCATTCTTTTACGTATGAATCTGTTATGGAACCTGATGCTACTAAATATTTCCCTATTAATGTATTGAAAGATATTGTAAGATATCTAGGAGGAAACGAGGCAGCGGTTGATAGTCATAAATGGATTGAAGAATTAATGGTATTATATAATAAAGAAGCAGCAAAAGTACTTATTAAACAGCAAAATGGAATTATTAGAGCACATTCGCAGCCATCGCAAGAAAGGCTGTCGGCAGCTGTCGCTGTTGTTGGACCAGAAGTTGCAGCCAAAATTGCGACAGCCGCTGCCAAATATTTTCCAGCTGCAGCTGTTGCAGCCGACACAGCTGCCAACGCCGATGCCAACAACAGCCTCAAACATTGGTCTCTAGGAAATAGCTTCTATTGTCATGCTACTTCTCCTATTAGAAGATATGCAGATTTAGTAAATCAACGTATCTTGAAAGGGCAGCTGTCGCAAAATAATATGACAACTATTTCTAAATATCTAAATGAAAGACAAAAAGTTATTAAACAAGTTGACCGTGATATATTCTTTATTAAACAATTAAAGGAAAATGGAAAGATACAAAAAGGAACCCTACTCTGGAAAACAGATAAGAGTTCATGGAAATTATGGGTACCTGCTTGGGAACGTATGATTACTTACAGACCTGGGCTATGCTATGAAGACGACCATTGTGTAGATTTGAAGGAAGGGCTTGAAGTTAATTTTACTATATATTTTGACCAAAACCGCCCAAATTGGAAGCAGCGTTTAATTGTTCAGATTTTGGGAGATTAAGTGGGAGATTAAGTGGGAGATTAGGTTGAGGTTTACTTTTACTTCTACTCTTCTTTTCAGTGTGGCCAGATTTAACAGCAGAAGTTTTACCACCATAACCCCTTAATTTACGCATACGCGTATAAAAAAGATTAGCAAATTTTTCACGAGGAATATGACTAACAGCTGTCTCACGTGTATCAAAAAAATCTAATCTAATTGTTGGCACCTTTCCAAATATGTCATCCGTGCTTATATTACGTAGGTCACCTAAATGTACACCCTCTTCAATCCAACGTATTATTTGGTCTTGAAAAATTTTACCTTTCATTTTGTATTCCTCAACCCGCGCAGATGGTATCTTTCCTGATAATACTACATCAAGCTTCAACGCTGCTATTTGTATTTTTTTCTTCCATTGAATTGTTCCTTGTTGTTCGCTATTCATATTACTATAATCCAAGATAAAGTGAATCAGGTACAGCCACATCACGCACTAATTGAATAGACTCCAATTTCTCCAATAATCCTACATTATTATATAGCGTAGCAAGTGCTTTCAACTCTTCAACCAAGTTTGCCAACTTCAAAATACCACGCATAAGATTTCCTTCATATAGCCCAAATTCTTCACACAGTACCTGTACATTTTCCCCATTAGACCATCTATATCCAATCTCAATCCAAGGAATAGATAGACTCCAATATTCAAGTGGAGCCGTAGGTATATACTTTAACTCAATGTCAATTAACTTATCCTTAATACCATGTAACACCTTAATAGTATCAATTACATTTTGAGTTATATACAGTTCTTCAAGTCTCGGTGTCTTTTCATCTGCAACATCCTTCTCACTTAAGAATGTACCCAATACACCAACAATCTCCTCCGCAGTTAATCTATCTAAATGTCCATCAACATATAGACGTGTCATAAGAAGTGAATGACCTTCATTAATTTCTGTTGCCATAACACCAAGAGGTGTAAGTGTTTGTCCGTCTTCTTTTAAGAACTCAATCTTCTTCAAATATTCAATCGCAGGCTCTAATACACTAATAGGATTTTCTAATTGTTCCTCCAAGTCACCAACATATTCCATCAGAGAATCCCGCTCATTCATATGTTTCTTCCATTGAGTCCATAGTTTCCATCCAGATTCCCATTTAGGGCCCATATGTTTATCTTTCCATTGGTCAAGTGTTTTTTGAGCGGCTTTTCTGGCAGAATTTGTGGAGCTTTTAATGCGAACTTCTAAATCATTTCTAAAAGTAAACTCATCAATCATCGCAGCATCCAAAGGAACATCCGAAGCCTTTTTAGAAGCCTCATCGGCTTCTGCTTTCAGGCCGAGTTTCCTACCAAGAGCCTGCTGATACCAATAGGAATTATCCATAATTGTACGCCATTGATAAGATCCTAAATGGAATGTTTTAAGAATAAATTCATATCCAAAGTTCATACGAGATGAGACTGATGGCATCGCACTTTTCATTACGCGCTTCATATCATAACATGTAATTGGATCTCTGTCAGGTAAGTAAATAACCGTACCAACTTTATCAAGCCCCCTGCGGCCTGCACGGCCTGCCATTTGAATATATTCATCTGTATTTAGAAGTCGTTGACCTCCATCATCATGCTTTGTTAGAGAAAGAAAGATAGCTGTTTTAGTTGGCATATTAATACCAACAGCAAATGTTTCAGTACAGAATAGAACCTTAATGTAACCTTTAGCGAAAATTATTTCAATAACTTCTTTTAGAATAGGGAGTAGTCCTGAATGATGAAAAGCAATACCACGAATAACAAAGTCTCTTATACGCCAAAATTGCTGCAGCTTTTCAAGCTGTTGTTTATGTTTTCTTAAATGGAAATCAAATATGTGGGTGACAGCCGCAGCATCGCTGCTGTCAATTAGGCTCCCTTGAACAGCTGCAGCGTATTTTTCACAGTCACGACGAGAGAAGGAAAACATAAGTGCGGGTAGCAGCTCTTTTTCTTTTAGCATGGAAATAGATGTATTCATTCTATGAGTAAATGAATATGTACGTGTTTTTCCTTCAAGACCACCAATATCACCTGCAGCATTTTTAGCAGCTACTTGTTGTTTAAAATTCTTTTCCTTCTTTTTATCATCATCTAGACCACGCAGCCAACTGTTATATGCATCTTCGTGAAAGGTTTCCTTTGCATCCATAATAGTCATAAGTTCATTTCCACGTAATACATAATGTGTAAGAGGAACAACTCTATGTTTTGTTGGAATAAGCCAGATTGGCTTCTGTTTTAAATCACCCAGCCATGATGCAAATAGGTCAGGACGATCAATAGTAGCAGAAAGCAACACTAATTGAATTTCACGGGGCAGTAAAATCATCGTCTCCTCCCATACACGACCCCTTTCCTTATTATTAATATAATGAACTTCATCAAAGATAACAGCATCAAGACCATCAATATTGAGAGAAGCTGAAAGTCCAAGAGAAGCGGTTGAAGTTCCTTGTTTATATAGAAGATTACGTAGGATTTCAGTAGTCATAATGACAATAGGAGCATCGGGTTGGAATTTAATATCGCCTGTCATAATACCAACACGTTCAGCCCCAAATAGATTTTTAAGGTCATTAAACTTTTGATTACTAAGGGATTTAATTGGAGTTGTATAGAAAACTCTGCGTCCTTTTGCGAGACTATGGGCAATCTGATATTCTCCTACAAGAGTTTTACCGCTGCCTGTTTTGGCTGTAACAAATACATTTTCACCACGGCAAATTGCTGCGATTGCATGCTGCTGAAATGGATCAAGGGGATACTTGAAGTCCATTGCAGGAGCATGCAATCGCAGCAATT
>Ga0209230_10001011_pt1 | contig 11210 bp, 14 predicted proteins | sample LakOntMetagenome_FD_187467 | JGI IMG/M metagenome (GOLD analysis project Ga0209230, IMG submission 187467) | Freshwater and sediment microbial communities from Lake Ontario - Sta 18 epilimnion Metagenome (SPAdes) (version 2) | ecosystem: Environmental > Aquatic > Freshwater > Lentic | place... | reverse complement strand
TGGCATCGTGTTTGCTGCATTCAAATTGCCAGTACCAGCACCACCAGTTTTTGCGGGAGTCGCAGGAATTATTGGGCTATGGATTGGCTTTACAGTACTAACACGAACTATATCCTAGGAGGAATAAAATGAATGAACAAGTAAAGGCACTACTAGCATCATACGGACGATCAGTCCTTGGTGCAGGACTTGCACTATATATGTCTGGGGTTACTGATCCTAAGACACTTGCATACTCACTATTGGCAGCGCTTGCACCAGTAGCATTGAGAGCAATTAATCCAAGCGACACAGCGTTTGGTCGTTTGCCAGATGTGGCAGTTGTTGATGCTGCAGTTAAGAAGGCAACTGTTAAGAAGGCACCAGCACGTAAGAAGGCTGCGCCAAAGAAGAAGTAAGTAAAAATAAAATAGGCTAGGAGAATAAAACCTCTTAGCCTATTTTTTTTATTTTAAAATAGTTCTTTAAAGATTGGTTTGTAAGGAAAGTCTAGATCTTTTCTTCGCTTTGTTGTTTCAAAGTCATCACCAAATTCTAGAAATGAAACAATGGTCCATCTAGGATTTCCAGCAGTGATCTCTGTAATTCTATGCTCGTATGAGTATCCTGATGGGAATATAAACAACTGCTTTGCCTTTGGCTTAATAGTTACACCAAAATGAATAAACTCTAGTTCTCCACCTTCATAGTCATCGTTAGGATAGTAAACCAAGGAAACAGTTCTTGGTGTTGCATATGTGTCATCTGCATGAGCACCAAAGAATTCGCCATTTGAGAATCTAGAAATTCTTAAACTCTCTCTGCTTCGTGGATCAATATTCCAGTGGAATGTATATGAGTTGACAACATCTCTAAAAGCCTCATTTGCTTCTGGATGAGAGTAAACCCAGCATGTATCAGACTTCTTGCCATTATCTTTTGTGTACTCTACATCATCGAAGAAGTCTTCACGTACCCATTTTCTAGCACCAGGAATGTCTTTATTTGTTTCCCAAAATTCTGGGGTAAGCAACTTTTCAAAAAATGCATCAGACTCTGGCCAAACATTATCATAAATATGCACTCCTGGGATTGGAGATGTAAAACTAAACTCTTTACCTTCTTGATTAACTGTAACGCCTCTTTTAGCGTTCTCAAGTCTTTGCTGATCCATAACACATCCTTTGCTCTCAATAATTATACCATAGGTGTTTTCTGGTATACTTTATAGATGCCTGGTTTTTTTATATCAACCCCACCTAGATGTGGTACACACCTTCTTGTAGACTCTATTGCATTTGCAACTCAGTCTCATTCAATGAGATTTACTAAGTATGATGATGATTTTTGGAATCATCCGACGGTAAAGAATAGATCTAGCGCAGTTATTGGTATTCATGCACATAACAATCAAGATAAACTATTTGAATACGCTAAATCAAATAAGATAATTACAACAGAGAGACACCCTATTGGTCAGGCCTTGTCTATTTTGTTTATGCACAATAGGGGCTTTTCTCCTGACTGGCCAGATAACAAGATGTTTAACTCTGATCTTTTTAAGACCATGCTACCAAACTCAGAACAGTTCCTTTCTTATATTGGTAGCAGACAGTTTGCTAGTTACAGAGAGATCACCTCGGATTGGTCTAAGCATGGGGAGTGCTTCAGTTTTGATAAATTAGTATCAGGAAATACAGAGGAATTAGATAGGCTTAGCGATTATGTTGGAGCAAAGGTTGTCTTAAAAGATATTGAAAAGAGTAAAAAGAAGTACAACGATGGCATAGTTTTTCTTGGAGACCCTAACCTATGGAAGACCGTAGTTTCTCAAGAGATCGCCTCAGAGGTTGCCAAGATGTTTCCAGAATATGATATGAAGACCTATGATCCATCTCCAAGTGATGGAGATTGGCTTTTTAAACAACTTCTGCTATAATATAATTACCTGCCCATATGGGGGGAATTAACTTATTCGCTTGAAAGGGGAATAAAATGGTAGAAACAATGCTGGGTCTTTTAGATGACCCATTCTTTAATAGGTTCAATCAAACACTGAGAACAACACAAAATAACTATCCACCATACAATCTGATTAATGTTGCTGATAGTTTATTTATTTTGGAGTTTGCTCTAGCAGGATTTGATAAAGATGAAGTATCAATCACAGTAGAAAATGGCCAACTAAAGGTTAGTGGCCAAAGATCTGAGGTTGAAGAAGATGAGTCCGTAACCTATTTACACAAGGGAATCGCTGCGAGAAAATTCTCAACAGTGTTTAACTTGCCAGAATATATGGAAGTTGAACAGGCACTTTTTTCAAATGGTATCTTAGAGATCACACTTGAAAAGCGTATTCCAGAAGAAAAACTCCCAAAAACAATTGAAATCAAGTAGTACAATATAAGTGTCGGGGGAGACAGCGACATTAAATACCTGGCATGCCTCACGCAGGACCTTGGGATGGATTAGTTACCTATTCTATATACGACCTGGGCCATAGTGCTTGAATCGCCTGCGTGGGGCTCTTAATATTTTGCGGTATAATAATATCAATGACTAACAAAGAGTTAGAGACATACAATAAGCAAGAGTATAAGAGAAAACTTGCTGAGATAAAAGAGGCTTCTGGCTGTGTAGATTGCGGAATCAATAATCATATTATTTTAGATTTTGATCATCTAAGAGATAAAAAATATAATATATCTAGAATGATACATGATGGATTTTCCTGGGCAGCGATCAAGAAAGAGATTGCAAAATGTGAAGTAGTATGTGCAAACTGTCATAGAATAAGAACACATAATAGATTGACAGCATAGCCTTTATGGTATACAATAGTAGTATACACAAAGGAGAATCATGATACACGCACTCTTTCTTATCCCTGCATTTGCAATGGGATATTTTGCATGCTACGTTGCAATGACATATAAAGTAGATCAAGACTAATGAGATCAGACTATTTTGACTATAAAGAATCTAGCACTAAAACTTGCATGAAGTGTCTGGATGATTCCAATGATGAAGATTTTTGGGAGAAGCACCAGGAACTTAATGAGGGAATTATTTGGTGTACAGTTAAAGGGCAGTAGTTCAGTTGGTTAGAGCACCACTCTTATAAGGTGGTTGTCGTGGGTTCAAGTCCTACCTGCCCTACCAGTTCCCCTTCGTATAACGGCAATACGCCACCCTTTGGAGGTGGTCATCGTGGTTCGAATCCATGAGGGGAAGCAAATTAATGGTACAATAGTTAGTATGAACGAAGACTCAATGATGCCAACACCTACATATCAACACTGTGAGTGTGAGATATGTGTTGAACAAAATCTAAAATGTTCTAGTTGTCCAGAGTGTCAAAATGGAATGGATTCTGAAATGGAAATGGCAGAGTATGACGCATCTGTGGGAAAAACAGACTGTTGTCCAGATCAAATAGAAAAGCAAGCGCCATGTTGGGATGGATATGTTCAACGTGGTATGAAGCCAGGAGCCAACGGTAAAAAGGTTCCTAACTGTGTTCCAGTAGCAAAAGCAAATGATCTTTGGGAAGATGATGATACGGTTGAATATGAAACAGACTCAGTTGCTAAAGCAGATGGATACTCGCCACCTGCAGGTGCACGATCTGCAGCACGTCGTGCAATTAAATTTAAAGAGCAAGGTAAAGCAACTGGAGCAGGTACATCAGTTGGCTGGACTAGAGCAGGGCAGTTAGCAAGAGGAGAGACAGTCTCTCTTAGTACTGTTAAGAGAATGTACTCATACTTCTCACGCCATGAGGTAGACAAGAAGGGTAAGGACTGGGGAAATACAGCCAATCCTTCTAATGGATACATTATGTGGCTAGCATGGGGTGGAGATGCAGGTTTCTCTTGGTCAAGAAGAATTGTTGAAAGTGAAAAGAACAAAGCACTATTTGCTGATTTTGGCAAGGACTACACACGATCAACTACCAATATATACAGAACGGATAACTAATGCCAAAGAAAAAAGCAGGATCATTTAACGACACTCAGATCAAAGATGGGTGGATTGTTAAGATGCGTAAAGATGGAACCATCAAGGCAAAGATTGAAAGATACTATAACAAGACATCTCAGTTAAAGCCCAAAACAGAAAGATAATTAATAAATATACTTTCTTGGCTTGTTAATTTCTCTAACAGCCTTTTTAATTCTATACCATCTAATAATTTTTTTAATCATAAAATAAGTATATCATATGCTATACTTATTAAAACATGTAAGGAGTTTTAATGAGTCAAGAAAACATATTGGGTAATGAGCCATTTGACACCATAGACCCTAATCGCTTTAATACAATGTGGATTAAAGACATGAATTCTGATCAGTTTATTCAAGATATGATAAAAAATGATGAGCCAAAAACAAAGAAAAAATATACCTATAAAAAGGTTAATGGATATCATATATTAAATAATATTCCTCCAGAAAGAATACATAGTGGGAGAGAGGACTGGGAAGTAGAATACTCGTACAATAATGAATTTTTTAGATCAGACCATTTCACAAACCAGCATGATGGATTACATATTCTCTTTGGTGGTTGTTCTAATACGGAAGGTGTTGGATCAAACATCCAAGATAACTGGTCTTACCGACTATATAAAGATATATCAAAAGAAAATAAGACAAGCGGATTCTTTAATATTGCCAAAGGTGGCTATGGCTGGCATCAGATATTTTTAAATTTTAAAGTTTATGTAGAAAAATATGGAGCCCCAGACTATTACTTTGTTTTACATCCCAACATGGTAAGAACTTATATTTGGGAAGAAAAAAGAAATCAATGGAAATACATACAAAGAAATAAAGGCGATGCCAGCGAACAAGAGTTATACCTTGAATATAGAAACAAGTTTCCTGACTGGGTTACCGCAATGTCATTATTTATAGCATATTGCGAATCAGTTGGTACAAAATTTTTATGGACAACATGGGCTGATGAACAAAATGAAAACATTATAAAATCAAATTTTTTTAAATCTACCTTTTTTCCGACAGAAAAAATTGATAGAAGTTGGATCCATCAAGTACGTCCAGATGGGAAAACTGAAAAAGATGATATCAACTTTAGAGATGGCCATCCAGGAAGAATTTATCATGAACTATGGCATAAAAGTTTTAAGAACGAATTAACCAACAGGGGTTTAATTTTTAATCAAAAGGAATAAAACTCTAACCCCATTTTAATTGTGATTGTTTGATTAAGTCACACGCATCGTTGTAAAAGTTTAATGTTGGATTAAGCAGTTTGTGATTATCTACAATATCTTTAATCTTATAATATACATCTGGCTTTTTATCAATGGGCACTGGGTTATTAAATCCTATCTCACCCTTATCGTGTTGCATAATCTTTCTTCTTGCATGCTCAATTGAGGAAGGTATATTTTCATTTAAAACTATACTATAATCAATATCAAAATGTTTCATTATGGAACTCATAACAAACTCTGTATCTTTTGTTGCTTGATCAAAGGTAAATGCCATAACTTTATCTAAGTTATCAAGCATGGTACCAGACCATAACTTATATATACCAAACTGATCATCAACTAACTTTTCAAGGGATGGAAGGCTTCCCATTTCATGTGGCATAGGTATGCCAGAGGTTATGTTGTTTCCCAAACCGCCCATTGTCTTAGTAACAATAGAAGGGATTATGTCTTGTGGACTTCTCAAGATACTTACCTGAACAATATCTTTAAATGTTGCATTAAGGATTACTGGCACATTAGTTCTTACAATAAAGTCATCAACAGTTGCACCTAAATTTACACCGTTTGAATTTTTTAAAGAATTAAAAAGTAAATACTGTAGCCAAGTATGTCCAGATCTTGGTGATGAGTTGATTAGTATTCTTAGTCTATCCATTTTTACCCCTTAATATTTTTTGATTGTAGGTTCTTTCCCAAAGTGTAACATCATTTTCGTCATTTAGCAGAGGCTGCCCCTTAATATTTAAACTAGTATTAAGTAGGACAGGTACCCCAGTTTGCAAGTAGAACTTGTTTATTGTTCGCCATAAATCTCTGTGATCTTTTTTATTAACAGTTTGAACTCTAGATGTACCATCTTCATGTACAACTGAAGGTATCTTATGTGGCTGTAAACACTTGACTGTGTACTGCATGTATGGAGAAGCAAAGTCCATATCAAACCATTTAGATGCATGCTCTTCTAGCACAACGGGAGCAAAAGGTCTAAAGAGTTCACGCTTCTTAATCATATTTACTTTATCCTTGATGTTTGGATCTCTTGGATCAGCCAGAATTGATCTATTACCAAGGGCACGAGGACCATATTCTGCTCTACCTGTAGCAACTGCAGCAACACCATCCTTTAAGATAGTATCAACAATCTCTTGCACTGGATATTCTCCACCAAGGTCATATCCAAGATAGGGAGTTTCCCAATCGAGATGCTTACCATAAAGTGCTGCAGCAGCACCTAAAGAACTACCAGCGTCACCTGGATTTGGCATGATCCAGATCATATCAAACAGTTTCCATAGTGCTGTATTTGCAGAAGAGTTAAGTGCACATCCACCCATAAAGACTAAATTCTTTTTACCAGTTATGGCTTTTGCTTCAGACATAAACTCCATCAGTCGTGTTTGATAGACCACCTGCACTGCAGCAGCAATATCAAACTTGTCTTGTTCGTCCTTGATCCATCCCCAATCAGTTATACCTTTATGAAAGTTATAGGACTGACTACGAAAATTAGGGAAGTACTCATCAACTTCTTTATAGTATCTACGCCAGTCTCCATACGCAGCCATACCCATCATAATATATTCTTCTTGGTTTGGCATTAATCCAATTAACTGTGTGAATGCAGAGTAGAATAAACCAAAACTAACAGGATAGTTTTGCTTATATTTTAACTTAATCTTATCACCCTCGCCTACCCAAACGGTAGAGGTATTGTATTCTCCAATCGCATCTAAAACTACAATGACTGCATCATTAAAAGGACTAGTATAGTATCCCGCTGCAGCGTGTGAATAGTGATGGCTAAATGATTTTCTAGGAACATTTGGAAGATCAAAGCGTGGCTTCCAATCCCCTGCACCACCCTTTAAAAGCAGTCTGGAGGCCTTTAGAAGGGGTTTCTCATAGTAGGCTATAGCATTAGGTGTACCGTACTGCAAAGCATCATTAACTAAACTATCATTAACATACCAGTCGTTTTTTTGCTTGCTATATCTTTCAGCATGGCCAGCAAACAGTATCTTCCCATCTTTGATCAAAGAAACGGATGCGTCATGTGAAGTCTCATTGACTCCTAGTATTATCATTCTTGCCCTGTAGAGTCTCTCTTGAACTGGATAGGTATGTTATGATACCAGTTTGGAAGGGCATATCTTGGACCCTTTGTTACAGGATATACCTCATGAACATATAAGAAGTTTGAAGGGAAGAACAGAACACTTCCAGCCTTTGGCTTGAACTTGATGCCAGAGTGCCTGAATTCAATCTCTCCACCCTCATAGTCATCATTCAAATATAAGAGAACAGATAAAACTCTGCTACTAATTCCTTGATCTTGATGTGCTGGAAGGTGACCACTTTCATCATACTTTAAAAGATGCATGGTGTGCTCTCTAGACTTAATATTCTTTTCAGCGAATGGATAAAGTTCTGTAGTGTAGTGCTTAAGTGTTGCATCAAGTGCACCAAAAAGTTGTGAGGATATATTTGCTTGCTCATCATAGTAAACATCGTTGTTTGGTATATCGCTAACCTGTGGAATAAATTTTTGCCAACAGAACATTAATTTGTTTTCGCCTTCGCCATATGTCCATGGTACCCAAGGCTTAACTGAAGTTAAAGTTGGCTGATCATCTTCAGAATATCTGTTGTCTAAATCTTCAATCTGTTTAATCAGTGATGCTGGATCTTTAATTACATCTGTGTAGTAAGCAATTCCAAGATCTAAAACTTCAACATTAAAGTTTGACAAGGGGGTAGTCCTTTGCTTTCCACTTATTTATACCAGGATGGAATTCTGGATCAACATGCTGTGGTAAAGATGTGTGCATATATAGTGCAGTATATCTATTACCTCTTTGAACCTTTGTTATGCCGTGAATATATTCTGTTCCTGCACTTGGAAAAAAGACTGCAGAGTATTGCTTAGGTTTGTACTCAAATCCTTGATTTGGGAAGTAGATAACTCCTCCATCATATTCATTAGGATCATTAAGATAAATAATTGTACTAAACTCAATCCATGGCTCAGGTCCTTGTGCATCAATGTGTAGGTCACCCTTTGTTCCTGGTGCCCAGTTTGAACCAAAGGCCTTAAAGACATAGATGTCATTCTTAAAGCCATTTAAGGCCTTGTGCATCTCATTTGATTTGGTGCCATACTTCTTTAGGATGTCCATAACTGGCTTGTTATATGGCAATGATGTTCCACCATATCTATCCTTATAATATTCTGGATATGGGTTAGTTTCAGAAGGGTGATTCTGTTCTGCTATTAGCAGCGCTGCCTCTTCTGGTGTAATAAAGTTTTCGATGACGGAGATTCTATTCATATTTCTATTATACACCATTCACTTTTTTAATATAAATATCATAAAAACCAAGGGGATGAAGAGCCAAGGCATCTACTTCCCAGTTAGGGTTATCATTAAGGAACTCATTAACTGTTTGAAATGTTCCATATGGCTTATCTTCAATCACACCATCATAAATAAGATAATCATTTAAGCCAATGATCCCACCGTTATTAATCTTTTTAGATGCTTGAGATAAAACTGTTCTTGTTACATGTCTATCGTTGGTAATATCAATATATATAAAATCATAGGATTTGTTTACTGACTGAAGAACATCTTGCGCCCTACCCTTTATAGTATTTACATTCCCATGATAAGCAAACTTATCTCTTATATATTGCTCATGTGTATCTCTGGTATAAAGTAGTTCATGCCTCATTCCTTCACACTGACATGAGCCAAACTTTCTCCAAGACCAGCATTTCAGGTCTTGATCGTATCCATCTAAAAGGTCTGCCTCTATAGCATTACTAGCATCAATAAAGAGTTGTGCGGAGTATCCCCATGCTACGCCAATCTCTAAATACTTAATTCCCTGTTTTAGGGTCTTGGCGTATTCTTCACGTGTAGCAAATACTCTTGTATTAGTTAACTGAGATTGATTGAGATTGTATGCGCTTTCAATTTCATCTTTATTGAACTCTTTAACCTCTCCAGGTTGAAGTGGTGCTTTTGGTACCTTTGGCATTAGTCCCCTTTGTTTTATTTATTATAGCATCCCTGGTAGGATTCGAACCTACGACCTACACCTTAGAAGGGTGTCACTCTTCCGCTGAGTTACAGAGATCTAGTAGCCCCAACGGGAATCGAACCCGTCTTGCCAGATTGAAAATCTGGAGTCCTAACCGATAGACGATGGAGCCATATGTCGGGTCAGTTTATAGAGTACCACACTGTAAGGACCTTCACCGCATGCCCCGACGACATGGTGCAGTAGACTCCTAGTTGCCCCTGCATCTTGCCGTAAACAGTAACCAATGACTGCGATAACAAGAGTTTCCTGCGCCGTCTCTAGGAGTCGAACCTAGGCTTACCGCTTTGGAGACGGTAGTGCTTCCGTAACACTTAGACGACAAATGATTAATAAGTCTACGAGCAGACTAACTTATTAATCTGATATATGAGGATTTACATAAGCCCGTTGTCCTCCAGTTGTCCCCGTCGGGAGGCAGATGTTTCACTGCATCGCAACCTTAATATCGTGCATCAAGTAGGACTCGAACCTACAACCATTAGTTCCTAAGACTAACGCCTCTACCAGTTGGGCTATTGACGCAATGCCAGCCACGGCTTTGGCTCTTAACCTAAACCACCTGCTGGCTGTTATACCTAGTCACGACCACAGAGCCCGTCCATGAGTCTGAACACTTTCTCAGGATGCAGGTGACACCTATTCGGCATAACAGATCTCAGTATAGATTGTTCAGACCTATACTTCGAGAGCGGATGATGAGAATCGAACTCACCCCTTCTGCTTGGAAGGCAGAGGCACTACCAATATGCAACATCCGCAAATTACTCTATTTAATTATACCGTACACCAGGTAGGACTTGAACCTACGATATCCGAATTATGAGTTCGGGGCCTTGACCAACTTGGCTACTGGTGCTAGACCTTATAGGTTTGAAACTGATCTTAACCTTTTGTGGCACTTTGTACAACTAGTGTAAGTTCTCATTGTAAAAGGACAGGAAGCATCTAATGTCTCTTTGTGTGAGCACAGTGATTGCTTTATCAAATCAATGGTTACTCTAATGAAGTGTTTGATCATTACTCTAGTATATCAGCACCTGCTATAATTGTAAAGTGCAACCATACATAATTAAAAATTTTATAGATATCGACATGTGTAATAAAATAATCAATCTTATTGAAGATAACGATAAAGAGACTAATGATAATGTCAAGCGTAGGCTCATGAGATTTGGTATTGACATAATGAATGGAACTACTGATCCAATATCTTCTATTGGTGAGATTGGCTTATCCATAAAGTCTTATGCTGAAAGAGCAGGGAAGATAGCAAAAGCCTTGCACGACCAAGAAGAGCCCATCTATCTATCTACTCTATGGCTATCTAAGCAACTTCCAGACTCAAGCATTATAAGACACATGGATACAGACGGTGGCAAAGGCAGACATTACATATATAGCGGAGTCATATACTTAAATAGTCAGTCCGTTGGTGGAGAGATATTTTTTCCAAAGATTAATTTTGAGTATAAGCCAGAAGGAGGAGACTTAGTCTTATTTGATTGCAGAGACAAAAAATCTTTGCATGGTGTCAATAAAGCACACGAAAATAGATATGCAATACCTATATGGTTTACTGATGATCCTCAGTATCAAATGCTTTAAGGTATCTTACTTCATCAATAATCTTATACTTAAGCGCTATTGTGATCATCTCATCTGAATAAGATCCTGGCTCTGGTGTGTCTGAAAAGTAAACAACATAATACATTGAGTCGTAAACCTTTTTCATTATTGAACCATTAGCAATAGCCTTTTTTACGTTATCAGTTCTCTTGGCTCCAGGCCTTTTCTTTTCGCCTTCTTTGCCACCCTTACACTCAACATACTCAAATCTATCTCCCTGTGCAACAAAGTCTACTTCACAACCAGTATGGGC
>Ga0209230_10001009_pt1 | contig 11211 bp, 13 predicted proteins | sample LakOntMetagenome_FD_187467 | JGI IMG/M metagenome (GOLD analysis project Ga0209230, IMG submission 187467) | Freshwater and sediment microbial communities from Lake Ontario - Sta 18 epilimnion Metagenome (SPAdes) (version 2) | ecosystem: Environmental > Aquatic > Freshwater > Lentic | place... | reverse complement strand
ATATAACAGCGCCCATATATCATAATAATTGTTATTGCAAAATGATAAACAATCCCAGTGTGAATTATCCAAATAGCGCTTTATGACTTCCACATTATAAGGTTTGGCATTTACATCATCGGCGTCAAGCACAATATGATAGGCCGCTTTCGGATATTTATCGTATAAAATCTCTAGACAACTGTTGCGCGCATTTGCAATCCGCACAGTACGCAGCGGGCTCGTATTAAATTTGTTATGTTTCAGGTGCACATTGTAATCAACCGATTTTTGAAATTCATGTATAAGTTCTTCGGAATTATCACTGCAATTATCATACGATATTATAACTGCAAACTGTGTGGGTGTGGTAACAAGTGTGCGAAGTTTATTAATATTATCGAATATTGTAGGCAAATACGCACCGCAATTACGCACGGTGGTGCATACGACTAATGTGGATGTATCCATGTGTTAGCGTTATTCTATAAATAGCGAGTATGTCTTTAATATTTCTGAGGTGCGCCACACTGTTCGGTTTTCAGTGGCTTAGGTGCATAGACAGCCGGATATGCCCACATCTGATACGTGGGTAGATGCACAGGAGTCATGTCAATCTTCACGTCGTTCTTCCAATTAGAGCGCTCAACTGAAGTTTGATCAGTAGCCGGTGGCTGATATTTACGCCACGGGGCAAATGTATTAATACGTGTTATTCCCCGTAAATCAGACTCCAGGTCGGTCATATTACCTGCAATCACCGACACGTTATTTCCGCCGACAAGGCCTAGTTCATGACGTTTAGGGTCTGGTGAAGTATATGTGAAGGGGGTCGCTGGATATGACTGGGGATTTTCAGTGTGTTCCCATTTGGCGGAGGCTGGGGTGTTTGGGAAAAATGCGTCCAGACTTGTTTGGGCGGCTATTTTGTCCATTCTACTGTAAATGCACGGGAGTTTCTTGCACCAGTGCGCGGGCAGACGGATTTCGGCTGATTTCGGCTGATTTTTGATAAAATCTGCAGTAATCTAAACAGTTCTTATGCGGTTTTTCATGGCTATGTGAGACAATTTAGCAGTTCATATCGCGGATATACTCACGGCTGGGTATACCACCACGGATCCATCCATTTGCTGCCACTTCCGGGATAAGGTTCTTTGGGTTCTGGATGTTGTCCTTCAGCATCTGAATCATGGGAGTGAACTGACCCTCGAACATGTTCTCCGTGACCGTGCCACACTCCTTGCCGAGGCGGACCTGCTCGGCGTGGAGAAGGAGGCTCTCGACATCCGGGTTACCACGACCGGTTGCCATGAAGGGGACAGTTAGGAATGGGCGAGCCTGCTGGCGGATGTTGCAGCGGTTGCTCTTGAACTGGGGCTGGTTACGAAGAAGGGAATCAGCGTCAATGGCGGCATTGTTAAGACCGTAGCCTTCACGGGGGTATATGAGTTGGTTATCGATGGCGAGGGGGTTGACGCCGGACGACTTGGGGGTAAGATTCGTAGTTATGTAGCGGCCAGGGCCGGCAGACTGCGCGTAAAAAGACTGAATGCCACAAAGATCATCCTTTGGGTGGGTGAGGCGGTTAATATCCATACTACTGCTAATGCTGCGTAGAAATTTTAACGGGTCTGCTATTAGAATCATGCCAGGGCGAAATTCGATTTCACGAAAGTTTTGCCGATGCGTAAAGAAAGTAGCAGGAACAGTTGGTCGGCGACGGTCGACACTGAAGGCTGGAAAAGGAAAGTATGGTAAAGAATCGACCGCCATTGCCGTTTGCGTGAGGAGTGTGCTCGGGAGTCGTGGGCGAACTTTACGGCGGTTTTCTTGTAAAAAGAAGGGTGGTCCACGGGTCATTACCCAGGAGCCTCTTTAGAGGCGACGCTGATTGCGGGATTTATCCTGAGACGCTGATTGCGGGATTTGCCTAAGCATCCTTATTCAGCCACGGTATCTTCCCACCGTCCGTCCCAGGCAGGCAGGCTGCACCGTTGCCTTCCTTACACGTCTTCCCAGGAATGTAGTAGAGCCACTTCTGGAAACTGTCCTGGTCGTTCGGGATGCTTGTGCTAGGCATAGTGTAGAACTGCCGTTGTCCCTGATTACGCCCGAATACATCCGTAGGGTCAGAGAACCACTGCACACGGAAGAAGTCGTCTATCTGTTGTTTAACGAGGCGGTCAGTGTATGGGGCGGCAGGCGGGCGCCAAGTGTCATATTTATATTGGTCAGCCAGCACATTCATGAAAGGGTTCGCAGCAGTCGGCTCCGTCCACGGCTCACCCGCCCCTAATGGAAGAACAGTTGCAATACCTTTCTCTGCGAGCATACGCTGGGGGTCAGGCACTGGTCCCCTAAATTGAAGGAACTGTGTTGTATCTGCGGCCGTTCCTACAAACCCCTCCGAGCCGGATGCGGACTTTACACCAGTCGCAGCCGCCTTCACAGTATTCCATACAAGAGGTGCAATTAGAGCAACAAATGTTACTGTCATTACCCCATATGTTGCCTTTTGTGCAACATAACTTGTGACGGCTCCGATAACTGCAGTTAGGAGTAGTGCGCGCACCAGAATATTGAGAAATTCAGTCCCACATGACGTGCTAGGAAATACTGTGAATGGTCGGAAGAGTATTAATGGTCTTTTTAGGAATGCTGGTTCGCAATTTGCTGACATACTATACTATTAAGGGCTTTGGGAATATAATTCACACAGCCCTTGATGATTTCACTTGACTTCTTTATTGCCGCACTTTAACGGCGTCTTTTCTGCTGAGCCGATTTAGTGGCCGGTGTAGGGATGCCTGTGCTGCCCGTGCCAGCCGTGCTGCCCCCAGCCCCTCCACCACTGCTTGCCGCTGCCGCCTGCGCCGCATTACGTGCATCGAGTTTCTTACGAAGGCGCTGACGGACAAGTGACATACGTGCCGACTGGGCAGCCGCTCCACCGGCACTGTGCATAAGATCAGGATCATCTCCGCCACCCATACCAAAAATACCACGGAACGAGTCCATCATGGTAACAAACGCCGGATTTTCAGAGAACTCCTTCATCAAGTCCTCCGCCTCACGAACAATCTCCTGGGGCTTAATTGATCCATTCTGGATTTTCTGCTGGAGGCGCTTACCGATCTTCTGAATCGACTTCTGAATGATTCCAGGGTTAGTCGTGTAGACGCGCATAAGCATCTCGAATGCCTTCGTAGGGTCGTCCCCATACTTCGACATCTCGGACACGTCGAGACCGAAGTCCTCGGGCTTGAACTCGCGGACAATCTCCTCGGCCAGGCGTGCAATGTGCCCCTTAAGGAACTTCTCAGGAATCTTTGGCATTCCCTCACCAGTCGCGCCAAAAATCTTGGAGAACTTGTCAGTAAAGGAAGAGAAGTCTACATTATCCATCTTGTCCTTCATTCCAGCCATGAATGACGCGAACCCCTCCTTCGAGTCTCCCCAGGCGGCACCAGCCCCCTCGTCGAGCAGGAGTGTGAAACTGAGAAGAGTGATGAACTCCTGAATTGCATTCTGGCTGCCCTCAGATATGGAACCCCACATATCATCCGTAAGACGAACGCCAGGAAGGACTGCACCGGGATTTGTGGCCTGGTCGCGTCCAGGATTTCCTGCGACAGGGACAACCTGATTCTTAAATGCAGTAACCCGCTCAATTGCAGTTAGGGATGCGGCTGAGTCTAGGGATTGTCCTAGTTCGGGGAAGACATCGCGCAAATTTGCAATAAATTCGTCATATTTGGTATAAAAAATGGAGTCAAGGGGATGATTATCGGTTGACGTGGCGCTCATATGTTTAACAAAGATGACGAAAGCATTAAGTGGTATTTATCGCGGTTGCTATTGCGGTTGCGATTGCTGTTGCAGTAAGGCAAGCTCCAGTTTACATATCCGTGGGAATACCACGTGCTCGCTCACAGAGCACACAGAGAACCTGGAGATACTTCCAGATTGCCTCCTTATTGGGCTCTCCGAGCGTCGTCCAGTGCTTGTCAAAGATTGTAATTGCAGGCATCACTTCATTGAACTGGGTGGCAACTTTCTGCCGCCCAAGTGCAATAATTCGGTCCACCTGGCGGTCCGCGATGGCCCGATGAAAATCACTGTAGATATGCTCGTGGAACATATCGAGGATAAGTCGGGGATTCACCTTCTTGGCAGCCGTAATGGCCTCGGTCGCCATGCGAATCTCCCTCTCCTCAGGGAAAGTCTCCTGAAGTTCATCGAAGAAGCGGACAAGTTGTGTATTAAAGATTGAAAGATGCGTTGCCATTCCTAACTATTAGTATATTTGGGCAATGTCTTTTAGGTTTTCACGCGTCGGGTGCAAGTATGTCAGTCCGCCGGTGAGCGTCGCGGGAATGAACGTCGCGGAAATGAGCGTAATAGATACGCTTAAGCATCCGTATGCCCCAGTTTGAAATGCTTCTATGCGGAGATTTTATCGCCAAATATGCAAAATTTCCAGCAACTGTAATGGATGCCCCGCTCATTAATTCATCATCTGTTAGGGTGCCTACCACAACCGCCAAGTGATAGAAGAATTGCACATTTTTAATATTTAATCGCGTAATTGCATCAGCATATGACGCAAGTGTTCGTAACTTCATATTAAACATGACCGGGCTCATTGTTTTAAAATGACTCGCATAACGGGTAATATTTGATATACGACTACTTTCCCTAATAACATTCTCTATTGGCAGGTGTTGATCACGGGCTCGCCTGCAGAGAACCTTATAATCGTATTTCAGACGCCTCCTTATATATATCGCATCTCTGCTCATTATGATTTGTTCTGCGCGATTTAGTTTATGTGTCATGTAGAGTGTGTGGACTAATTGCTGCATATATATGCCGATGCGCGCTTAGGTATTAAAATTTATTGCCGTGCAATCATCTTTGGGCCACTTGAATCACGCGCACGCATATATTGCTCCATTTGCTTGTCTAGAAGTTCTTCCTTCTTGCTACGCTTATTGTTATGGTCCGTCATTGTCATTTGTGATGGCTGTTGCCCACCCGGTCCAGTTGGTTCATTTAGAAATGCGTAACTATGCTGAATGCGCGAACCACCATTCCCCTGAACTGACAATTCGGCCTCTGTCATATCAAGAAATGCATACATATCCGAACCCCCAGCCCCCATTTCAATTCCTGTGAATGGCTCAGGCTCTCCTGCTGCGCCACCTGCATTTGCCGGCCCACCTGCTCCACCACCGCCAGCACCCCCGCCACCGCCTCTACCCGAATCTTTCAGGCGACGTTCGTAGAGCCAATTCATTACCTCCCCGTCCGTGCGAGGTTCCGATTCTCCACGAACAACAAGTGTTGGGACCTTCTTGAGCCATCCAGGTAGAGCCGGGCGATTTGGCGACGGGTCCACACAAATGAAGCGGAATTCGTTTTTATAGGATGTGCTTGCTAACTCAGTTATAAATGCTTGTGACCATTTGCACTTATTTGAGTAAAAACATATATGCTGTGCTTGTGCCGCCATCTGTATACATTTACGTCATACTGGGGCGTGTAATGTCCGCGCCTGGTCTGTCTGGTCTGCCTGGTCTGCTTGGGCTGCCTAGCGCCAAAATTGAACTTAATGTTTCATCGCCCTATATAGCCAGCCACCCCCAAGCCAAATGTTCGAAAACGTGCAGCAAGTTGACAACCGGACGACAAAATTTACCCTTACGCCATTCCATGTAACCTATGCAAACACTCTGCGCCGTGTAATTGTATCCGGGGTGGAGACCGTGGGATTCCGTGCTGATATGACAGATAAAGGCACGACGACCGATGTGCAGGTCACAAAAAACCACACACCAATGACAAATGAAATGCTCGCCGACCGTGTAGGGCTCGTCCCCTTGTATGTGCGTGACCCCCTCACATGGGATCCGGATCGCTATATTTTCCGCCTCTCCATGGACAATACACAGGAATCTCCACTTGATGTTGCAGCCGGAAACTTCGAAATCCTCGAGCGCCGTGCAGATTCCGATGAGCCAGTCCCTGTGCCGACTGAGCAATTCTTCCCACCGAATCCCCTTACAAAGGAAACCGCTCTAATTGCTGTTCTCCGTGGAAAAATAGGGACGGCCGCAACAGGCGAGTCCATCGCCCTGACGGCGAAGGCCACGATTGGCACGGGTCGCCAGCATGCCCGTTTCATTCCAGTTAGCCAGTGTTCATACGAATATACACGTGACAGTAATCCTGATCGCATTAAGGAGTATTTCAATGACTGGTTGGTGAGGTCAAAGAAGGTTTCACCAGACGATCTCCAGGACGGTTCCGAAAAGAAGGGAGCACTTGAACGTGAATTTAATACAATGGCGATTGCACGATGCTATAAGGTGGATGCACGTGGTGAGCCTAATAGTTTCGACTTTACGGTTGAGTCAGTTGGTGTGCTCGGAGTTCCTTATATTGTTGACCGTGCATGCCAGGTCATCGAGGATATGTGTAATCGGTATGCTAATATGAAGTCCGGTGTGCTCCCCGAGGAACTCACTGTGCTGCCTGCTGCGAATCGTCTGATTGGTTTCGATTTCATCTTCCGTGGGCATGACCATACGCTTGGAAATATGCTCCAGACGTGGTTGGTTGATAATCATATTGGTGATGCGGCGACTGAGCCGAAGATCACTTATGCTGGTTACTATCTGCCGCATAACCTACGCGATGAAATGGTTCTCCGAGTCGGCGTTGAGGATGGCCAGGAGGCGACTGCTAAGGCGGCTGTTGCAGTCGCGGCTCGTGCATGCGCGGCATTCTTCAAAACTGTCCGCGATGAGTGGCGTCAGGCGACTGGTATGCGTGCACCGCAACCTGTTGCTGCTGCTGCTGCTGCTTCTGCTTCTGTTGTTGCTGCTGCCGCTGCTGCAGCCCCATCCCAAAAGCCAAAACTTACATTGAAGTCAGCGACTACCCGCAAACCAGTCGGCTAATATTTCTCGCCACAAATTCTGAGACTATAACAAAGCACTATGTTCGATACTCCCCAGACCAAATTCGTGTCAATCTTTGCACTTGTCGCACTAGTCACCGGTTCCGCCGTTACAGGTGTTATAAGTGGTGTAGCAAACACACTTTACTTTTTCTTTGGCTTCCTCGTCATGGCCATGATTGCACTTCTAGATATCCGCTGCACCCTGGTTGGTGGTTGCGACTTTTTCGGGTGGCTGAAGACCGTTCTTTTAGCGATAATGTTCACCTTCAGCATTGTCACATTTGCCTATGCTATCCGTCTAAAACGCGCCGAAAATACTATTGTAAATGAAATACCTGCCGGCACGCCTTCAGGGAGCGTCTAGACAGATTCCCAGGAAAGTCTTTATGACTTGGGAGACTTTACCGGCTCCACCCGAAATGGAACAGAAAATGATGTCTTGGGTTACCGCGAACCCAAGTTATGATTTTTACTTTTATGACGCAGCCGACCGTTTAGCATTTTTAAAGACACACTTTGAGCCGGCTGTCTTTGCGGCCTACGACGAACTTATTCCGAAGGCTTTCAAGGCGGATCTTTGGCGGTATTGTGTGCTTTTAGTGGAGGGCGGTATATATGTGGATAGTAAATGTGAAGCACATTTGCCACTTGATGAGGTTATTAGGGATTGTGATGAATGTTGTGTGCCGCATGATACGGATACATTTATCGCAATTGCTTGGCTGGCATTTAGGAATGGTCATGATATTTTACGGCTCTTGATTGCACATATTGTGGGTAGAGTTCAGCGATTCGATAAGTCTCCCCATCCTCTTGCATTGACCGGTCCTGCTGTCTTTTCGGCAGCCGTTAATATACACTTTGGGATTACAAAAAGAATTCCCAGGACGGCGATGGAGACCTACCAGATTTTACTTTATGAACGCGATCAAATCTTTACGGTGGATGGTGTATTACTTTGTCGAACAACGTATGACGGCTATAAAGAAAAAAACAATCCCATGTGGAAACATTATCCACAATTATGGGCACTTGATGTAGTCTTTAAAAGTAAAGTTTCACCGGCTGTGGTGGAGTTCCTTGAACGGGACATTAAAGACGCCGAGATTGGTCGAGAAATTCATGCACTTCTAAAGTGTCTTCATGACGGACGCAGTGGGGACAACATCGGGAAGTGAAAGAATCTCATTACAGTTGTAAAGTGCCATTGTGAGTGACTTTTGCGCCCCCCGTTCGGTATTTCGGAGACATATGCACGTATTATTAATTGTAATAAGTGTGTATGAATAATTACGAAGGGAGTGTTCACGATAAAGTGTTGAGAGAATCCTTAGAAGGAATTTGAACGATTTATATTGACTCTTTTGTGCATATGATCCGACAATTGATTCATATGTGGAGGGTCCACTATAGTTGTGATTAAACAATGTTCTGCCTGCAGTTAGGCTATGTAGTTCATCACTGTGGCAGTGGGCTGCCTTTTCGCAAATACGGGCCCGAAGAATAGTAGTTTCTTCATCGGGCACGGATTTACTGAAGCATAAGTCAATTAGGGATACGAAGCAACTATCCATGGCTTGAGTGGTTGTGGTTGTGGTTGTCTTAGATTACAGGCCAACCTCGGGGGTCAATTTTTCAGTGCTTTCGATAAGCGGAGCGACTAGCAGAGCGACTCTTGCGGCTAGCGGAGCGACTAGCAGAGCGACTCTTGCGGCTAGCGGAGCGGCTCTTGCGACTAGCAGAGCGGCTCTTGCGACTAGCAGAGCGGCTCTTGCGGCTAGCGGAGCGGGCCTTGCGACTAGCAGAGCGCTTGCGTCGACGACCACCCTCAACCTTGAACCCCAAGGTCCCTGGAGGGGGCGTAGGGGGAATACCAGCGGCATTGGCCTCGCCAATTATGCGAATGGAATTGGGAGCAGGCTCTCTGACTTCAATAACTGTATTTGGCGCAGAAGGTGGTTCTGCAACACGGGACTCTATTTTATTCACCACAACCTCCTCTAAAGGCACAATCGGTGTATTCGACCGAAACCAGGTGAAAGGATTTAGTGTCCGCTGTGTCTGGTCACGGTCGAATGACATTCTGAAACCACCATACGTGCGACGCTTACGAGATGTGTGATTGCGCTTTGCCATGACTATTCTATTAGGAGTGTGCGAAGATTAGTCGACCTCCTCGATGTTCGGGCCAGGAGCGGGACCAGGGCCAGGACCAGGACCAGACCCCTCTGTATCATCACCTGCCCCGCCACCGCTCCCATACATTCGCATAAGAACTGGACGCACCTTCTCCTCTACCTTCTTCAACTCCTCCTTGTAGGTCTCCGCCTCCTCCGCCGGGTGCGCATCGAGCCATGCAAGACCAGCCGTAATATCGACCTCGGCCCCTGCCACAGCATCCTCGCCAAGTTGCTCCTTGACCTTGTCCTCACGGAGAGAATTACGTGCATTATAGAGATACGCCTCCATCTCATTGCGCGCCTCCACCTTCTCCATCTGAGCCTTATCCTCAGCCGCCGCCGCATCAGCCTCCTGAATCATCTTCTCAATCTGGTCCTTCGTAAGACGACTCTTATCATTCGTAATAGTAATCTTATTGGTCTTTCCTGTAGACTTCTCCACAGCCGATACATTTAGGATGCCGTTTGCATCGACATCATATGTAATCTCAATCTGGGGCACACCGCGAGGCATCGGGGGGAGTCCCTCGAGACGGAACTGGCCAAGAAGATTGCAATCACGAGTAAACTGTCGCTCACCCTCGTAAATCTTGATATCGCACGCAGGTTGGTTATCGGTATATGTGGAGAAAGTCTGGGTCTTCTTCGTTGGCACGGTGGTATTACGCTTAATAAGTGCCGTCATAACCTGACCCGATGTCTCAATGCCGAGGGAAAGGGGCGTCACATCGAGGAGGATGATGTCGCTGGTTCGGTCCTGAACCGACTGGCCGGCAGTTAGGATGTGCGCCTGGACGGCTGCGCCATACGCGACGGCCTCATCGGGATGCACACCGTCGTTGAGTTTCTTTCCATTGAAGAATTCACTGACGAGTTGGCGGATGCGAGGAATGCGACTGGATCCGCCGACCATGACAATCTCGTGGACCTGGTCCTTCGTGGCCTTCGAATCGGCGAGAGCCTGCTTGACAGGCACCATACAGCGCTTGAAGTCCTCCTCGCAGAGTTGCTCGAACTTGGCGCGGGTCAGTGTGAGATTGAGATCCTCGCCGTCGGCCAGTGCGTCAATCTCAATGGTCGACTGGTTGGCCGATGAAAGGACACGCTTGGCGCGCTCACATGCCGTGCGAAGGCGACGGAGTGCGCGGTTATTCTTAGAAATATCGTTGCGGGTCTTCCGCTTAAATTCTGCGGAGGCCCACTCTACAATCTTATTGTCGAAGTCCTCGCCTCCGAGGTGAGTATCACCGGCCGTAGCCTTGACCTCAAATACACCATCATCAATTGTGATTAGACTAACGTCATGAGTCCCACCACCACAGTCAAACACCATAATATTGCGCTCCCCATGGCCTTTCGTGGAGTTATCTAGACCATATGCCAGCGCCGCCGCGGTAGGCTCATTGATGATGCGGAGCACATTCAGACCTGCAATTAGGCCGGCATCCTTCGTGGCCTGGCGCTGGGAATCGTTGAAATACGCCGGCACGGTAATCACCGCGTCCTTCACAGGTGCCCCCAGATACGCCTCGGCCGTCTGCTTCATCTTCGTGAGAACCATTGCGGAAATCTCCTCGGGTGTAAACTGCTTCGTCTCACCCTTCACTGACACCTCAATCTTCGGCTTTCCCGTGCTATCCGCCATCACCTTGAAAGGCCAGTGCTTCATATCCGCCTGAATCTGGGCATCATCGAATCGGCGCCCAATAAGACGCTTTGCATCAAACACGGTATTGGTTGCATTGCCGGCCGCCATAGCCTTTGCGCCGTCCCCAATAAGTCTCTCTTCATCCGTAAAAGATACATACGAGGGAGTCGTTCTATTACCTTGGTCATTTGCAATGATTTCTACATGATTATTCTGCCAAACGCCAACACATGAGTAAGTGGTGCCGAGGTCAATGCCAATTGCAGGAGCGGTCTTCGTAGCCATTTTTAACTGTCTATGAAGCGCGCTTGAACTTTAGGTGTTTTTTTGTGTGGACCATGCTGGCTATTTTACGCACTACATCCCAAATGTCCCGTCTATACCGGGCATTTAGGATTGCTCGATGGCAGGCTCGGTTGCGGTTGCGTCGGTTG
>Ga0209230_10001007_pt1 | contig 11230 bp, 12 predicted proteins | sample LakOntMetagenome_FD_187467 | JGI IMG/M metagenome (GOLD analysis project Ga0209230, IMG submission 187467) | Freshwater and sediment microbial communities from Lake Ontario - Sta 18 epilimnion Metagenome (SPAdes) (version 2) | ecosystem: Environmental > Aquatic > Freshwater > Lentic | place... | reverse complement strand
GCGAAGTTCCCAACCAGAGCCCGTCCACAAAAAGTCATTTCCCCAGGCCACAATTGCCATATCAAGTTCTAATCCTTGGCAACCAAATTCTGTTACGACTTCTTCAAAATTGCAGCAGGAACCCGACTCTCCAAGGTTGTTGTTGTACCACTTTGAATTCTTAACCAACTTTGTGCTTTGAAAATCGTTCTTAATTCCGTAAGTTGGAAGAACTTTATCTTTTGAAGATGCAAGAATTCCGTAGCGCTTGCTCGCTTCGCCGGAGAAACGCTCAGAAACATATGTTTTTGCTTCATCAAGGTTTCTAGTAACAAAAATGGGGAAGTTCTGAAGTGCGATTCGTTCCGCAATGGAATTAGCCTCTCGCAGCCTTCCAGTTAGGAGCGCTGCCACCCACGAGTGCAGCTCCTCCGCCTGCTTTGACCTAAGAGTCCGATTTAAGTCCAATTCTTCGTGTTCAATGATGTCCCGTCCTGGGAAATCTTTAGCAAACCTTGGGGGGGCATAAACCTTCCAATTACTTGATGCATGCTCCGACTCAATTGCCTTAAACCAGCCTGCTATGCCTGCCTCTTCGCCTGTGTGAATTTCTTGTCCATGGCCAATCAAACCAACCAACGTTGCCCAATCAGTGATTTTTTCACCTATTGCGATTAGTAACTCTGGTTCACTGTAAGGAACAGCCTTCTTAATCATCATGTAGTTTGAGTCCCACGCTCGTTGAGCCTCATCAAAAACAACAATGTTCTGCTTAGGAATTTTCGATGTTGTTCCATAGGACTTAATGAATGCATGTAAATCACTGACAAATGCCTTGCTTTTCAGGGCGTCCCTTAATACCTCGACCAGGGGTCCGTTGCCTGAAAGAAAAATGGCTTGAGATGATTGATCGGAGGATTCATAGACAAACTGAAGTCCAACTAGAGTTTTTCCAGCGCCTGGCACCCCAGAGACAAATGCGAGAGCCCTATGGGAGTTCTTCTCTGCATCCTCTGCGATCAGCTTTAAGCGTTCGACGGCTTTAGCAACACCATAGGACTCCGCTCGTTTGATTGCAGGCAGCCGCTCATTGCTAAAAATCATTTTAGCTGCGGCGATGAGAGTTGGAAGTGGTGCATAGTCACCATCCAACCAATCATTGAGGTTGATAGCGTTTGAATCTGGGGCTGAATCCAAATGTGCAGCAATTTTGTCTGGCGAAAGTACAGTTACGGAATCTCGGATCTCCAGAAGACCTGTTGTCTTTGTGGGGATCAAATAAGGTAGTACAACCGTCCCATGAGATTTAGAGTGATATTCCGAAATGTCTCTGGCGTAGGCAGCGACTTGATCTAATGCCGAGCGACTCAAAACAGGATCCTGTTTAAACTCGAGAACAAAAATTCTCTCTGGCCCTAGAACAATCACATCGGGCCGACGTCCGCCTTCGAGGGGAAGTTCATATTCGAGCACCACCGACCAATTGAGCGAATCTGGCCGAGAAATGGCTAAATCCCTGAATGCGGTTCGAAGTACATTTATTTCCTCGAGCCATGCTTCAACTTGCGAATTTGCTGCATTGAATCCAAGCAGTTCTTGAAGGTGCCCTCCAAGACTTCGCTCTACCAAGCTCACGGGTTGATCCAGGAAGTGCTTGATAGAGCCGGACCATCCATGGGTTCTTCTGTCTGACTTCATTACCCAAGCTAAGCAGCTAGATCTGACAGATCAAAGCACCTAACTGGTCACTGGATTGCCCCCATGAGGTAATAGCCTTATCTCGTGCTCGCTTACCTGGCCCTCAAATCGCAATTTCTATTGGATGCACCCACGATCCAGGACAAAGTATCGGAAGCGGTACACAAAAATTTTAATCTGAAGGTTGGAAAAAGTGAGTATGAGTCTTGGAAGAACTCACTTGGGAATGCCATGTCCCACATTATGTTTTCACCATCAATTCCCTCTGACTCTGGTATCGCAATTGAGTATCGCCTTGAGGGCAGAAAACTACGGATGGATTTTGTGATTTCTGGTTTAGATGACCTAGGTAACGAGTCAGTGGTTATTGTCGAGTTGAAGCAATGGACGGATATCCAATTTTCTGATCTAGAAGAACACGTTCTAACTCCACTAGGAAAAGGCTTGGTGAGTACGCCCCATCCCTCATATCAAGCATGGAGTTATCAATCTCATCTAGAGCAATACAATCAATATGTATACGAATCGGGAGTAAAAGTCGCGGCATGCGCCTACTTGCACAACTGTGACGATTCGTCGGTAATTTCAAGCTCGAAGTATGAGAATGCTCTAAGGCGAGCACCGATTTTTTTGAAGGGAGGACATCTGGAACTTAGAGCATTAATTGAATCAAAAATTAAGTACGGTTTGGGCACAGATATTCTAAAAAGAATAGATTCGTCGCCAATCCGCCCGTCAAAGCAATTAGCCGATGCCGTAGGGAATATGCTCGACGGACAAGAAGAATTTGTTCTCCTTGATGAGCAGAAGACAGTTTTTGAAACGATTATTAGGGATGCACACCAAACTCAAGTATCGGGAAAAAAGGTACTAATTGTTAAAGGTGGTCCAGGCACAGGAAAATCTGTCATTTCCATAAATGCGCTAGCTGCGCTCACTGGTTCTCGGCTGAATGCTAAGTACCTTACAGCCAATGCAGCCCCTCGTGATGTGTTTAGCGCAAAGCTGAAATCTCTAGTGAAAGGTGACGTTATTCGGCATTTGTTCTCGGGCACAGGTTCTTTCACCGAGGCCGAGGCCGATGAAATGGATGTTTTGATTGTTGATGAAGCGCATCGCCTTCGGATGAAATCTGGAATGTTTCGAAATTTGGGAGAGAGTCAGACCAAAGAAATAATTAATACCGCGAAATTCAGTGTCTTTTTTATTGACGAAGCACAAAAAGTCACCTGGTCAGATGTTGGTGAAATTTCACGCATAAAGGCGCATGCTGCCGAACTAGGTGCAGATGTAGAGATTATGGAACTTGTATCGCAGTTCCGTTGCAACGGATCCGATGACTACATGGCGTGGCTCGATGGAGCTTTAGGTGTTCAGGAAAATGTTGACAGTTACTTCACTAAAGAGGGATTTGATTTCCAAATTTTCGATTCCCCGGCGAGCTTACATGATGAGATTCGCAGGAAGAATAATGTCAACAATAAGTCGCGTGTTGTTGCTGGATACTGCTGGAACTGGGTAAGTAAAAAAAACTCAAAAGCTTTTGATATTCTGATGCCAGAATTTGGATATAAAGCTCAGTGGAATTTAAGTGAATATGGAAACAAGTGGATTATGGATTCAAAGTCTGTTGATGAGGTTGGTTGTATTCATACCTGCCAGGGCTTAGAAGTGGATTACATTGGCGTAATTATCGGTGACGACTTGATGGTGGAGAATGGTGAGTTGGTCACTAATCCTAATGCGCGCGCTAAGACTGACAAGTCTCTTGCCGGCTATATCAAGGAGCGAAAAGAGAATTCCGCTGAGGCAGATCTAAAGGCTGATGAACTAATTCGTAATACCTATCGCACATTAATGACTCGCGGAATGAAGGGTTGTTATGTTTACTTCACTAATCAAGAGACTCGGAAGTATTTTGAAGAACGGATGCCAAAGTAATGGAAAACTCAATTCCAAGTTCAGAATTTGAAAGTCTTAAGTCTGAAATACGTAGCTTCGCAGCGGCCCGAAACTGGGAGCAGTTCCATACTCCCAAGAATCTTGCAATGGCGGTTACGGGCGAAGCGGGTGAGTTGGCAGCCGAGTTTCAGTGGCTCACAGCGCAACAGTCATCCCTAGAATCTTTGAGTGCGGAGCAGTTAGATGCTATTTCCCTAGAAATTGCAGATGTGCAAATTTATCTCTTGCGGTTGGCAGATGTACTTAATGTAAATGTTCCAGATGTTGTTCGAAAGAAACTTCAGATTAATGAAGATCGTTTCTAGCTAAACCCGCACCACACACCTAATAATCTCCTCCGCACTCGCATCCTTACCTAGCTCTGCCTCTACATTGGTAGGCACATCCCTTAAGGTGCATTGGGCTAGAACTGTCATCTGGACTGCGATATCTGCCATCCAGTAGAAGGCACCTGGCCCTAGCTCTTCGATGAGTTCGGCAGCTTCTTGCAAGATCTCATCGTTGAACTTCTCCTTGCCATCGATATCTTCTTGCAGGACCTTCAATAGGAAGTTGCGGATTGTGCTAGCGCTCTCGCGGGTGCGGCTTCCTTCGGTAATGATCTGTTGCAGCTCGACATCCATCCGGGCATATCTCAGAGCGGTCATAAAAGTTTTGAACATGGATTTACCCTTCCGACTTTCTCTTATCGCTTGCCTTCGATGCAGTCTTGATGGGTGGTTGTCCTAGAACTTTTCTTGCTTTATTTGTCATAGCACCGCCCCATGAACCTCTCTTGGGTGCGGAGATGTATTTCCACTCCATCGCGTTTTCTACGGCAGATCCAACTTCGGCAAAGGGGATCATTAATTTCATACCCATATCGATGATGGGTTCATGAGTACCAGTAAGAACTATCTGGTCATAGAGATATGCCACCTCGGCCAAGAACTCGGGTGCATCCCAATTACCCAGCCATAGGGCGCGAAGACGAATGACGCTAAATTCAATGTGGTTCATGTGGCTCACGTTATGAGGTGGGTCTGACATTTAAATTGCGGGTTGGCCCAATCTGTAATTGGATAGCCCGCATGCCAGAGCTACCAGAGGTCGAGACGGTCCGCAGGGGGCTCGAGCACTTCCTGGTGGGCTATCGCTTTAAATCTGCCGCCGGACTGCATCCACGGGTCTTAAAGCCAGCATCGATGGGACCACTTGAGGCAGTCGTCGGTGCGCAGATTAAGTCAGTTAATCGCAGAGGTAAGTTCTTATGGTTTGAACTCGATCGAGATCAGGCGCTGGTTGCCCACCTAGGAATGTCAGGTCAATTCTTGGTTGCCCGCAAAGATCGACCAGAGCCGGGTCATGCGCGGGCAAGGTTTGATTTAGGTGAGGGCTTTAAGAAACATGAGTTGGTCTTTAGTGATCAGCGCACCTTCGGCTGGTTATCGGTAGAAGAGCTCACCGATGGTGTTCCCACATCAGCCCTTCATATTGCTGTGGACCCCTTTGATAAAGCCTTTGATAGAGGTGCGGTTATTGCTGCAATGAAATCTCGCAAGGCTGCTATTAAGAGCGTGATTCTAAATCAAGAGATTATGAGCGGTGTGGGAAATATCTACGCCGATGAATCTCTCTGGCGAGCAAAGATTCATCCAGAGATTGCCGCATCTGATTTAAGTGTGAAGAAGATTGGCTCTTTAGTAGATGCTGCGATTGAGGTAATGGCCGAGGCAGTTGAGGTTGGCGGCACATCCTTTGATGCGTTGTATATCAACGTCAATGGTGAGAGCGGATTCTTTGAGACATCACTTGCTGCCTATGGGCAAGAAGGCGAGCCATGCCCGCGTTGTGGTCGTCAGATTCGAAGGATCGCCTTCGGTAATCGTTCTTCCCACTTCTGCCCTAAGTGCCAGGTGAAGTAAAAGATATGAAAAAAGAAAACCCGCAGATTTCTCTGCGGGTTTTTCTGTAGCTCTTGCGCGCTTCTGACGAGCCATAAATATAACACTCTCTTTTATCCACAAGCGAAAAAGTGCGAGGATTTTTTGGTGGTCGCGCCATCTAAGTTTCACGGGTGTACCTCTGTAGCTCAGTGGATAGAGCGCGCTTCTGACGAAGGTCGAGGTCGCGGGTTCGAATCCCGCCAGAGGTACGCACACTCAGTAGCCCCGGAGTTCGTCGCCCGGGGCTATTTTGTTTTTACTTGATGTTAATCGTGAGACAGTGAAGCCAATCCTCACAACCTTTTTTCACAATGGTCTTGGACTGGTCACATCGTTTGAAATGAATGGTGGGCGGTGTAATTTATTGAGGTGTTGATGTACTCCTGTGCCACCTGTCTGAAGTTGTATAACTTCAATGAGATCCCCATGAACGAACCTGGGAAATCTGAATTTCGATGCGCTAATTGCGCCGGCAAGGTTGCCCGCAGAGAAGTAGAGAAGATTGAAGTTGTTGTGGCGCCAGTGGCCGCGCCTCGTCAGGCAGCTGTTGCACCTCGTCCAGTGGCACCACAGCAACGTGCGGTGCCAGCAAATAACGTTTATCGACCACCGGTGCAGCAGACGCAGGCAAGTGTGGGGGATACGATCTTTGGCATCATCGCATTAGCCATCATGGTTGCCGGCGGCATCTGGTTCTTGAGTTGGTTATTTGGTGGCGATTTCGAGATGCCGAAAAATATTCGAATCCCAAGGCGTCGATAGTGATGGACTTTCAATGAGCTACTTCAGTAATGGTGATGACAAGCTAGAAAAGTTTCGCGTTAAATACGATTTCAAACACACATCCCGTGCAATCGGGGATATCCCAGGAGATGCTTTTACCTTCTCGCATGCAACATCTGGTGGCACCTATTACGAAGCCGATGAATGGTCTGGCCGAGTAAGGCCGAGCGATAAATTCTTTACCAACGCTGAGCGATTGCCATGGACAAGTTCTAGCTTTGCCACTGAGTTTGCGCAGACTTTGGCTAATCTCGGTGCAACGGTGCAGGTCGTTACGACACCGCAAGAGAAAGACCTCACCGTTCTTACCGGAATCTGGAACCTCTCTGATGGCACACCATTTATGGTCTTCGGCGAACTCTGGCGAGATAAGAGCAGTGGGAAAGAGTTTGTCTTCTGGAACTTTGATGCGTTGGTGAGAACTCGACCTTGGTCTCGTGTGGTTGAGGTCAATCCTGCGCTGCAACTATTTCTGCCCAAGATCTTCAATGGCTGCGTCTACATCAGCGAAGCGCCATCTCCGCTTGCCCACGAGAGCGAGATCGGGCGACGAGAGTTGTTTCAGACTCAGAGCCCGCCACCGCTGGCATTTCATGCGCAGCCAAATCACTTTCATGCAGCGCTGGTCGGTCAGGGCGAGGATATGCAGGTCGATTTCTTCTGGACAGCAGAGACGATTCGATATGGATATATCTTCGAAGAAGTTGCAGATCTAGAAAATCTGGAAACAGCTCTTGCGATTGCTGCCGGTGCGCTTCCTAAAGTTGCAGAAGTATTGGTCGATGGCTTTAGCAATAATCCAGGTAATGGTAAGAATTCATTTCAGGGTATCTGTGGCGCCGATGCTGCAATCTTTACCAAGGGCGAGATCAAGCGCTATGAGATGGGAATCTTTATCCCGGGACCAATTCACTTAGCATGTGAGATGCGCACCATCGCCGTCTATGCACTGGCGCAGGAGCTCCTTGCAATTGCTGGAATGAAGAAGGATAAGGATGCCCTCCTTGCCGGCCTTGCCGGGATGGAAGAAGTTATCTCGCATGGAGCAGGTGGCTCTTTTGTTCATGCAGTCAATGGTTATGTTTATACGATGCTCAATCTGGCAGCACAGCTCATTAAGCAGAGCCCCGAAGATGCGAAAGCCTTTAAGGCATATGCCGCATTACTGTTGAAGTATGTCTCAAAGATGCCGGTAGATCTGCAGGATGCAAATGCTTTGAGCAACTTGGCGATGGTTGAGATCTCGCGCGAGCGCTATACCGGGGCGATTGAGGCAGTTACCGAAGGTATTGAGAAGTTGAAAGAGGATCGAAGTTTCTTCCCAGAATCTGTGATGGGAAATAGCAACCCAGCTGATAATCCAGGGATTAAGTTAGAGCTCTTTGCAACGAAGGCAGAGCTGATCTATCGATCAGGTAAGAAAGATGAGGCGAAAGCGCTGGCTGCCATAGTTGTAGAGGAAGCGGCCGCGCTTGAACATGATGGACCTGAGATTACAAAAGTAAAGTGGATCTTAAGTAACTAGAAGAAGTCGAAAAAGCCGCCGACATCGCCGCCAGAATCTCCACCGGAATCATAAGTTGCTTCATAGGAAGTTGTTTCATATGAGACGAGACCGGTATCTCCGCCTTCAAATCCGCCACCACCATCGAACTCTCCACCACCATCAAATCCGCCACCTTCAGTTAACTCGTTAACTTGTTCTTCAGTGAGCATTCCTTGATAGGTAACGGTGTCAGTGACAGAGTAGAAGACATCTCCATTAGGCATTTCAACTGCTGCTGCAGAGATGGTCTCGCCATCGGCAAAGACCGCTGTGCCAGTTACGACATCTACCGTCTGCTCGTTATTGAGAAGTCGATCTGCAATAAGTCTTCCACCGACAACACCTGCTGCAACTGATGCGCCCATCTGCAATGGTGATGCACCATTTTGAATACGTGGTCCATTTCCATTATCGCGGGCAGCGTTTGGCTTAATGGGTTCAACTGGTGTGACAGGAGTCTTGACTGCGGCAAAACCTCGTGTGCCATTGGCAGCAGCGCCCTTTGATGATGCGCCACCAATGAGATTTGCCTTCATTGAGTCAAACTCTTCTTGAGAGATTGCACCAGACTTTAAGAGCTCGTGAAACTTAGCGATTTCATCAGCAGCGCCCATGATTGCTCAACCTTTCGATGCGGTGTTGATTAACTCTACGGTCTTGGCCAAAGGCAATCAATCAATTTGCGCCACCTTTTGCCCATTTTGACTAGTCCAATTCGCTCAAGGGTGGGGTCGGCTGCGCTGACTACACTTTTGCCATGAGCCTTCGCTTTCGACGATCGATGAAATTGCTGCCAGGGGTCCGCTTAAATTTCGGTAAAGATAGCGTGGGCATGTCTTTTGGTATCCCGGGTCTTCGCTACACGATGAATAGCAAGGGTCGCAGAACAATCTCTGCCGGCATCCCAGGTACTGGATTATCTGATGTCACAGTTCTTTCCAGCGGGCGGCGCAGCTCACGTGCGCGAGCTGCAGAGTCAACACCTGCGCCATTGCCCCCTACTCCGCCAGCGCCAGGGTTCTTTGCATCAAAGGCAGAGCGCGAACTTCATATATTTTTTCAAGATATCTATGGCGTAGATGGAAGCGTCGACAGCGCTATCGAAGTTGTCAGGTCAGCATCGTCGCTGAAGGCGCATTTCCCAAAGTTAACTGCGGCAGCAGATTTAATCTCAGTGCTCCATGGGGTTCGCGATGACGAGACGAGTGAGGCCGCTTATTCAAAGGCGATTGAGTTGTGGCCCGCTAGGTATCAACTCTTTACGGATAAGTTAGTTCGAAAGTATTTTTCATCAATATATCCAGGTGTATCGATTACCCGCGGAATCTTCTCTGAAGGAACCTACGATATGCAGGCCTTTGGGTTTCTTGTTGCTGAGGTCTGCCAGATTCAGGGTAGATACTCTGATGCGGTAGCAGTATTGACACAGATGGGTCCAACACAATTGGTGGGCATTGCACTTGCCGATGTTGAAATTACCGCTGGCGATTTTGATGGCGCTATTGAGACAACTGAAGATATTGAAAATGATGATGATGCCACGGCGATGATGTTGGTTCTACGAGGGATCGCATTTCGCGAGAAGGGGCTCGATGATGCAGCCCTCGAATGTTTCAAGCGCGCCATTGCCAAGAAGGATCGCTCAGAAGGTGTTATCCACCGTGGGCTTTATGAACGTGCAATGACTTATAAGAAGTTAGGCAAGAAGGCAGCAGCGAAGAAAGATTTAGAGAAGATTTTGGTAGATGATCCGCAATCTGCTGGAGTCAATGAGGCTTTAGCCAGCCTCTAGGTAATGGCCATGCCACTATTGGCCATGGACAATCGCAATTTAGGACGGCTCTTGGGGTTCATCCTCTTGGGTGCAGGTATCGGTCACTTTGTATTCCCATCGGGACTTGATTCGATTGTGCCGGCTGTACTGCCAGGTGATCCTCGTATCTACACCTACTTAAGCGGTGTGGCAGAGATTCTGATTGGCCTTGCTCTCTTATCTGCCCCTCACATCAAGGTGCTTGGTAAGCCGTTGAAGTTATGGGGCGCTTATGGTGCATTCGCATTGTTCTTGGCTGTTTATCCCGCCAATATCAATATGGCAATTCAATGGAGTGATCGACCAATGCCAGAGCCGCTGCTTGCCTATGCCCGCCTGCCATTTCAGTTCTACTTCTTCTATGTCGCATGGAAGTTAATCACGACCATCAAGCGTCGAATTGTGTAAGGGCTCTGTAGCTCATGTCAGAGATAGTTGTACTTACCGACGGTGAATGTCGCTTCTGTGAAGTGACGATGGCCTGGGTTGAGAAGAAGCTAGATATCGAAGCGATCGCATATCAGCGCGCAGATCTTGGCTTCTATGGCCTTACCTATGAAGAGTGCTCGCAGGCGGTGCATGTGGTGCATGCGCATAAGGTTTATGTGGGGCCAGATGCGATTGCATATTTGCTGGGACGTCGCGGTAATTACATTCTCGGTTTTATTGTGCGGGCATCAGGGCCGCTAGGGCGCTTTGGTTATAAGTGGGTTGCAGGCCATCGTAATTCGTGGCTGATACGCACTGCTACAAAGCTGATAGAGCGCTCGCTTTAAGCCACTCCCGCTACTAAAAGTATTTAGCGAACTGAGCGAAGAACTGCGGTGACCTTGCCGAGGATCTCGCAATGAGTTCCATCAATTGGTTCGAAGGCGTCGTTAGCTGGCAATAGCCAGACTTTGCCGCCCTTCTTTGAGAAGGTCTTTACCGTTGCTTCGCCATCGATCATGGCAGCAACTACATCGCCATTGTTGGCATCCTTCTGCTGACGGATAACAACTAAGTCACCATCGCAGATAGCTGCATCAATCATGGACTCGCCCTTGACCTTCAACATAAAGAGATCGCCTGAACCGACTAGGGATTCAGGAAGTGGCATTGTTTCTTCAACCATCTGGTCTGCAGTGATTGGAACACCTGCTGCAATAGAGCCGACCAAAGGAATAAAGCGAGTCTTATCGATTGGTGTGGTGTTGCCCAGTTCTGAATCTGGAATAACTAATTCGATTGCGCGGCCTGAATTATCGCCGCGACGGATGAGCCCTTTATCTTCGAGGATATCGAGCTGATATTTCACTGAGGCGGATGAGGTGAGGCCGACCGCTGCGCCAATTTCACGCATCGTGGGGGCATAGCCCTGGCTCTCGACAGAGGATTTGAGGAAGTCGAGGATCTCGACCTGGCGGCCGGTGAGCTCGCCATCTAGGGATATCTTTTTGGCCATGCACAGATGGTTCCACAGTCTGTGGATAAAATCAAACATATGTTCGAATTTATCTTGCACTTGTCGGTGGTGGGGTCTAT
>Ga0209230_10001006_pt1 | contig 11232 bp, 10 predicted proteins | sample LakOntMetagenome_FD_187467 | JGI IMG/M metagenome (GOLD analysis project Ga0209230, IMG submission 187467) | Freshwater and sediment microbial communities from Lake Ontario - Sta 18 epilimnion Metagenome (SPAdes) (version 2) | ecosystem: Environmental > Aquatic > Freshwater > Lentic | place... | reverse complement strand
GCAGCAGATTCCCAACAAGCCGTTGAATTATCCATGGGAGACGTGCATGACGATGGGTGGGAGTTGGAGCTATGTGAAGAATGAGCAGTACAAACCCATTGACGAGATCATTCGCAATTTGTGCTTGATTGTGTCGAGGGGTGGGAATTATTTGTTGAACATCGCACCGAGTGAAACGGGGGAGTGGGACAGTGCGGCCTACGTGCGATTGGAGGAGATTGGGGCTTGGATGCGGGTGAATGGCGAGGCGATTTATGGCACGGAGCCCATCGCGCCTTATTCGCAGTGGAAGTATAAGGCCCAGGAGTGGATGTTTACTTCGAAATGGGAGAATGGCGAGTGGGTGGTCTATGCGATTTTACAGGGGAGTTACGATCTGGGCAAAACGGTCAATTTGGATTTGAGCGAATTGGCGAAGGTGTGGTCTGAACGCCGTGATTCCGGTATTTCGGCGGAGATCGCGGTTAAGGCTGTTTCGGGTAGCAGGGCGCAATTGTTGGGTTATTCGGTGAAAGAGGAAAAATTGTCGGTATTGGGCGAGCAGAAGCTTACCTTACCCAAGGAGGTGGCCTATCAAGTGAGGAAAGTGGAATCGGTGGGGCCGCGGGGCAGTAAAATTATCAGGCCGGAATCATACCGCGACATGCCGCCTGCGTTGGTGTGGAAATTGCGTTTTGAATAGTTTTGAGAAGGCAGGGTGCTGGCATGCGAAAACCCTATAAAACAAAAAAGGCCTCGTCTGAGACGAGGCCTTTTTTTAGAATGAAGAAGTTTTGATTATCCTGCGTTACTTACGTTTACTGCATTTAAACCTTTCTTACCGTCTTTCAATTCGAAGTTAACGGTATCGCCTTCGCGAATTTCGTCTTTCAAACCTGTAACGTGTACGAAATACTCTTGACCGTCTTCGTTGTCAATGATGAAACCATAGCCTTTGCTGTGGTTGAAGAATTTAACAGAACCTGTTTTCATTTAATGATGATTAATATTGTTTAATAAATTGAATGGGCAAGATAAGACGCTTTTTTAGATAAACAACCTTTTTTGAAAATTTATTCGAGAAGATTGGCTTATAGTTGGTTTAATCTTTGATTATGCGGCTTCGCCTAGAGATTTCATGTAACGAACGTGAGATGCCACTGCACCGCTGAAGGTTGGCATTTCGTTGTATTTTACATTGTACTTTTCACAAAGGGGAACCAAAATTTTGTTCAAAGCGGGGTAATGTACGTGGCTGATGGCAGGGAACAAGTGGTGTTCAGTTTGGAAATTCAAACCGCCCATGAACCAAGTGGCAAACGCTGATTTTGTAGCGAAGTTGTTGGTTGTCATTACCTGGTGAACGGCCCACTCGTTTGGAAGGCGCTCTTTGGGAATGTCGTACTGAGCAGCATCTTCAAAGTGGGTGGTTTCCACGGCGTGTGCCAACTGGAATACCAAGCTCAATACAATACCCATAGAAATTTGCATCGCCATGTAGCACAAGAAACCATAACCGATACCCAAGAAATACATGGGCGCAATTACATAGATGGCGGTGTAGCACACTTTGGCTGTCCAGAAAATGAGGTGTTCAGTGAACGACATTTTTGGCATGGGCTGTTCGTTTACGGCTTTGTTGAAGTATTTCATGAAGTCGTTGGCATACATCCAGAAGATGATGGAGATGCCATACAAAGGGAACATGTAAAGGTGTTGATTTTTGTGATAGGGTTTAAAGGGTTGCGATTCACAGTGGCGCAAAATGGGTGCTTTGGCGATATCGTCGTCCAAGCCATCCACGTTGGTCCAGGTGTGGTGCAAGGTATTGTGTTTGAATTTCCAGATGAAGGCGTGGCTGCCCATCAAGCTGAGTGAATTGCCGAACAATTTGTTCACCCAACCTTTTGAAGAAAATGCGCCATGACAGGCATCGTGCATTACGTTGAAGCCAGTGAAGGTGTGCATTTGGCCGATCAAAACGAACAAAAGTACACTACCCCAGATGGGCATGTCGATACCTACTGCTGGGATATTGAGGGCAAGCACAACCAAAATGGGGGTAACGATGAGTGCGAATGCGGTTTTAGACCACAACAGCATGTTGCCGTTTTTGGATATTTTGTTTGTAGTGAAATAGTTGTCAACGGCAGAACGCAATTCATTGAAGAAATCGTTTCCAGTGTTGGCGAAAGCAATGGGTTTAGTAGCCATGGTATTATTTATAACAAATTACGACCAAATAAGTGAAAATTTCTTCAAATTCCCATCACTTAGTGTAAAATTAACACCTTTTAGAAGGCAATTCCTAAACGGATTCCGGGATTGGCGAACAAATTCAATCCTTTTTTGCTGCCCATGGGAATTGTTCGACTGACTGTGCTTGTACCATCGAACGAGGTTGCTGTGTTTTCGCCATAGCGTTGATATTGAAAGCCATAGCCAAATTCGGCCCCAACGAAGATGCCTTTGGTGATGTAATAATCGGCCCCAACGAGTAAATTGGCCCCGATGGTATTTGCGCCTTTTGTTTTTGAGTTGAAATTGCCGCCGTTGTAGAAGGATTGTCCGTTGGTGGAATTTGTGAGGTTGTATTCGTATGTATTGATGCCGTATATCGCTTCGGCACCCCAATACAGAGAAAGTCGCTTGGTGGTGGCGATGTGTTTTTCAAACCCAGGTGCAATGGCGAAAGCGGCCTCGGTGATGCTGCGTTCCATGTTGCCTGCACTGCCCGCGATGATGGTGGTTTCGTTGTTTTGAGAGGCAATGAATCGCACCCTAGCCACAGTGTTGCTGGCGATGAATTTTCTGATTTTGATGTCGGAAATGCCAAATCTCAACGAATTGCTACCCGTTTGGGCGTAAAAGGTGGCTTCCGTGCTCCAATCTCCTTTTTGGGGTTTGGGCGAATCGCAACAAAGTAGGGTATTGGTGGTGGTGATCACCGCGTTGCTGCTGTCTTGGGCCGTGGTTAGGCCAATCAAAAGGAATGAAAATCCCCAAAGCCAATGCTTCATGATTCGAATATCCGTGCTTTGGAGCGAATTATCGATAAGACATAGGAGAAATTTGTGGACAGGCATCGGCAAGAAAGCGGGTAATTTGTGTTGTGAATTGGAAAATTGGGGCATTTGTGTTTTGCTTTTTGCTGGGTGGCGCACTTCGGGGCGATTCCATTGCGGAACAGCGTCCAATCCCCTTGTGTGCTCAACTGATTCTACAAGATGTTCTACCAGAAGATACCGCCGTTGTTGACACGCTATTGTGGAACGGTCGCGATAGTATCAAAATGGCGATGGCCACAGCACCGTCTTATAGCATGTGGTTTGATTCGCGCAATTCATTCATATCGGCCGATCCGGTGAATGTGTTTGGACTGCGTTACGGACTCAGTTGGGGCAAAGTGTCGGCCTACACAGGATATTATTTCACCAGTTACAATCAGTTGAACGATGGCGATACCATTCAATACAAATTCAATTATTTGAGTAGTACGTATGAGTATAGGCTATACAAAACGCATCGGTTTTCGCTAACGGCTTTTGGACAGTTGGGGGGCGGTCTTCGCACTGTGAATCACCTCACCAATAACAACATCGCCAACAAGCAGCAATTTTTCATGCCCATTGAATTTGGTGCTTATGGGTCGGTTCGATTTTTACGCTATCTCGGCGTAGGCGGTGGTTTGGGTACGCGCATCGCCCTGTTTCCAGGCGGAAGGAATTTTTCGGGCCCCATATATTATCTGGGTTTTACGTGTTTTCCTGGCACGCTTTACGACGATGTGAAACGCAAGGCTTCAAAACGCGGGATTCGCATACCTTAAGGCGTTTGGCGATTGCTTCTTAAGCGATGTTTACTTTTTCTCGGCAGCGGCTTTTTGATTGCGTTCCTCATCGAGGTGCTTCAAAAATTCCACCATCTTGTCTACATCGATGCGATTGGCCACGATTTTTCGGTCTGCATCCAACACATAAATGGTTGGGGACGAAACCACGTAGTAGCTGTAAAGGGCGTCGGCGTATTTCTGGCTTTGCACTTCGCCACGGATCAAGTGTGTAAAGGCTTGGGTTTCTGGGTGGGTGTTGTAGTACTCTTCCCATTCTTTCTTTTTGTCGCCGCTCGATAGGGCGATGACTTTCCATCCTTTGTCTTTGTTGGCTTCGTAGATCTTGGCCAGTTTTGGCATCACCTCTTTACAATGTCCGCAGGTAGGATCCCAGAAGATCATCACAACATAAGGTCCGCGAATTTTTTGGGTATTTACCCAGTTGCCTTTGATGTCTTTCAGTTCCAGTTCGGGGGCTGTTTCGCCAATGAGGGTATGTGCTCTGCGGAAGGCGTTTTCACACATTTTGTTGATGGTGGTACTGTCTACCCACCAGCTTTTTCCTTGGCAGTAGGTGCTCATGGCCATTCTCACAAAGGCGCGGTCTAGGCCCATGATGTTGGAACTTTCGAAGCGGTTTGTGAGGTACCAAATGAGGTATTTTTCCATTTCGATGGTGTTTTTGCATTGATCGAGGAGTTTCTCAGCTACCATCATACAGGTGTCGGCATCGGGCACGATGATTTTATCGAAATAGAAATCGAGGCGTTGTTTTACAATGTTTACTGGCATGCGCAGCAATCCGTCATCGCCAAAATCCATGTGGTCGAGGTAGTGGTTTTTGTACCAACGAAGTGGGAATGTGCTGTCTTTGGTGCCATTGGGCAATGCAGGGAATACTTCGGGGTAGGGGATATTGATCATGGCTACCAAGAATTTCGAAAGCAAATGGCCGGGGTTTTTGAGTATGTAGGCCGAATCGTAATTGCCTTTTTCGTTGAGGTATTGATCGCGAATGGCGTTGAGAGAATCTTTGGTGCTTTGGGGTGCCATGGAATCGGCTTCCATGACTTGGTCGATGGCCATGAGTTTTTCGATGACGGCCACTTTGCCTTTTTGGTATTCCACGAACGCAGCATTTTCTGTTGAGCCTGCAACGGTCATGGATTTATAATAATCGCGGGTACTCCAAGCGGTATCAAAATCGATTTGGAAATCGAGGTCATCATCGATGATGAATTCAAAGTAGTCGCGTTTTTTGGGGAACACGAACAAATACATGCCGCGTTGCAATTTTTTGGTGCCCACGAAATTGGCAACACCGTTTTTGTCGATCACGGCAGTATCGCGAAGGTATTTCCCACCAATGTTGTGGTCGGCCAGGTAAACGGTATCACCGGCGTAGATGTTGGTGATTTTGGGCGTGGCTTTGGGTGGGGTGATGGTTTTGATTTTGAATCGAATGCTATAGTTGCCAGGTTCACGGCCATCCCAAGCGGGTGCATTTTTGATGTTGGGGTAATTGCCAAACACGTTTGGTTTTACTGGCGCTGAGCGCGTGTAAGGGGTGAATTTGAGTTTGGTTTGAAGTTGTGCGTTGAGTGCTTCTTCGGTTTGGTTGTTGATTTGGGGTACAACGTATTGATCGTTGGGAGAATCAATTGTATTGGTGTTTACGATCACAGATTCTGCGGGGGCAGCTTCTGAGGTAACGGTTTGCGCAGGGGGCGTTTTTTTATTCTTTTTGGCTTTTTGTGCAAAGGCGGCATTGGAGCTACCGAAGGTAGCTGCAAGGCTTAAGAACAAAGAAATGCTGTAAAATGATAGGTTGCGCGTAGTGTTCATATTCATAATTTTGAATGCGGTTCAAAATAGACAAATTTTGTTCCAATTTTGTTGTTTCCAGATGAAAGACGATTCTTTTTACGAAAAGGTGTACGAAGTGGTGCGATTGGTGCCTCGTGGCAGGGTGACATCCTACGGTGCCATCGCCAAGTATTTGGGTGCCGCGCGCAGCAGCAGACTGGTGGGATGGGCCATGAATGTTTGTCATGACGTGATACCTCCGGTACCGGCCCATCGCGTGGTGAATCGTTTGGGGGTATTGAGTGGGAAGGCGCATTTTGCATCGCCCGAAGTCATGGAAAATCTGTTGCGCGCCGAGGGCGTTGAGATTTTGGGGGATTGCGTGCAATCCTTTGATAAGATTTTTTGGGACCCTGAAAGGGAACTGAGTTTGGATTGATTATTTGAACAGATCCCACCACCAAGTACCTTTTGGGTGGGGTGCGGTTACCGACAGCGAGGGTTGCGAAGAAACCACGTGGGGGGTAATGAGTTTTCTGCTATGCAATCCGATGGAGCGATCGGGCAGGGGTTCGGTTGCGCCGTATTTGAGATCGCCAAGTATGGGACAGCCCATTTTCGACAACTGCGCTCGGATTTGGTGGAAGCGACCGGTTTCGAGGGTGATTTCGTAGAGGGATCTGCCCGCAAAATTTTTGAGTAGTTTGTAATGTAAAACACCGGGCTTGGTGCCAGGTTTGTGGGTGTTGTACGCGTGGGCCCTTTTGGTTTCGCTGTTTTTAAGCAGGTGGTGCGTGAGGGTGCCTTCTTCGTTTGGTAACGATTTTGTGGTGATGGCGTGGTAAATTTTGGTGTTTTTCTTTTCGCGAAAAATCTCATTCATCCGCGTGAGTGCTTTGGAGGTTTTTGCCAAAACAACTACACCGCTTACGGGCCGATCCAATCGGTGCACCAATCCAATGAAAGCTTTTCCGGGCTTGTTATATTTTTGGGCAATGTAACGCTCTGCCAATTCCAATAAATGCGTGTCGCCGGTTAAATCACCTTGCACTGCCAACCCTGCGGGTTTGTTGATCACCAACAGGTGATTGTCTTCCCATAATACGTCTACCACGTTGCAAAGTTAATACTTAACACAGGAAGGTCGCAGTTTTGGATTTGAATTGCCCTATTTTTGCTATTTAATTCCATGCAAAACCCATTTAGGATCTACAAAATACAGATTGCCGAGACGTTGAAATTGGCTTATCCCATCATTTTGGGTCAATTGGGGATTATTTTGATGGGGGTTGCCGACACTTTGATGGTGGGTCCGTTGGGTTCGGAGGTGTTGGCGAGTGCGAACCAAGCGAACAATTTGTTTTTCATGGTGAGTGGACTCACGTTTGGAGTGTTGTTTTCGATCAGCACTTTGGTGAGTATCAAGGTTGGACAAAAACGCGGGGCGGATGGTTTCATTACGTATCGGGCAGGGTTGGTGGTTGCGCTGATTCTGTTTGTGTTTCAGTATTTGGTATTGCAAGTTTTCGTGCACAACTTTCATTGGTTGGGTCAAGACGCTGCGGTAACTCGTATGGCTCCCGGTTTATTGAACATATTGAGCTGGAGTATTTTGCCTTTGTTGATCAATGTGGTTACCCGTCAATTCACCGATGGGTTGGGACATACTAAAATTGCGATGCTCATCACCTTGGGTGGGTTGGGATTGAATGTATTGCTGTGTTGGATGTTCATTTATGGGCATTGGGGTTTTGATCCGATGGGTTTAGAGGGAGCGGGATATGCCACCTTTTGGGCGCGCATGGTGATGGCTTTGGTGGGTTTGTGGTACGTGCGATATTCTGCATTTATGAAAAAGTACGTTCCCGCTAAGATGCCAAGTTGGGATAAAATCATGGTGGAAATGCCCAGCATATGGAAGTTGGGATTGCCCGTGGCGCTGCAAACGTTTGCTGAATGGGCCTGTTTTGGTCTATCTGGCGTGATGGTGGGTTGGTATGGTTCGAAGCAATTGGCGGCGCATGCCGTGGCGTTGAACGTGGCATCGGTGACGTATATGGTTGTGAGCGGGATTGCGATGGCGGGTGCCATCATTGTTGGGAATTATTATGGTGAAAAAAATCGGACCAACATCAGACATGCTGCGCACGCGGTTTTATTGATTATTTGTGTGTTTGAGGTGGTGAATGCCTTGTTTTTCGTGTTTGGTAACGAAGCGATTGCGTCTTTGTACGATGTGAAACCTGAGGTGATGCCAACGATTTTGCCATTGTTTATTTTGGCGGCTGTGTTTCAGTTGGCCGATGGGATTCAGGCTGGGGCGATGAACATGTTGCGCGGAATTAAGGATGTGAATTGGTCTTCTGGGTTGAGTATTTTATCGTACTGGGTGATATCCTTACCATTAAGCTACGCTTTGGGCGTTTGGCAAAATTGGCAAGTATACGGCATTTGGATAGGCTTTACCGTGGGATTGTTTGTGGCGGCAGGATTGGGAGTATGGCGTTTTTATTCTCACCTGAGGGTGTTGGATTTTGAAGAAGAAACAGAATTGCAATGATGAAGATAAAGGGATTTTTGGTATTGACGTTTGTTTTGTGTTTCTCGGGATTGAGGGCCCAAGTATCGAGCAAAAAGTGGGACAATGTATTGATGATTTCGGCCACTCCGGCTTGGAGTGTGGGATGGATTACTGGTTATCAGCCTGATGTTGCTGGCGGGTATACAGAGCAGCAGTTGGCGGACTCTTTTCGATTGTCGGATCGGAAATTACAAACGTTCAATTTCAATTTGCATTATTCGCGCAAGGTGAATGGGTTCACCCATTTTGTGACTGGTTTGAGCGTGGTGAATACGGGATTTACCCGTGTGAAAGACGGCGATATGTTTAGGTATGTGGTACATCCAGATGTGGGGATCAATCCCAATTTGGTGTCTGCGGGATTGATGGAGGTGCAGTACGAGTTCAGAAGTACGTATGCCGCGGCGATGTTTGCCATCGAAAAGCGTTTGGATGGATCGAAGTTCCAGATGCAATCGGCGAGTATGTGGTATCAGATAGGGGTATTGCCTGCGTTGTTGTTTCGTCAGAATTTGCAGATACACACGGTGGGCTTTACGCTGCCGCAGGGGAATGATTTTACGGTGAAGGACTATGTGGCCAATACGGTTGATACGGGTGTGGTTTTAACGCCTTCTCAGGCGATTCGCGGGAATGCTTTTGTAACGGCGGCATTGCGGTTGGAGTACAATTTGGATCCTATGGTGCACATTTATGCATCACCTCGGGTGATGATACCACTTTTGCCCAGTAACAAGGGGGTTCAAACTTATTGGTCGCCTCAGTTGGGTTGTGAGTTGGGTGTAAGAATACCGCTCGATTGATTTTTTGAGGGTGTTACATGGGGAATCTCATGTTTGCATGGTGGTTGTTTGCGTGAAACGAAGAACCTGCCACTGAATAAACAGAAAAGGGCGGCCATTGGCCGCCCTTTTCTGTTTATTGAAATTTCTTGTTAAGGAAAATATTCTACTTGGAAGTAGTATTTGTTTCCTTGGTGTTGAAATTATTTGCCATTCATTTTTGCACTGATGTATTCGCGGTTTAATGTAGCGATTACACTCAATGGAATTTGTTTTGGACATTCAGCAGCACAAGCACCTGTATTGGTACAAGCACCAAATCCTTCTGCATCCATTTGATTTACCATGGCAACCACGCGAGATTGACGTTCTGGCTGACCTTGAGGCAACATGGCCAATTGGGTTACTTTGGCACCCACAAACAACATCGCTGAAGCATTCTTACATGCACTCACACAAGCGCCACATCCAATACAAGTTGCCGCTTCAAAAGCTTCGTCGGCAATTTCTTTGGGAACCAAAATTGAATTGGCATCTACGGCATTACCTGCGTTGGTAGAAACAAATCCACCCGAGGCAATGATGCGGTCGAATGCGCTGCGGTTCACGGTAAGATCCTTGATCACAGGGAATCCGTTGGCTCTCCAAGGCTCTACTGTGATAGTATCGCCATCGTTGAAGCTACGCATGTGCAATTGACAAGTGGTAACGCCTTGTTTTGGTCCGTGCGGACGGCCATCGATCACCATGGAGCACATGCCACAAATGCCTTCACGACAGTCATGGTCAAACGCTACGGGCTCTTTGCCTGTTTCGATCAGTTGCTCATTCAACACATCGAACATTTCCAAAAAGCTCATGTCGGGGCTGGCATCGATCTTATATTCTTCGAAATTTCCGGCGCTTTCAGCATTTTTTTGGCGCCAAACTTTCAGATTTAATTTCATTAACTTGCTCATAATCTTTTTGTTATTGGATTATTTGTAACTGCGTTGTTGGATTTTGATGTTTTCGTATTTCAATTCTTCCTTGTGGAGTTCCCATGAATCGCCTTTGTTTTCCCATGCAGATACGTACATGTAATTGGCATCATCACGCAATGCTTCACCTTCTTCAGTTTGGAATTCTTCGCGGAAGTGACCGCCACAACTTTCGTTTCTTTGGAGGGCGTCTACGCACATCAATTCACCCAATTCAAGGAAGTCGGCCACTCTACCGGCTTTGTCTAACTCGGGGTTGAATTCGTTGATGCTGCCTGGGATACGAACGTTTTTGTAGAAATCGGCGCGAAGGGCTTGAATTTCAGCGATGGCTTCTTTGAGGCCTTTTTCGTTGCGGGCCATACCACATTTGTTCCACATGATCAATCCCAATTCGCGGTGGTAGCTTTCTACGGTGCGGGTTCCATTGATGTTCATCAATTGTTGGATACGGTCATTGGCTACTTTTTCAGCAGCAACGAATGCTTCGTGATCTGTAGAGATGGGTTTGGTATGAATTTCTTTGCTCAAGTAGTTTCCAATGGTGATTGGAATTACAAAGTATCCATCGGCCAAACCTTGCATCAAAGCGGATGCTCCCAAACGGTTGGCACCGTGGTCTGAGAAGTTTGCTTCTCCCAAAGCGTACATACCTGGAACGGTTGTCATTAGGTCGTAATCAACCCACAATCCACCCATCGTATAGTGAACGGCGGGGTAGATGCGCATGGGCGTTTCGTAGGGATCCTCGTTGGTGATTTGCTTGTACATATCGAACAAGTTTCCGTACTTCTCTTTAACCACTTCTTTTCCAAGGCGGATGAGGGTTTCATCGTCTGGGTTGGTGATATTCAATTTGCTGGCTTCGGTTCTGCCGTAGCGTTGCATCATGTTGTATTTGAAATCCAAATACACGGCCATTTTGCTTTGACCCACACCATAACCGGCATCACAACGCTCTTTTGCTGCGCGTGAAGCGATATCGCGAGGAACCAAGTTGCCGAAAGCAGGGTAACGACGCTCTAGGTAGTAATCGCGCTCATCTTCTGGGATGTCGTTTGGATGGCGGTCATCGTTTTGTTTTTTAGGTACCCAAATACGACCATCGTTTCGGAGTGATTCACTCATCAATGTCAATTTGGATTGATAGTGCCCTGAAACTGGGATACAGGTTGGGTGAATTTGCGTGAAGCAAGGGTTACCGAAGTAGGCACCTGCTTTGTGGGCTTTCCAAGCAGCGGTTACGTTGCTTCCCATGGCGTTGGTTGACAG
>Ga0209230_10001003_pt1 | contig 11245 bp, 9 predicted proteins | sample LakOntMetagenome_FD_187467 | JGI IMG/M metagenome (GOLD analysis project Ga0209230, IMG submission 187467) | Freshwater and sediment microbial communities from Lake Ontario - Sta 18 epilimnion Metagenome (SPAdes) (version 2) | ecosystem: Environmental > Aquatic > Freshwater > Lentic | place... | reverse complement strand
TGATGATGATGTGATCGGGGTAGCGCTCCTTGGTGTAGTGGTGGTAGTACTCGGTCCAAGCACGCTTGTTGTCGACGTGCATCAGCTTGATCGGCTTGCTTTGGTCGGAAAAGTGCTCCTGGAGCCAGCGCTCGTCGTCCATGTTGCGCGTGAAGTTCCAGAGGTGGCACTCGGTGACCAGGCCGCGCTCCATGAGGGCCCGCACATACCGCAACATGACCTCAAGGTACTGCCGACGCCCTGCAAAGCATGTCAAGATGACTGAGGACATCGCGCAACTCTTGCTGCAATCTGTTCTGTCATTCGGTATTTGTGGTGCCTACGTGGGCGCATTACTTAGAGGCTTGTGGGCTTAAAGCAGACTAAATGGAACCTGGTACGTTGAAAGGTACTTCGGTCTTTGATGTCTTCAGTTACAACGGCGAGCCCATAGTGGCCTTACGTCTCGAGACGCTGGCGCCCGTGGTCGACCGATTCGTGATCGTCGAGAGCCGAGAGACGTTCTCGGGTCTACGCAAGGACCTCTTGTGGAAGGACGTGCATGCGGACGTGTTTGCGCCCTATGCCGACAAGATCGAATGGATCGTACTGGACTCACTGGGGGATGGGGACGCGTGGGCCCGTGAGGCCACGCAACGCAATGCACCGACCGAGTGGCTACGTCAGCAAGCGACCCCATACCTCGCGCTCATTTGCGACGTTGACGAGATCGTGAGCCCGGACGTGATCCTACAGGCCAAGGCACACGTAGGGCTCTTTCACACGCCGGTCTGTTTGACCATGGACTTCTTCTACTACAATTTTGAGTGGCGGAAGCCGAGCAAGTGGTACCATGCTTACGTGGTGAATGATGAAGGAATCGCAGGAGGTACTCTCGACGTAATGCGCCTAGGCCCCAAAGACCGCGCCATTCCCGATGCCGGCTGGCATTGCAGCTACTTCGAAACGGCGGCTCACATCAAGCGTAAGATCGAGTCCTTCTCGCACCAAGAGCACAACGTGCCGGCCATCACGTCCATCGAACACATCACTAAGTGCATTGGCAGCGGTGTGGACCTGTTCAACCGTGGACCGAGCGAGGACTTGGTGGCACATGACGTGACGGGCTTGCCTTTGCCTTTTCAGCAGTTCAATTGGCACATCAAGAACATGCAAAGCATGGCATGTAGACAGGCAAACATGCAACTAACGTAAGGCATGGCACTTAAAGGTTATGTCGCTATGAAGTGTAAATGGATGCCTCAAGTCAAAGTGCAAACGAATGCCTATTTGATGCCATAGCCATCCGGAGTTTAGATGCAGCTCGTGACGCCATCGAACGTCTCGATGCCGACGTGGACGCATGTGTGTCAACTTACACGCCCTTGACTTTGGCACTCGAGTTGCCACGTCAAACAACCATGTTTCCCATCATTGAACTTCTGATCGCCAACGGTGCAAACGTACACGTGGCCAACGCATGGGGCGGAACGCCGCTTCTTAGTGCCATTGCAACGGGCCAGCTTGGGTGGGCGCAAGAGTTTGCCAAGCGTGGGGCGGACGTCAACGTCCTTGGCTTCGTGGGCTCCAAGCTGACGTCGCCTATACACGAGGCGGCATACCAAGGGCATGAGCTGTCATTGCGGTTCTTGATCGAGTCAGGGGCCGATCCAGACATGCACGGACCACGTCGGCTGCGTCCCATGGACTATGCAAGGAGCAACATTGACCTTGAGCCACGTGACCTGGCACGCGTCCTATGTGCGATCGATCATACCGATGCGAAGCCGGGTGTGCTTGTGACGTGTATGCCCGTGGACAGCCGGTACATGCTGTGGCCAAACATTGACAACCTTGTGCGATGCAATACCAACTGGCAACAATATTGGATTGATGCAATGAAAAAGAAGGATTGGGCGAATGCGCTCATGGCGGCCGAGATGGGGGCGATCGTGTCGACAGAGGTCATGGAGCGGCTACGTGTGATGAGGGTGACGCCTTGGATTTAGGGGATCTTGGAACTTGAGGCCTTAGAGCTTGCTCTTGGAACTTGAGGCCTTAGAGCTTGCTCTTGGGACTTTAGTCCTTAGAGCTTGCTCCTGGGCTTTTAAGCCCTCCAAGCAAGCAAAGTACAACGCAGCCTTCAAGCCAATGCTCGTCGCCCTCAAATGAGCGCCACGATACAATGCAAGTGGTCCGTTCTTTTTGCAGATGTGACCAAGGACTTGGATGCTTGTCATACGATGTGTCCCACTGTTGTTCATGAAGGCCAGTTGCGACCGCATCGTGTCGAAGGGTGTCGTAATGGCCGCAGCGACCGAGCCGGCAAGGGTTCCTATCATGACTCCGGTGATAGGCGAAGCTGTTGCAGCGTCACTTGGCGGGCCCACCAGCGCATAGTAGATTCGCATTCTCACGTCCATCTCGATGACATCCTCCACGAGCGACAAGAAGTAGCCACTGTACAGGGCTGCAGGTCCGCGCTTGCGCACCATGTTGATCCCTATGTGGACGATGGTAGGGGCACTCGTGGCTTGTAGGACGCGCATGCAATTGCCAATCGGCACTTTGACAACAGACGTGGCAAAGGCCGCAACGGCACCCGCCCACGGCGACGGATACAAGGCATTGTAGATGGTGAAGTAGGCGTGGTACACAAAGCCGGCGGTCAAGGACGACTGCCAGATGCCGCGGCCGACGTTGGACGCCCATTGCCCCGGCGTCCACTGCGGCCCGCGCCCATAGACTTGCTCAACGGTCTTTTGGATCTCGATGGCGTAGGTGAGGGCTTGGGACACGCCACGGGCTACGCCTTCTTGCCAGCCATTGGGAGATTTGGGCTTGTATGGCGAGGTAATTATGCTCATGCCATTTGCCATAACTTTGTCATCTGCCATTACCTTGGTATGAGGAAGAAACGAGGTTATGTGGCGGGTTCTTTTTTGGCGGGTAAGGATAGAGTTTTGTGTGTGTTATGGCAACGACGACTAGTGTGTATGTGGATCCGAAGACGGGTGGAGTGCAGGCGGGGTTGATGCAGTTTCGGAATGCTATTATCAATGGGGACATGCGGATTAATCAACGAGGGACGAGTACAATTTTGGCAAGTTTAACAGCAGTTGGAGCAACACACGGATGGGTGTCAGATAGATGGAATGTTTATCGTAATGGATTTGTTACAGGGATAGTAATGGGTCAAGGGACTGATTTAAGTTTAAATGATCTACCATTTCAAGAAGCAGGAATAACTACATTTAACCGTGTTGGAAGATTAAGTGGTAATACTGCAACGGATTTAATTTATTCAAGTTATAATATTGAATCTCAAGACTCAATTAAATACAAAGGTAAACAAGTTACCTTCTCTTTTTATGCCCGCGCAGGTGTTAATTTTAGTGGAAGTGTACTTTATGGCGAATTGATAACTGGGGCAGGAACAGATCAAGCATTACGTTCAGGATATACAAGTGGCACAGTAGAAGGCAGTGTAACGCCAATTTTAAACTCTACTTGGAGACGATATACTCTTACGCGCACAATATCACAATTCTCAACTCAATGTGGAGTCAGATTTGCCTATCTACCAACAGGCACAGCCCTCGCCGCAGACTACTTTGACATAACCGGAGTCCAGCTAGAGCTCGGCAGCGTCGCGACGCCGTTTGAGGTGAGGCCATTTGCTATGGAATTGATAATGTGTATGCGGTATTACGAATATATTACTGCTGTAGATTCAGGAATCGAAACAGTAAGTGGTATTCAGTATGCATCTGCATTTTACAAAGTTACGAAGCGTGTTGTGCCATCATTAACAGGAACGTTATATGATACAATATATTCAAATTATGTTGACATGTTCATAATCAGGCGTAATGGTCCAGATGCAGCAGCATTTAACCTCAAAAGTAATGCTGAACTATAAAAATAAAGCGGGGCATTTTGCGCAGAACAAATTTAATTAGTCGTGCAAGTAGAATAGACGCACAAGTTGGTTATAGGTGTTATTGTTATCATTTACGATACCGCTCATTCCATTCCCTCTCCCACTCGCCCCCCTTCTCCCTCGACATCCTTTTTAGATATGCCGTACTTGACACGTACGGTTTCCGCGTCGCCCGCCCACCATCGCCGTACGTCCCCATTGCATACACATTGAAGACCATGACCCATTCGTAGGCGTCCAGCGCAAACTCGTGCATCCACCGGTACACTTCGTCCGGGTGCACGCGCCACAACGTCATGGCATTGCTCATCACCATGAGCCGGCGAATGTGGTGCAAATAACCCATGTTCCAAGCATCTTTGATGGCATCGTCCACGATCGGGATGCCCAATTTGCCGGTGTACCAGGGACCATTGTACTTCAATGGCTGCCGATCCATGCCAAGGCTGTTTGCCCGAGCCACCGCCGGCGGCGTCGTGAGGTAGTACATGCGGCTGAACTCCCGCCAGCCCATCACTTGTCGGAGGAACCCTTCGTAGTTGGCGAGTTGATGGGGCACTCCGTCAAACCGAGCCTTCAAAATACGAACAACGTCCATGGGCACAAGGAGCCCGTTGTTCAGGTAGATCGAAATGCCGGAATGGTACAGCCATGGCTCGCCCTTCACGACCGCGTCCTCGTACTTGCCGAAGGATCCGAATCGTTGGTCGACAAAGCGCATGAACCAAGCCATGGCCTCCTTGGGTGTGGCTGCGAGTCCAAACATTTGGTTTTCATGATCCTCACTCGGCCCGGGATTACGCTTGAACGTTGGATGCTGGTTGACCCATGCTAGTGCATTAAGCCATGCAGCCTGCCGTGCAGCCGTGACCTTCTCCGGAAAGGGCGACGGTGGGTGCAAGCCTTCCTTGGGTGGCGGTGACCGATTGTTCACATCTTGGCTCGGAACTCCCTGAAGGACGCCAATGCGCTCCTTGACCATGTCGAAGAATGAGCGGTGTTGTAAGCGCTTCTTCGGCCTCCCATCTTTGTTCTTTTTCGTTCCTTCGTCTTTTCCCCACGCTATGGCGACGTCGACAGGCAGCAGGAATTGGGGCGAATCCAAAAGCACCAAAGACGCACCCTTGGCTAGCCGCTTCTTAAACGTCTTGACGACCAGCAAATCGCATGGATCGAATGCATAATATGCTGAATTTGCAGCCAGAGCAACAAGGTCATCGACCAGCACATGTTCGACAACAACACCCGACGGAGCACTGGCCCGAAGCCGCTTAACAGCCTCGATACACGTCAAGCGCCTGTACGCTAAGGTCAACCGGTTCAAGCGAAGTCGCGTCGGCCCAAACTGGCCACCTGTGCGTATGCCAAAGAAGCCCGGATCCTCCCATAGTACGATCTTGGTAACGGTGTGCCCATGTCCCTTGGCTGCGTCAAAGAGCGGCTTCATGGTGCCAATGTCCCATAATTGGTTCGGGAACACGATGATTGTGGCTGTTTGGACACTTTTGTCATTATCCATTGGCCTCTTTGCCGTCCTTACAATGAAGAAAGATATCTCTACGTATCCATCGTTAAAAAATGAGGTTTATGCTTGTGCCGAGACTCGACTCGGTTAAGATCACCACACAAGCGAGACTGCATAGCCAATATCACATAGGTACCTTGTCTTTAAGTCCCTTTCGTTGTGTTTAAACAGCATCTGCTTTGCCCTTTGCGATTGGCAATGGAAGCTCAGGAAACCTCTTTAGTCGTATACCCACCACGTAAGCGTAGGACAAATCATGGGGTCCAACTTTGAAACCAGAGTGCTTGAGGTTTGGGTAAAGGTTTACCAGTTTCTTGATCATCGAGTTGATATTGGTTATCGGTATATTTCTTAGAAGGCTCGTGTAGCTCCAAAATGCAGCACATAGTTCATTGAAGGGCATGAAGTTGTCTTCGCCAAGCTCGCAATAAGCATCTTGGAACGCTGTGAACTCGGTAATTATGCACCCATCCTCTTTTGTACCCTCATTCGCAAGCGCAGCCGCAGTTGAGCATATGTTTCCCATTGTTTCCGATTTGATGCTTAGTAACACATAGGCACCTTGTCTTTAAGTACCTTTATCCATTTATCCATACATACAAATCTGCAAGCAACCGTCCTCGGTGAATGGATTGACACACCATTAGCCGAAGCCCTACTTTGCAACCAACATCACAAAAGTCTCCCCGCCAAAACAACGCGCGCTCACTACAGAAGCGCCATAAGTAACGCCTAGCCAAGCAACGCCTAGCCAGAGCAACGCCTAGTCAAGATGTACGTCTACCACCACGGCCCGCTATCCAAAAGCAACCTCGAGTACTTCGTGCCCTCGCCAATCCAAAGGAACACCGGCCACCTAGGCACCGGCATCTACGTCTTCCTCAATGTCGACAAGAACGTAGATTGGGCAAAAGACACCGTGTACGTTTGGCAAGATCCTTGGCGTTCCCCACTCGAGTTTGATAGTCGCAAGGATCTCGAAACATTCGTAGAGTTTGCGAAAGAGCTCGACGATCTACTGAATGGGCGCATCAAGAAGCTGCCGGCCATAGACGGCACCTATTGGCGGGAGTTGCTCAACATCAGCCCATTCGAGTTCGAACGCAAGCTGTGCATCGCCCTTGAGGCATGTGCCAAGAGCTATGCCGATCAGGGAGGTTACGAAAATAGAAAGAAGGTCGGGGGCGTTCAACCCTTGACGCTGGTCCTCATGAGTTTGGGCTTTGACGGCATCAAAAACCGGTACCTTGACAACGACGTGTGGGGCAGTGTGTTGTTCGACGTTGAACATGCCACCAACGCCGCGCGGCCCTTCGTGGACATCTCGAAGAACATGCCTGCGGCCATTGCTGCAGCCCAGGCCCCGCCTGCGTACTATGATTTGGCACCTTACGTTCAAATGATCGTGAATGCCCCGACCAGCTTGAGCCCATGCACCAAGTTCCCGGTCGTCAAGGCACCGAGCTACAAGAATGCAAAGACGAACGCAAAGCGTTCTGTTGCGGACGCACCCCTGCAAACGCCACCCTCCAAAGAGGCACGCAAGTCCGGAGGAAAGTCGATGGCAACGAGGGCAACGAGGTCGACGAGGTCAACAGCCAAGCAAGCACTTAAGAAGTAGCACGTGTGTAAATCTTAAACAACCATGAGGCACACCGAGCTCTCCATGCTCAACCACCTTTACATCATTGACCCAAAGGCTGTGCGGCACCCTCAATTTTGCTCACGCATCGAGATCGCTCCACCCGAGATCCTCTTGAGCGATGCAGCGTGGTTATCATTTGATGGACAGCTCGGTGCCGAATGGGCGTCCATGGCAGTCCATCGTCAGCACATCTTCACGAATGCACGTACCATCCCCATGTGGCAAGCAGCCAAAGAGTGCGCCGTGACAACCGACGGCATCTATGACTGGCTCTGTCGGTGGTGGCATCAACGTTTTGCCGTCACATACCCACTGGGCACGGTCGACGCTCCAATCACGTACTCTTACTCGCAGACGTTTACACAATCACAAACTCAAACGCAAATGCAAACAAGCCATACTCCGCTTAACTTACAAGCCATGATCGACGCCAAGGCCTACTCCATCTGTAACGGCCTCATACTCGCCCTGGCCATGCATCGCTGCGGGCATTGGCCAGACAACGTCATGCATGCGGCCCTCAAGCGCTTCGTCGAGGACACGTTGGACCCTGAGGCCCCTTGGACCTTCATAACGCCCTACGATGAACGGTGGGTCCCGTTGTACGAAGGCCACATTGCGCAGTTGACCGAGTATCCGTGCCACTACGCACTGTGCGGCGCAGGGCCCAAGGTCACACGTTACATGTTGCGCACGTCCAACGACGCGGAGCCGGTGACGCAACACATTCAAGGAAGCCGAACGAAATACACGACGTACCAAGCCACGGCCTTCAGCGCGGCGTACGTGAGTGGCAAGACCATGACTCTGCAAGAGTATAACGAGCTGTTCGAATACACCCAATGGCCCGTCAACCCCGAGTTGTACAGCTTAGGCGACCGCACGGAGCCCGACTGGTTCGGCTTTGCCCGGACGTGCGTGGGTCGACGTGGGTTCTGGCGGGCCTGGCGGGCACGTCCTCAATGGCGAGCTCGGGTCATCACGAGCGTGTGTGCATGCAGCGATGCGATGCGTCATGCACTGAGTTTGATGTTGCCGTCCCTGTTTTTGTTGGCCGAAGAGGCGGGCATGGACGGTGCGGATGGGCATTTACATCCTAAGCGAACTCACACGCACACGCCCTTGGGAACGCCCTCACGTATCCGGCAGCTATGGCGCGATGTCATACACGAGCTCAATCCCGAAGGCAATTGCATCAGAGCATGGACGCGGGCCTATCTAGTACGCCTCTGGGTCACGGGTGCGATCGGAAAGAGTCACCCTCAAGAGGTCGTAGCATGGTCGCTGCCGCCGATTGCCTTCATGCGTGACGTGCTCTCTGGGGTCGCAGGGGTGCTCGCAGAGGGTGCTGGGGTCGCAGGGATGCTCACGCAAGCCGAGGTTGTCGCTTGGCTGAGAGAGCCCACCACATATACGTTTCTTGTGCGGTCCAGTCAATGCACGTTGCTGACCTCCATCGAGTCCCGTCTAGGGTGCAAGATCGAGGCCTTGCCCGCCGACCCGGAAAATCCCAACCGGAGCTTTACGATTCGAGTGGCGCTTTACGACGTCTTGAAGCAGCTTGCCGAGAGTGAGCCGATCATGCGTGTCTACTTGGAACGCGTCGTGCAGCGGCCGATCGTGAGCAAGTTGACGACGGTGTATAAGGCGTTTGGCATGGGGGCTTGCGCGAGCGAACGAAACGACACCAATCAAGATCAGTATACTGTGGGGAGGATCATGCTTGACTATTACAAGAGGCAAAAAGAAGAAGGCAGTTGTGAGCTATTCACGTAAGCCACTAGTGCCACCGCCGCACATCGCCAACACATCATCTATCGTTTTTACAATCGTACGTTGCTCCATAGCATACGTGTAAGCTTCGTCGACTTGCTCGGACATTTTCTTGAAGGGAAACTCGCGAAGCAAGCACACAAGCTCTGCATATGTATCGTACGTATACCCATACTCCTCCATCTCAATGGCTCCTGCAATGCGACGTGCGAGCCAAGGCGTCCGATTCAACATGGCCTCGATAAGCACAAGGCCAAAGCCTTCGGCTGTGCTGTTCATGATGTACAAGTCGGCATCGACCATGGCGTCGGCAACGTCCGCCTTGTCCTCGATCAATAACGTGTGCACGTTGGCCGTGTCCTTGGGCCGGGCTTCCACATCGTTGCTGTGTACGTAGCCGGTCAAGATGAGAATGGTGTTGTTCAAGTCTGAAGGGCGTGCACCTGCCCTTGCTCCTACGTCGCGACCATCGAGTCCTAAGTTGTCCATGGCGGCCGTCAGCGCACAAGCAGCCCGTGCCTCCTCAAACGCCCGCACCAGCTCTGCAAACCCCTTGTGCCTCCAGAAGCCTCCGCAGGATAGGAAGATGCGTGTGCTGGCAGAAATGCCATACTTGGCCCGGAAGCGCCCCGGCCTACCGATCGTCACGGGACCAAGCGCCACGCCATGGCGGATCTGGCACGCCTTGTGATGGAATCCGTGGGCATGACAATGTTCCCAATCGGCACGCGTCGAGCACCCTAGGTGCAAGGCGTCCTCCATGCCCCGAATGCAGGCCGGTGAGTTGGAGGGCAAGATCAGCATATACAGCACGGGCGACGTAATCAGGCGATGATTCATGTGTACGCGGTCCTGGGCACCGCAATCGCCGCCGTGTACGACAATGAGGTCCCATTCCCCGAGAAGCACACGAACGTCACTCGTGACCTGCACTCCATTGAGATCGCCCATGTGCGCATCTGTGTAGACCCATACATCGTGGCCGCGCCTCCGGGCCTCCTCGGCCATGCTCGCCACATAGACCTCGCTGCCGCCTGGGTATGGGGCATAGCGGTGGACGACGAAGAGGAGGCGAATGCTTGCCTGGTTCATGGCTGCCTGACAATTAACCAACATAAGCATGTCGGCCTGTTCTTTAAATCAATTTTTAGGGTAAACAGATTCACTATGGCGAAACGAGTCCCACTCAGCTTAAGCCCGAGCGAATGGCTCGACTTTGAGGCCCGAACGACGGCCTATGCCGAGCGCAATCACGCGGCCCTCAGAGACGTATTCAAGCCCGAAGAAGGCACAGACACGGCAGGGCACGGCAAGTGCTCTTTCGCGAACTCGTCCTTGGAGTTTCTGGAAAGAGGTCTCAAGTCGTTGGCGTCGGATATGGAGGACAGTGAATTGGGACCTCTGAGAATCATGAACGTGAGCCGTCACAGTCGGTTTATTCCATTCACCGGGGTCCTCAACCTCACAGCCTTGCGCTACAGGAAACCCGAGAGGACCCTCTTCGCCATGATCGATCTGCTCGAGAGCAGCTTTGCTGGGAGCGTCGTGGGTGCCTATGCGCTGATTCCACCCACCCATGCCGTGGCCGTTCTTGCTTGGGCCGACGCCTTTGGCCAAGACACGTTTCACTTTGGGATCTACGACCCACAAGGCGCCGCAGGGTACATTTTCACCGGCGAGCGCAGATTCACATTCGAAAACAAGTATGAGTACGATGGCCGCCAGGTCCGAGTGCAAACGCATCAACTATCCGAGAACTGCCCCCAGTTCCAAAAGGGGTATCGGTGCCCCCAATTCTACTACGACTACCAGTACTGCCACATGTATGCCATTCAATTTCTGTTTCACGTTGCCGCGCTCTTGGAGCAGGACCCATCCATCCACGTCGCCGATGCGACAAGACAGGCGGTGCTGAACAGCCTGCTCATCAAGAGTCAAGCGCAACTGGAGCAGATCGGACGCAACAACACCAAGGCATCGATCGTGTACAACGTCGTAATTGTCAACATCATGTGTCTATTCGTGGTTGTATATGACCACATACTCAAACAAAAAGGAGAGCGGCTGTCCCTCTTCAAATGCGGCGTGCAGCTGATCGCCGACGTGGTAGACGTTCAGAACGGACCGAAGGAACCGAATGAACCGAATGAATCCGGAGGAACGTTGCCCATCTACGACTACATAACGAGGTCCAGCAAAGATTGCAAGGATCGTCTGGGTGCAGTGATATCCTACTGTCGGCGTTTGCCCAAAGACGTGCGCGACAAGATGCTTCCTCTCTTTGAGCTGAGTCCGAGTCCGAGCTCAGGTGTGAGTGCTAGCGTTCGCCAGCCACAGGCGCAGGTACAGGCACTGGCTCAGCCACAGGCACAGGTACAGG
>Ga0209230_10000999_pt1 | contig 11271 bp, 13 predicted proteins | sample LakOntMetagenome_FD_187467 | JGI IMG/M metagenome (GOLD analysis project Ga0209230, IMG submission 187467) | Freshwater and sediment microbial communities from Lake Ontario - Sta 18 epilimnion Metagenome (SPAdes) (version 2) | ecosystem: Environmental > Aquatic > Freshwater > Lentic | place... | reverse complement strand
GTTAGCACCTGGCAAATATTCGCCGGTGGAAGCATCTTTCACATAACCACTTAAGGTAAAATTACTTTGAGCATTTAATGCGATTGATGCAAAAAAGAACGCAATTCCAATCAAAAACAGTCGCACCATTGTGTAATTACTTTTCAAAATTGAATGAGAAAATGGAATGGGGCGGCTCATTAAAAATAACTTTCTGTTGCTAGTAAAACCAATGTGCATGCAATTTCGGTTTCGATACCTACATCTTGGGCTAGCTTTATAAAATCGGGATTTTCAGTTCCTGGATTGAAAATAATACGACGGGGTTTTAGTGCAATGATTTCTGGAATAAGTGCAGTTTGTCGCTCAGATCCAACATACAAAGTCACCGTATCAATTTCAGTTCCGATAGGAAAAGTTGTTTGAATTGGAACATTTCCGATAAATCCGGGTTTTGATCCAAACGCAATCACCTTAAAACTATGTTCCTGAAGTTTTGAACTTGCCTTGTATGCATACCGTTCAGGATTTTCACTTGCTCCAATTACTAAGGTTAATCGTGTTTCGTAAGATTGCATGAGCAAGAATGAAATGATTAATTATGTTTTATTTTATAAGATGTTTTCGGTTTGCAAAGTTATATAAGCATCAACAGGAAACCATCCGTTTTAGGGATTTGAAATTAAATTAGTTTTAATTTTACAGCAAATAAACTAACCTTCAATGGAATTGTTTAATCGGTTAATAAAAAATCGACTCGCTTAATTTTAATCCTCAATCGAGGTGTTACTTCTATATATATTTGCTAAAAATATTCGACTGTGATTATTGCTGTACCTAAAGAGACAAAAGCCCGCGAAAATAGGGTTTCGTTAACACCCGATGTGGTGAAAGAACTTGTTGGAAAAGGATTTACTGTCCATATTGAACGTGGAGCAGGGGAGAACTCCTATTTTGCAGATACTATGTATGAGTCTGTTGGCGCCACGTTGGTTGATCTGCAATCGGTTTTTAGTCAAGCAGATGTGGTGTTAGCAGTAAATGCTCCCGAGTTAACTTCCATTGCCAAAATGAAATCGGGTGCGGTGCTTATCAGCTTTCTTTTTGCATCAGCTTCACCTGAAACAATTGCTGCCATTGAAGGTGCGGGAATTAGTGCGTTTTCGATGGATGCTGTTCCTCGAATTTCACGTGCACAAAAAATGGACGCATTAAGTTCGCAAAGCAATCTTGCTGGTTATAAAACAGTTTTGTTAGCAGCTAACGCTTTGGGTAAAATTTTTCCTATGCTAATGACAGCAGCAGGAACTGTGAAACCTACAAAAATAGTGATAATGGGTGCGGGAGTAGCTGGATTGCAAGCTATAGCAACAGCCAAACGACTTGGAGCTATTGTAGAAGTGAGTGATATTCGTCCTGAAACCAAAGAGCAAGTGCAAAGTTTGGGTGGTACGTTCATCGAGCTAAAAGGCGATGATTCCATGAAAACAGAGGGTGGCTATGTGAAAGAAGTTTCAGAAGATTTTCTTAAAAAACAACAAGCACTCATATCAAAGCATGTTGCAGATGCGGACATTGTTATCACAACAGCTCTTATTCCGGGTAAAAAAGCACCTATGCTAATTACCGAAGAGATGGTGAAAGCTATGCGATTGGGTTCTGTTATTGTGGATATGGCCGTTGAACAAGGCGGAAATTGTGCAATCAGCGAGTTGAATGCAACCGTTGTAAAACATGGTGTAACCATTATCGGGGAATCGAATCTTCCCTCTTTACTTCCATTAAATGCAAGTCAGTTGTACGCCAAAAACATCAGTACTTTATTAATGCATTTAGCGAATAAAGAAACATTTCTTTGGGAAATGGATGAGGAAATTACAAAGGGATCGCTTATCGTTCATCAAGGTAAAGTTGTTCATTCCTCATTGATTAAGTAATTATCTAACCGAATTTTAAAAAGTATTTATGGAAACGATTTTCACATTTATTCAACAAAACATAGACATGATTTACTTCATCGTGCTCTCCATTTTTGTTGGGGTTGAAGTAATTGGTCACGTGCCAACGGTTTTGCATACTCCACTTATGTCTGGAGCGAATGCCATTCACGGGGTTGTAATTGTTGGAGCAATTCACGTTATGTTGAATTTAAAAGCAGACGATTATATTATGTTGACTCTAGGTTTTCTTGCTGTTTTGCTAGGAACGCTCAATGTTGTAGGTGGATTTGTGGTTACCGACCGCATGCTCGAAATGTTTAAGAAAAAGTAAAAAGGGATTTAAGCCATGAACGTATCATTACTCGAAATATGCTATCTGATTGCCTCGTTGACTTTTGTCATTGGTTTGAAGATGATGGGGAATCCCAAAACAGCACGCAAAGGAAATTTAATTGGAGCAGGTGGAATGACCGCTGCAATTTTAGGAACTATTTTTCTTCACGATGGTCAAGTTCCCATGGTGATTTATGCATTAATAGGTTTGTCAATTTTAATTGGAACAATTGCAGGATGGGTTGCTGCCCGTAAAGTTGCGATGACCAAGATGCCTGAGTTAGTTTCCTTATTTAATGGAATGGGAGGCGCTTGTGCTGCTTTGATTTCGCTCATTGAATATCCGCATTTAAGTCAACAAACTTCGACGTTAGTTCCTGTTTTGGCAGGGTTGATTATTGGTTCAGTTTCATTTTCAGGTAGTATGATTGCTTTTCTGAAGCTTAATGGAACCCTCAATAAAGCTGTGCGCATTCCGTCGTATAATATTGTAAACACGGTAATTATGATTATCACCCTTGGTTTGGGAGTCATGATGGTTATTAACCCAGCTTTGAACACGCTAACATATATGTATAGTTTGCTTGCTCTTTCGCTGCTTTATGGAATTCTGTTTGTGGTTCCCATTGGAGGAGCCGATATGCCTGTGGTAATTTCTTTACTTAATTCATTTACCGGATTGGCTGCTGCCTTTGGAGGTTTTCTTTATGGAAATAAAGCGATGCTAACCGGAGGAATTCTGGTTGGGTCGGCAGGAACACTTTTAACGGTAATTATGTGTAAGGCCATGAATCGCTCATTAAGCAGCGTTATTTTTGGTGCTTTTGGAGGAAGTTCGGCTGTTGGAGGAACATCTTCAGAAGGAGGAACAGTGAAAGATATTCAAGTTGCTGATTTAGCGGTATTGATGAATTATTCTAAGAAAGTCATTATCGTTCCAGGTTATGGTTTGGCTGTAGCTCAAGCGCAACATATTATCCACGAAATTGAATTGATACTAGAATCGCGCGGTGTGGAAGTGAAATACGCAATTCATCCAGTTGCAGGTCGTATGCCTGGACATATGAATGTGTTATTGGCTGAATCGAGTGTTGATTATGGTAAGCTTTCCGAAATGGAAGAAATTAATCCCGAGTTCTCATCTACAGATGTGGTTCTTGTAGTTGGAGCAAACGACGTTGTGAATCCTGCTGCTAAAACCGATCCTTCGAGTCCAATTTATGGTATGCCTATTTTGGAAGTTGAAAATGCTACACACATAATTGTGAATAAGCGTTCAATGAATGCGGGATATGCGGGAATTGACAATCAGCTTTTTTACAATTCCAAAACCAGTATGTTGTTTGGTGATGCTAAATCGGTTTTGACTTCTTTGGCGAATGAATTAAAAGCGCTATAGTTTTATTTTATACTCCTTTAGGGTGATGCTGTGTGAGAATAATACACATTATTTTGCATTGAATTAATAAGTTTATGCAATGAATGGAATGACTACAGATAATCAGTTTAAAGAGGATGAACATCCAGTATTATTATTAGTAAGCCAGCTCCACAAATTACTGAAGAAATTAAATCTGAATTCCGATTTAAGTCAGTTTATGAAATCCTCGGTCTTGGATTTGCGCATGTTCGAAGAAATGGGCATTGGAGTTTACATGTTAAATTATGAGACTGCTTCTTATTTATATGTAAACAATGCTTTGTCTAATTTTTATGGAATTGACAAGGATGTCTTCTTAAAGAGTGATTTGCGCATCTTAGAGAAAACAATACATCCCGATGATTTAATTCATTTTCTACAAATTGTAACGAAGACAGCGGGACTTCTTTTGAAAATGAGTTTCAAGGAAAAAACAGAATCCAAATTGAAAGTCTTCTATCGCATACGACTAGCCAATGGTTCCTATTCCTGGTGTATGCAGATGAATCAAGTATTTCATCAAACGAATACAGAAAAATTGATTGATTTTGGAACCGTTATCTTAATGCCCGAAAATCAAGTGAAGCATAAGGTTGTTGGTTATTTAAGCAGAGGAAGTAAAACAATTGAAATTAATTCGAGTGCGTATGTTGCTGAAGGCATCGAATCCCTTACACGTCGTGAAAAAGAGGTGTTGAATTTTGTCTCCAAGGGGAAGTCATCGCAAGACATTGCCGTTCTTTTGCAATTGAGTATTCAAACGGTTAAAATTCACCGTAAAAACATCCTCAAAAAATTAGAAGTTAATTCATCCATTCAGGCCATTGCAATGTTGGAGTCGAGCAAATAATTGATTGCTATTTCTCGCTTTTGGAGAAAAGTATCTTCTGTAATCGGTTCATTTTATTGGTGAAATGTATGCGATCACTCAATTTCGAGAAATCAATTAACATAACTAATGCAGAACAAAATGCAGGAATAAAAGCTGTTTTGTAGCGAACAATTCCTCCGCTAATTGGAGTAGTAAATCCAATAATTAATGCTAGGCAAAGCACAAATGAAATAAGCATCCAGACTTTTGAATCGTTGAACTGTTTTTTATCCGGAAAGGCAATTGCACCAATAATTAATAGAATCAAAACTAAATTCTCTAAAGCTGTTAAAGCGATAAAGGGGGAATTTCCTGTTTCCCAAATGAATGGTCTGAATAGTCCGTTAATAAATGCTTCGGGGATTTTCTGAATAAAACCCAAAGCGGTATTCTCCATATTATCGACAAATAAATAATGTTTTGCGTCGCCTAAAATTGCTGCTTTAAGTGCTTCTTCTCGTTTGGACTGAATGATATCGATGCCGTTTGGTGAAAATCCAATAACTGAACTTCCAATCATCATTATGAAACAAAGTGCAATTGCCATTGCATGAGCATAGATCGGTTTTATAGATCGACGCAATCCACGAATGCACATTCCAATTATTGCAGGAATCAATGCTAGAACAACATAGTATTTTGTGATGAGCAGAAGAGCAATCAATATAGCAAAAACAAACATTTTCACCATTTTTCGATTTTCGATTTCATCTTTATCAAATCCAACAAATAGCAAGGTGTAAAAAGCCGAAATTATGAGACCATCTTTTAATACACCCGAACACCAAAACAAAACGGATGGCCATAAGAAGATGACAATAAACAATGGGAGCTGTTTTTCTTTGACACTTAAAGTCAAAAGACGAAATAAAGCGGTTAATCCACAAAGAGAAAGAAAGCACATGAATAGCACATGTGTATACATATTCCCCAAGCTTATTGGCCAAAGCAAGGCGTTGAATCGTGTTATAATTCGGTTCGAATTGAATATGTTGAAATTGCGGGTTTGGGTATACGAAAGCCATTGATCGCTATGAGCTGACCAATTTTTCATTTGCTTCACATACGTTTCTAGCTGGGGATCAGTGTCGTTAATCCCACTGATAAATTCAGCATACAATTGCGGATGCTCGGGTAGGGTAGACGCGATGATTTGGGCATCGTCGAAATACTTGTAAATATCGGCCGTGCTTCTGTCTGGATAGTAAAAGGTGTAAACGAGAGTGAGTCCAATGCCGGCAATAACTTTTAGTGCGAATACAAAAGAAAGAGCAAGTGGTTTTACTCCCGATTTTTGGAAGAAGGGAAGTTTTATTATTGCCCAAAGCAACGTGGCAAACCAGAAAAAAAACACGATCCAGCTCATGGCACCGAAGATACGTAAACCATTAAGTTAGCAACCCGTTTAAAAATCCTCATAGTCTTATAAAAATCAAAGAAACTTGATCGAAAGTGCCAAGTAAATTGATTAGATTTACTGAATCAATCAAAATCAAAAAAAACATGTTTAAAAAATTTACAATTGTAGACAAACTTCTATTTGTTTCTGCCATGTTATCGTTAATCTTTTCTGAAATACTTTACTTTCAAGGAGAAAAAGCAGACGGTTCTTTTATTGGATTATGGGTTCCTTCAATATTAGCTTTTGGTATTTATTTAAAACTAATCAATAATTCAAAAAATGACTGAAATCATTCCATACTTCGCTGGATTTATAACTCTTCTTTTTGGTGCTGGCTTTTATTTAGCAATCAAACAACCAGATGAAAAAAATAAATAGTGCTTTATAATTTATTAGCTAAGCACTTATAAGTAGGTCGACTGAGATGATTTGTAAAAATCGCAAATCAATGAAAGATTTCTAATGTCGATATATAAAATGAAAAATCCCCGAAACATTGCTGATTCGGGGATTTTTAATAAGTAATTTATAGCATTACTTTTTCCATGGCTCTATCGTAATGGCCATTTTTAAGTTTGTCTTTGATGCTCGAAAAGGCATTGATAGTATAATCAACATCATCGAGTGTATGCACCGCCGTTGGAATTAATCGTAGCATGATAACTCCTTTCGGAACAACTGGATATACCACCATAGAACAGAAAATATTGTAATTCTCACGCAAATCGAAAATCAGATTTGCTGCTTCGGGAATTGAACCATTTAAAAATACCGGAGTAACAGGCGATTGTGTTTTGCCAATTTCAAATCCTTCAGCACGTAATTTACTTTGCAATGCATGAGTGATTTTCCAAAGATTGTCTTTCAATTCAGGATTTGTTTTTAGCAATTCTAGACGCTTTAAAGCACCAACAACTAAAGGCATTGGAAGTGCTTTCGCGAATATCTGTGAACGCATATTGTAACGTAAATACTCAACAACGTGCTGCTCTCCGGCAATAAAACCACCAATCAAGGCCATTGATTTCGCAAATGTTCCGAAATACAAATCCACCCCGTCCATGCAATCTTGTTCTTCGGAAACTCCAGCTCCTGTTTTTCCCATGGTGCCAAATCCGTGAGCATCATCAACCAACAAACGAAATTGGAATTTCTTTTTCAATTCAACGACATCTTTCAAACGTCCCTGATCTCCACTCATTCCAAAAACACCTTCCGTAATTACTAAGATTGATCCATTGGTTTCGGCAATGAGTTTGGTAGCGCGTTCTAATTGGATTTCAAGATTCGCCATGTCGTTGTGAGGAAAAACGTAACGCTTCCCCATATGTAATCGAACACCATCGATAATGCAGGCATGCGATTCGGAATCATATACAATCACATCATGACGATCGACCAAAGCATCGATACATGACATAATTCCTTGGTAACCATAATTCACCAAAATGGCATCTTCTTTCTTTTCGAAATCGGCAAGTTCACGTTCTAGTTGCTCATGTAAATCGGAATTTCCCGACATCATTCGCGCTCCCATTGGCAATGCATTTCCAAATTGAGCAGCGCCATCAGCATCCGCTTTGCGCACTTCTGGGTGATTAGCAAGACCCAAATAATTATTTAAACTCCAATTGAGACATTCCTTTCCACGAAACACCATGCGTGGTCCAATTTCGCCTTCCAGCTTAGGAAACGTAAAGTAGCCATGTACTTCTTTAGCGTATGATCCGAGAGGACCGCGGTTTGACTTGAGTTTTTCAAATAAATCCATCAGTTGAAATTGTTTTGATTTGGTTTGCAAAATTAAGAAAATTCGGGTTTCTTAAAGGAAAAGTCACGAACATCTTATTGTCAACAACCCTTTCTGTATTTTTGTTGCATGAAATTTATAAAAAGACCGATTTTTTTCTTGCTGTTTGTGTTGGTGTTTACAACGTCATGCAGTGATTATCAGAAAGTTCTGAAAGGAAATGATTACTCACGCAAGTATGAATTGGCTAAAGCACTTTACCTGAAAAAAGATTATCAAAAGGCGTATCCTTTGTTGGAGGAGCTCGTAAGTGTGAAACGCGGCACCTCCGAAGCTGAAGATATTTACTTTTATTATTGCTATTGCAACTACTACCTCGACGATTTGATTAGTGCCAGTTACCATTTTGCTCAGTTTGCCAAAACATATCCATCGAGTTCGCGCACCGAAGAAATGGCATACATGAACGCTTATTGTTATTACTTAGGATCGCCAGTTCCATCATTGGATCAATCGAATAGTTACAAAGCAATTGATGAAATGCAATTATTTATCAATCAATTTCCAAATAGTTCGCGTATCGAAGAATGCAATAATTTGATTGATAAACTGCGTGTGAAATTGGAAATTAAATCATACGAATTAGCAAAGTTGTATTATAAAATGTCTGATTATAAGGCAGCTATCATATCGATGCAAAATACATTGCGCGATTTTCCAATGACATCATATAAAGAAGAATTCTTGTTTTTGATTGTGAAATCGAACTACGAATTGGCCGAAAACAGTGTTGACTCAAAAAAGTATGAACGATACAAAAGTTCTATTGACGCTTATTTCACTTTTATTGATAAATTTGCAACCGGAAAATATGCTCGCGAAGCAGAAATTATTCATTCTAAATCGCAAGAGCGTCTTTCTCAATACAAACCAACAAACTAAAATTCCCTGCAGGAAAATTATTATGGCTATAGAAAACACAACAGTAACCCGCGACCTTCGTAACTTAGAAGGAACAACGGCAAACATTTACGAGTCCATTTCAATTATTGCAAAGCGTGCAAATCAAATTGGATTGAACGTGAAAGAAGAATTGAATTCCAAACTAGCTGAATTTGCAACTACAAGCGATAATTTGGAGGAGGTTTTTGAAAATCGTGAGCAAATCGAGATTTCCAAGCATTACGAGCGTCAGCCTAAAGCAACGTTGATTGCTATTAACGAATACCAAGAAGGAAAAGTCTATCATCGCAATCCTGCGAACGATCAGGCGGAAGAGAAATAATTTCTCCCCATGTTATTCCGGAAAAAAATAATTCTGGGTGTTACGGGTAGTATTGCGGCATACAAGAGTGCATCGTTAACTCGCCTTCTTGTTAAAGCCGGCGCTGAAGTGCGCGTTGTTATGACCGAATCGGCCCGCGATTTTATAACTCCTTTAACATTACATACTCTTTCGCGCAATCCCGTTCATTCCACGTTTACCATTGGTAATCAAGGAGAATGGGTTAATCATGTTGAACTAGGTCTTTGGGCCGATGTCCTAATTATTGCGCCATCGAGTGCAAATACCTTGGCGCATTGTTCCAAAGGAATTTGCGAAAGTCTTTTGTCGGCAGTTTACCTTTCGGCTCGATGTCCCGTATTTTTTGCACCAGCGATGGATGTTGATATGTGGAAACATCCTTCAACTCAAGAAAATATTCAACGATTACGAGGTTTCGGAAACTTGATTATTGATCCAACCAGTGGACAACTTGCTAGTGGTTTGGTAGGAGAAGGACGCATGGCTGAACCTGAAGATATTGTAGCAGCGATATCGACTTTTTTTGCTCGTAACCGATTGATGCACAATAAGAAAATTTTAATGACTGCGGGTCCAACGCAAGAGTCGATAGACGCAGTTCGTTTTATTTCAAATCATTCCTCTGGGAAAATGGGATATGCCTTGGCAGAAGAATTAGCATCTCGAGGCGCGCATGTGGAATTGGTTTCTGGTCCAGTAATGCTTCAGGCCGAACATCCTAATATTACGGTGATACAAGTAAACACTGCTAGTGAAATGTATGAAGCCTGTATGCAGCGTTTTTCGGATAAAGATGCTGCAATACTAACAGCCGCTGTTGCCGATTATCGTCCCGAAATAAAGGTTGAAGGGAAGATGAAGAAGTTGGATCAGAAACTCCAGATTCAATTAGAACCCACGCAGGATATTTTATCAGCATTGGGGAATTTGAAACAAGAAGGTCAGATTGTTGCCGGTTTTTCATTAGAGACTTCGGATGGAAAAATGTATGCAGAAAAAAAAATGCAGAATAAACAACTCGACTTCATCGTTCTTAACACGATTACAAAAGAAAATGTTGTTTTTGGAAGTGATTTGAATCAAATTGAGATTGGAAGTCCCGATGGGAAATGGAGAAGTTTTGATCAAAAAACGAAAACGGAAGCAGCCCGCGATATTGCAGATTATCTTAACGAACTTATGTTGCATGCGTAATTTTATTCTTGCTCTAGTATTTATACTTCCATTTGCTGCTCAAGCACAAGAACTTAACTGTAAAGTATCGGTTTTATCACAAGGAATTCAATTGAGTGATAAGCGTATTTTTACAACACTCGAAACGGCTGTTCGTGAATTTATGAATAACCGTAAATGGACAAACGATCAATTTAAACGCGACGAGCGTATTGAGTGCAATTTAACGTTCAACATTACCAAATTTACACAACCCGACGAGATGTCGGGAACATTACAGATTCAAGCCAGACGCCCTGTTTTTAATTCGAACTATGGTTCCTTGATGTTGAATTTTATTGATCAAGATATTGTCTTTCGTTACCTCGAATATCAGCCAATTGAATTTGCAGATAATGCATACGTTTCCAGTTTATCGAGTATTATAGGGTATTATGCCTATGTTATTCTAGCTATGGATTACGACAGTTTTAGTATAGAAGGAGGAACTCCATACTGGCAAAAAGCTCAGCAAACTGTTATTAATGCTCAAACCGACGGAGGAAAAGGATGGAAGGGTTCTGACATTCCTCCAAGAAATCGTTTTTGGTTAACCGAAAATTATCTGAATGCTGTATATCGTCCATTAAGAGAGGCCAATTACCTCTATCACCACATGGGTATGGATAATATGTATAGTAAAATGGATGTGGCGAAACTGTCAATCAAAGACGCATTAACTAAAATTCAAACGGTTAATAAACAACGCCCATCATCTTATAATGTGCAGTTGTTTTTTAACGCCAAAACAGATGAATTGGTGAATATTTACAAGCAAGCTACTCCAACTGAAAAGGAGGATATTTTGAAACTACTCAATGAGCTTGACCCCACGAATTCGAACAAATACGTAAAGATTAATCAATAAGATTTAATCTCTATCTTCTTCCATCTCATTGTAATTTTCGAGTGTATCTTGATTATTTAAAACATCCTCGAAATTTTGGAGCGTATCGGAAGCTGGGTTATTTAAAACATTGCTTATTTCGGGGTGATGAATTTCTCCACCAGTATTTCCGGTTTTTGCAAACGAAACAAAGGTTCCGATGCTGAAAATG